>TARA_R110002020_G_scaffold22405_1_pt1 | contig 50979 bp, 42 predicted proteins | sample TARA_R110002020 | Tara Oceans TARA_R110002020 (sample SAMEA4396489) | marine metagenome | biome: Westerlies Biome; feature: [MES] marine water layer (ENVO:01000295) within the mesopelagic zone...; material: water (ENVO:00002006), including particulate matter (ENVO:01000060) such... | reverse complement strand
GAACTGATCAAATACGCCGATGAGCACTATCCGCAGATCCCAAAATTGGTGATCACCGGTTATCCATCGGTAGATGGGGCCCTTAAGGTGGTCAAATCGGGTGCCATGGACTACCTGACCAAACCCTTTACCAAGGAGGAGCTAAAACAGGCCATCTTAAATTCCTTTGCCGGGAGGCCTACCCAAAAGAATGTTTCCACAAAGTCCCATGCCCGGATCGATCTCGCCCAAAACGTAGAAATGATAGGGGCCTCGGAGGCATTCCAAAAAATAACCGATATCATAGATCGGGTAAAGGACAATAAAGCGACCGTACTGGTGCAAGGGGAGAGCGGTACCGGTAAGGAATTGGTGGCACGTGCCATACATTATTCCGGCAAATACGCTCGGGGGCCCTTTATCCCCGTAAATTGCGGTGCAATTCCCGAAAGCCTGTTGGAAGCCGAACTCTTTGGATATACCAAGGGGGCCTTTACGGGTGCCAATGAGAACAGAAACGGTTTTTTTCAGGCGGCAAACAATGGCACCTTATTTTTGGATGAAGTCGCCAATGCCTCCCTTGGGGTACAGGCCAAACTGCTACGGGTACTCCAAGAAAAGGAAATTACCAAGGTGGGATCCCAAAAAGTGGAAAAGGTAGATTTACGGATCATCGCCGCAACGCATACGGACCTGCTGGAGAGCATCGCCAAAAAAACCTTTAGGGAAGATCTTTACTATCGGTTGACGGTAGTTCAGATAACCGTACCTCCCCTACGGGAACGAAAATCGGATATTCCCTTGCTGGTGGAACGGTTTGTCCGCAAATATGGGATCGAATACAAAGACCGTCTTGTACAGATCGACGCAGAAGCCCTCAAAATCTTAAAAAGGTACCACTGGCCGGGCAATATACGCGAACTTGAAAATGCGGTGCAACGGGCCGTTATTATGTGCGATGGAAAGATCCAGATAAAAGATCTGCCAGAGAACCTCAAGTATAGAATAAGTTTTCCCGACAGTGGCCTGAAACCCCTTCACCTTATGGAAAGGGAATATATACAGCGGGTTTTGGCGGCAACGGACAACAATAAGACCAAGGCGGCCAAAATTTTGGGAATAGATCGGAAAACGCTCAGGGAAAAGCTGAAATAAAGAGCGGGGCAAAATTCCCCCACTGGGGATTTTTACCCCACCTGTTTAATTTATCCATTACCTTTAATTTTTTATATACAATTGATTATCAACATTTTGATGTGATTTTTGTTTTTATGATCGTTTTTTGGAACACTAGTTGCAAATATGCATGCAACCGGAAAGGAGCAGTATGACAGCATTTGGTTGCCAGCACAATTTTGCTCTTTTCCGGATTTCAACCTTATTAAAAACAATTAGTAATTCAAAAATTTGTAGTCATGAAAAAATTATTGATGATCGCCCTATTTTCATTTACCGTAATGTACGCACAAGGTGAAACCGGAATTCAGACCAATGACATAAAAGTGGGGGAAGTGCTCCAAATTGGAAAGCCCACCAGCTGGAAGTACAACCATATAAATTTCACCAAGGCCAACTTCCTTATCAAACAAGGAGGTATCGCCAACTACAAGGTCGCTGAGGGGCACAAGGTGGTGGTAACCGCCATAAAGCAGAAAAAATCAGGAGCAGTTGCCGTTACACTGGAAAGACAGGATGGCGGGAAATTTTTTGGGAACCGTACCTCCGTTACGGCCAACCTTGAAAAGGCCCTAGCCTCCTCGGAACTGCAAACCTTGGAATGATCACAGGTCCAACAGTAACAAGGATCTTTCCGATTACTGAAAATATATATCCGAGTCAGTGCATAAAGTACCCCATGGAAAACCCATGGGGTATATTGCAGCATATGCACTATTTATTGGACCCGAGCGCCAAAACCATGGGTTATATATAGAGAGCCCAACGGGCTGCCCAAAAGAAATTCCTAAATCAACCATCTCGGAGCAAGCCCGACAATAAGGCGCCCTCCAGCTAATTGTACAAAATAATTTATAACAATGTTCGATGGAAACGAGGAGCCCACAAAGTTTATGCAGTAGCTGTATCCACGCTCCCTATTGTGCACTTACGTGCAAAAAGGGATCTGTGCACGCATGCAGTGAGTATTGGCACCACAAGGATATGTTACAACAGCCCTTGGAGCGCTATTTTAAGACCTTTCGGGTACCGGAAGTATAATTGGGTCCGTAGGTGACCATAAAAAAATTAAGATATGACCACAGAAGAAATCAAGATAAAAAGCCCTGTCAAACAGGGTATGTTGGACAATGTAATGAGACAGTTCAACAATGCCGCCGATAGTATTTCCCTTAATTCCAATATTAGGAAAATTCTCAGTATCACCAACAACGAACTGGTGGTCCATTTTCCGGTAAAAATGGATAATGGGGAGGTGGAAATCTTTACAGGGTACAGGGTGCAGCACAACAATGCCCTAGGTCCTTATAAAGGAGGGCTAAGGTACCATCCCACAGTGGATATAGATGCCGCAAGGGCACTTGCCATGTGGATGACCTGGAAAACTTCTTTGGCGGGACTGCCCTATGGAGGTGCAAAAGGGGGAATACAGTTGGATCCCAACAAATACTCCATTTCCGAACTGGAGCGCATTACCAGAAGGTTTACCTATGCTCTGGGCGATAATATCGGGCCCGAACTGGATATTCCCGCACCGGATGTAAACACCAATCCCCAGACGATGGCGTGGATATTGGATACCTATATGTCTACCAAAGGTCCCTCCGAACGTTCCAAAAACCTGCATGTCGTTACCGGGAAACCCTTGGGTTCCGGAGGGTCGGAAGGTAGGGACCGGGCCACGGGCTATGGGGTATACCTTACCATAAAATTTTGGGCCCTCTTAAAAAAAGTGGATCTAAAGGGCAAAAAATTTATTGTACAAGGATTTGGGAACGTTGGTTATTGGGCCGCCCATTTTTTAGAAAGGGACGGAGCGGTAATGACGGCGGTACAGGACCATCTGGGCAGTATATACAATTATGAGGGCATCCCTGTGGAAAGCCTCTCCCAATTTGCCGCTGCCAACCAAGGTAGCATTGTAGGATATAAAAATGCCGCCCCCATCCAAAAGGATGCTTTTTTTGGTCAGGAATGTGATATCTGTATCCCCGCTGCCCTTGGCAACCAGATCACCGCCCAAAATGCCGGCCTTATAAAAGCCAGGTTGATCGCCGAAGGTGCCAATGGTCCCACCGATGTGGAAGCAGAGCAGATTCTGCTACAAAAAGGGGTGGACATCATCCCCGACATCCTCTGCAACTCGGGTGGGGTGATAGGCAGTTATTTTGAGTGGCTACAAAATAGAAACGGAGAAATATGGACCTTGGAGGAGGTGATGGAAAAATTGGAACGCAAGATGAGGGAGAGTTTTCAAAAAGTATTCGAAACATCCATCAATAGAAAGGTGGACATGAGGACGGCGGCATTTATAATTGCATTGGAACGACTGGAAAAAGCCTATGTACAACGCGGCATCTTTCCATGATCGGGTATGAAAAGTGCGATTACCAAATCATCGAATCAGAATTGGGCGGAATAGGCAGACCCTGTGAACAGCCCCCTGATGAACGGATGGACAAACTGTTTATATGACGAGGTTCACATCGTCATTAAAACCCATTAATCGGGCAAACACGGAAGAAATGGACCATGGGGAACTTACCATAGAAAAGAAGGAATATGTATTGCTAAAGCGTTTTCTGAACCTTTACGGCTATCATACGGGCAGAACATTGGAAGGTCCCATGAAAAAATTGGGCCTTGCCCTCGAAAATGCACGGATTTTTGATGAAATGGACATGCCCAAGCAGGTGGTTCGTTTTAATTCGGTCGTCACTATTGGCTCGGGCGAAGACTGGCGGAAGCGTCTACAAGTGGTCCTGCCCAGTCACAGTGACGGGAATTTGGATAAAATATCGCTCTTATCGCCCTTGGGAACCGCCTTGATAGGCAATGCGAAGGGATCGGTCCTAAAGTGGGGCTTTCCCGAATGGGAAAAAGAAATCATAATTATGGACGTGGTACAGCGGGACGCTCCCATCGATATTTCCATTTTATTATAACGTCCCGTATTTCAGATGGTTATTGAACATAAAAAAGATTGTCATGAAGAACATACTATTCCCAACGGACTTTTCGGAAAATGCTTGGAATGCCCTGGTGTACGCCACCCAGCTTTTCCAAAGGCAGCCATGCAATTTTCATATCCTTCATGCCTTTGGACGGGAAACCTACGGCTTGGACAGTCTCACACTTCTCGACCCCGATGAGGCCTTTCATAAGGTCTCCGAAAAGAAATCCAAGGGAAATATGGAAAATTTATTGATCCGGCTGATGGTAGAGAATTCCAATCCCCTGCACCACTTTACATTCCTATCGGAATCCACTTTTTTGATGAATGCCATTAAATGGACCCTAGCTTCCCATAAGATAGATATGGTGATCATGGGGGCCAAAGGAGCTACGGACGATTCCCGGGGCTCATATGGCAAAAATACGGTGGCCGTTACGGACAAGGTCAGAAATTGTCCCGTGATGGTGGTGCCAAGTAATGCCCCCTGCGGAAAATTGGACGAAATAATGCTGGTGACCGATTTTAAACTGGAGGTTGCAAGCCTAGAAATGGATAACCTTAAGGAAATGGCCAGAACACAACGGGCACAAATCCGTATTTTGGAAAAATCCGGAACCGGTAATCCAACGCGCCTACAAAGGTCCAATAAGATTCTCTTTTTGTCCCACCTTAGGGAATTTGATTATATGATACAGACCCTGGACCAAACTTCCCTGTCCACTGTACTCCACCCGATAAGTATTGGGCGCAACTGTGTTCTGATGACCTTTATTGCGCACCAGGCCAGCTTTCTTGAAAAATTAGGGCTTGTGCGCAGCAAACTGCAGCAGTTGGGGTATTATCCCAATATTCCGATGCTAGCACTGCACGCTTGACCCCTATAATCCTTGTAGGCGGTGCCTTCCAATGATTACCTTTTCATCTAGGAGGTAAAGATGTCCGATATGATCTCATAGGACCTGACTCGGTCTTCATGGCCGTGGATATGGGATACCACTATTATCTCCCGGACCCCGGTGGTTTCCACAAATTTCTTTAATTGTTGTTCCACCGTTTCTTTGGACCCTATAAAGGTATAGTGCATCATATTTTTGATCATGGCCTCTTGGGCCTCGTTCCATACCCCGTCCATAGATGCTATTGGAGGGGGCAAGGGCCTTCTGACATTGGTGATGATGCCCATTGCAAATTGGTACAGACTAGTGGCCAAGCGCTGCGCCTCCTGATCGGTTTCGGCCGCTATGACGTTAACACAGGCCATGGCATAGGGCCTCTCCAACTGTTGGGACGACTTAAAGTGATGAGCGTACAGTTCAAGGGCATTGTATAAATGTGCCGGTGCAAAGTGACTGGCAAACGCATATGGCAATCCCAATTTACCCGCAAGTTCGGCACTAAAAGTACTGGATCCCAATAGGTATAACGGAATATCCAAACCCTCTCCGGGAATGGCACGCACCCTTGAATCCAGGTTGTCGGCCGAAAAGTACTGCTGTAATTCGGCTATGTTGTTGGGAAAATCCTGAACACTTTCATCCCTACCGCGCCGGAGGGCGTGTGCCGTTAATTGATCGGTCCCGGGAGCCCTCCCAAGTCCAAGGTCGATACGGCCCGGATATAAGGTGGCCAAGGTGCCAAACTGTTCGGCCACTATAAGCGGAGCGTGGTTGGGAAGCATGATTCCCCCAGAGCCCACCCTGATCTTATCCGTACCCTGCGCCACGTAGCCCAATAGGACCACCGTTGCGGAACTAACGATACTGTCCATATTATGGTGTTCGGAAATCCAGAACCGTTCATAACCGAGCTTCTCCGCATTTCGGGCAAGATCCAAGGTATTTTCCATGGACCGTAAATGGGTATTTCCTTGGGTGACCGGTACAAGGTCAAGTACCGAAAATTTTGTATTTGATAGGATATTGTTATCGGAAAGTGACATTCTTTTTATTTTAAGGGTTCCATGGGCCGCTATTGAAGCACTGTGAAATCCTACGGAATAGTTTCATCTGCGCTTATTGGCCCACAAGTAAAGGTTTGTCCCCCGATCCCCATTTTCCTTACGACCCGAATCCCATTTTATGACTCCTTTAGGATTTCCAAAACAACACGCCATGCGTCCACCCTTTCGAACACATACGCCTTCTTTTGTTTGCCTAAACTATCGGATCAAAATAGCTGATGTTGGATTTACATCGATCGCATATATCGTTGTAGGGCTTCCACCAAATAGTAGTCCCCATAGGTAAGGGGAACGTCCACTTCCGATTTTTGGGGAAGATGCCCTACCCCATGTTTCAATAAAAACCCGCCGTTTTCCCCTTTTTGGGCGATGTACTCCGGACCGATCAATGTATTCAAGGCCGTTTCGGCATCCTGAAAGTACCTTTTGGCCTTTGCTTCATCCACATAATTGGCGAGCTCCAATAAGGCGGATGCCATTATAGCGCCTGCAGAAGAATCCCGTAGGGCATCCGGAATGGTTTCTGCATCATAATCCCAATAGGGAACCTTATCCAAGGGAAGATTGGGATCGTTCAACATAAAATCGGCTATTTTCACGGCCTGGTGCAAGTATTTGGGGTCTTTGGTGATCCTATAGGTAGCGGTATAACCGTACAGTCCCCATGCCTGGCCCCTCGCCCAGGCAGATTCATCGGCAAAACCTTGTGCGGTACGCTTTTCCATTACTTCGCCCGTAGTTTCGTTATAGTCCAGGACATGGTAGGAGCTAAAATCGTTACGGAAATGGTTCTTGATGGTAGTATCGGCATGGGCAATGGCAATATCTGCGTATTGGGGATCCCCACTAAAATCGGATGCCCAAAACAGCAGTTCAAGGTTCATCATATTATCAATGATCACCAAAAAGCTATCGTCCTTGGAATTCCAGGACCGAATACAGCCAACCTTACCGTTAAAACGGGTTGCAAGCGATTTGGCGCTGTTCATCAAAATTTCCCTGTAGGCTGTTTTAGGCTCAATTTCCTCTGCAAGTCCAAAACTGCAGTACATCATAAATCCAAGATCGTGCGTTCCTGTATTGAACTGTTCCTTTTCCAAATCGAGCAATATCCGGTCGGCTTCTTTTTTAAGGGAAGCATCCCCATTGTACTGGAACAACTTTAATAGCGTCCCCGGATAGAACCCACTGCACCACCACTCGGAGTCACTTGTTTCCAAGCGATCTTCCATAGCATGATAGGTTTTGGGAAACTCCCCTTTGGGCAATCGCTGCATTAGGTATTTGTATTGATCGGAAGCCCTTTGAAGCACCGAATCCAGTTTTGCCCTGCTTATTTTTTGGGAATACCCACTGCTGGGATTGATGACGAGCAATAAAATGGCCATACAAATAATTTTTTTCATCGGTTTAGTTTTAAAGTTTTTAAGATTATAACGTTTCTTCCATATTATCACATAAAATCCTCTCTTAATGGACTAAATACATCAAGTAGGATGCCGTCTTCCAAACAGATAGTCCCATGTGGTACATTGGGAGGTACATAAAATGAATCCCCTTTTTCAAGTATCTTGCTCACATTATCGATGGTCATTTCAAACTTTCCATGGATCACGTGGCTTACTTGGGTATGGTAATGCTGGTGGACGGGCCCAATGGCCCCTTTTCTAAACTTTACGTTTACCATCATCACAGATCTGTCAAACCCCAAAATCTGGCGTTCCACTCCGTCCCCAACCGTCTCCCATGGAATTTCACTGCCAAATAAAAATTCCCTGCTGTTTCCAAATTCCTTCATTCCAATGATATCATTAATATGTGCACCGACCCAAAAATACGAAGAGCCAAGGGATTTTTGACCATACCCCTGAAAACAAACCGCCCCGAACCCTGTAAGACAGGCCTCGGGGCTATAATTGTTGACTACTACATTTATGCCTCTAGGGCAGCCCTCATATTTTGAGCTGCCCGCACCATGTGCCTTAGGGCCGATTCGGTTTCCGGCCAGTCCCTTGTCTTAAGTCCGCAATCGGGATTTACCCAAATATTTTCCGTTGGCAGCAACTTGCCCGCTTTTATCAACAATGATTCCATCTCTTCCGTATTGGGTACCCTCGGGGAATGGATATCATAGACCCCGGGCCCGATCCCATTTGGATATTTGAAATTTACAAAGGCATCCAAAAGGTCCATCTGGGAACGGGACGTTTCTATGGTGATCACATCCGCATCCATCTGGGAAATACTTTCTATGATATCATTGAATTCGGAATAGCACATATGGGTATGGATCTGCGTCGTATCCTTTACCCCACTTGCCGCTATCCGGAAACATTCCACTGCCCAATCCAAGTAGTTCGGCCAATAGTCCCTTCTCAACGGCAAGCCTTCCCGTATGGCCGGTTCATCGATCTGTATCACTTTAAGGCCTGCCCTTTCCAGATCCAACACCTCATCCCGAATGGCCAGGGCGATCTGTCTACAGGTTTGGGACCTGGGCTGGTCATTTCTCACAAAGGACCATTGCAGGATGGTAACGGGACCGGTAAGCATTCCCTTTACAGGTTTGGGGGTAAGCGATTGGGCAAAGGCCGTCCAGTCTACCGTCATGGGCATCGGTCGATGGACATCCCCATAGATGATGGGGGGTTTTACACAGCGGCTCCCATAACTCTGTACCCATCCCTGGGCCGTAAAGGCAAATCCTTGTAGTTGTTCCCCAAAATATTCTACCATATCGTTCCGTTCCGATTCCCCATGTACAAGGACATCCAGATCCAATTTTTCCTGAAAACGGATGGTTTGGATAATCTCCTCTTTGATCAACCGCTCGTATTCTTCCCTTGAAATTGCACCTTTTTTATATTTGGCGCGCCAGCCCCTCACCGTTTTGGTCTGTGGAAAAGATCCAATAGTGGTAGTGGGATATAGGGGAAGGCCCAGTTCCTGTTGTTGCAGCGTTCGTCGGAATGGAAATTCCGATTTCCGTTCACTGTCTTTGGCCGTAAGCAGCCCTACCCTTTTCTTTGTTTCTTCATGATGGACCAGTAGTGAATTTTCCCGGTTTTTATGGACCTGTTCATTGTCTTCCATCCTTTGTGATAGCATGGGCGACAATTCCCCTTTCTGCAATTGTTTTAAGTCCACCAATTCCTGCAGTTTTTGTTTTGAAAAGGCCATCCATCGTACAATGTCCCCAGGTAGGCCATTCTCCTGTCCTTCCAGGTCCAAGTCTAGGGGACAGTGCAGTAAAGAACAGGAGGAGGCGATCCATATCCGATCATTAGAAAGTAGCCTACCTGCTTTTTGAAGTAAGGTGAGGGATTCCCCATACTTATTTTTCCAGATGTTCCTTCCGTCCACTACCCCTAGGGAAAGCAGTTGTTTTCCCGTATAAAAAGGAGAGGTGAGCACATCGTCCAATTGAAGGGGGCAGCGCACCAGGTCCAAATGGATGGCATGTACCGGAAGTTGAAGAACAGCGTTCAGGTTGTTGCCATAACAATCAAAATAATTGGCAAGCACGATCTTAAGGTCGGGAAAACGTGCGGCTATTTCATTGTACAGTTCCACAATGGCCCTACGTTCCATATCCGAAAGGTCCAGTGCCAAGCAGGGTTCATCGATTTGGACATACTCGGCCCCCGCTTCCGAGAGCTGTTCCAACAAAGTAAAAAATATCGGTCTTAATTTTGGCAACAGTTCAATTCGATGAAAACCTGCTTCCATCTCCTTCCCCCAGTATAAATAGGTGACAGGGGAAATAAGCACCGGTTTGGTCTTTATCCCTAAGGCAAGGGCCTCCTTAAATTCATCCACCGCTTTGGAAGAACATTGTTGGAACTCTTGGTCCTTTGTAAACTCTGGCACCAGAAAATGATAGTTGGTATCGAACCATTTGGTCATTTCCAACGCAGTAATATCCTCTTCACCTTCCTGAAAACCTCTGGCCATTGCAAAATAAAGATCTATGGGAGCCAGGGAATCCCTGAGGGTAGAAAAGCGTTCCGGGATACAGCCAAAAGAAAGCGAGGCATCCAACATCTGGTCATAAAGGGAAAAGTCATTTGAAGGAATCAGATCTATTCCCATATCCCTTTGCGTTTGCCAATTTTCCCTCCTTATTTGCCCGGCCACCTTTTCCAGTTCCATTATGGACAGTTCCTTTTTCCAATACTTTTCCAAGGCAAATTTTAAACCTCTTTTTTTTCCGATCCTTGGGTAGCCCAAAAGATTTGTTTTCATCATCTATATTGTTTATAATTTCCATCAAAGTTTATGATTATAAACTAATAATCCATAATTTTACCATTAATTGGAATTATTAACTATTATGTTCGTATTAATAGGTTTATTAATCTAAAACACCCGTAATTATTGATCTTTGAAGAATAATATTCTATGAACGAACTGGATGAAGTGGACCTAAAACTATTACGGGCTTTACAGGATAATGCCGATCAGACCACCAAAGAATTGGCACATAGGGTAAACCTTTCCCCAACCCCCGTTTTTGAGCGGATCAAACGGTTAAAAAAAGAGGGATATATACAAAAATATGTCGCGGTTTTGGATGCGGAAAAGCTCAACAGGGGACTCACGGTTTTCTGTAATATCACCCTAAAACAGCATACCAAGGAAATAGGCAACAGGTTCGTACAGGATATCAAGGGGATAAAGGAAGTTACGGAATGTTACAATATTTCCGGCGATTCCGATTTTTTGCTGAAGGTGATGGTGGTAGACATGAAACACTATCAGGACTTTGTCCTGAACGGCCTGGGTTCCGTAAAAAATATAGGCAGCGCCCACAGCACCTTTGTAATGGGGGAGATCAAGAACACCCATGCCATTCCCATATAAGGAAAGGTAGGTCTCCTGCCTTACGGCATAAGATTTACCGTCCAAGAAGTTATGCTAGGTCCCTTGCCTATAACTTTTTGAGTCGTTCCAAAACGGCCAAGGGCACCTCAAATACGCTTCCGTGTCGGGCCCCTTTGGGAAAATGGACCTTATCGGAAATATCGGTCCATCCCGAAGGGGCCTGCCTGACCGCTCCGTACTGTTTATCGGTGTATTTATCAAAATACACCACCCAAGACCCGTCCAATTTAAGGGCCGTAGGCCCTTCTGCCCAATACTTGCCCGTGATGGGCGCGCTAGCTTTTCCATAGGGGCCCGTAAGTACATCACTATGGGCGATCTTGATATTTTTCTGGGGCGGGGTCCGTGTTTCGTCTTTTAGGAACATTATAAATTCACCTCCTTCCGCCCGAATGGAGGCATCGATCACATTGAAGCCAGGTTCGTACAACAGTTTTGTGGGCCCATAGGTCTTAAAGTCCCTTGTGGTGGTATAGTACATCCTATGGTTGTAACCGTTCTCTTCCCGGGACGCTGTTTCCGGAAATTTACCGGTTACCGTGGATGCCCAATAGATCATATATTGATCATTTTTTTCATCATAGGTAATTTCCGGTGCCCACGTATTTCTAGTGCCCCCTTCTTCGGCCATAACAGGAATAAATTGCTGTGGGGTCCAATCGATAAGATTTTTGCTGGAGGCGTACCCTATGCCTTTATCGGTCCAACTTACCGTCCATACCATATGATAGTTCCCATCCCCGCCCCTTATAATACAGGGGTCCCTCATGAGCTTGTCCTTGCCTACCCTTGGGACCAAAAAGGAAGTATCGTTCCGCAGCGGCTCCCAGTGGTACCCATCCGTACTGTATGCCAAATGAAGGCCATCCTCCCCATTGCCCTTAAAATAGGAAAACAGGAATGCCGTCCGTTCCTTGGAAATCAGTCCTCGCGCCATAAGCCATTGTTCACAGGCTTGGGGCCAATTGGTATGGGTACCGGACACCCCAAGGCCAAAACCGTGTCCGCCATCTTCATAGATATGCATTTCTACCGGTACTTGGTGGCGTTTAAGGGCGGTGTAGTAATTAAGTGAATTTTCCACGGGGACCACCCCATCATCCGTTGAATGCACCAAAAAGGTGACCGGGGTTTCGGCATTTACCCTTTTTTCATTGGAATAGGCATCGATCATTTCCCTTTCCGGTGATTCTCCCAAGAGGGCCGTTTTAGATCCCTTATGGGTTATCCCTTCTTCCATGGATATTACGGGATAGAGAAGTATGGAAAAATCGGGTCGCGCACTGATCGTATCCGTTGCCCTGTAGACCTTTTCATCATAATGTGTGGAAACGGTGGATGCCAAATGCCCACCGGCCGAAAACCCCATAACACCAATTTTATGTACGTCCAAGTTCCATTTTGTGGCATTTCTCCGTACCGTCCTTATGGCTTCTTGGGCATCCTGTAAGGGGCCTATGGATTTGTTTTCCATCGTTTGGTCACTGGGCATCCTATATTTAAGTACAAAGGCCGATATACCCAGCGAATTGAACCATTTTGCTACCTTATAACCTTCCTTATCCATGGCCAAATGCCTGTATCCACCGCCCGGACAGATTACCACGGCCGTACCATTGGCATTCCTTTCGTCGGCCAAAAAAACGGTCAGGTCGGGTACCGATACGTTATTGATGCCCGTTAACGTACCTTGATCGTTGAAGGTGGGTTCTTCTTTATAGGTTATATCTTCCAATGCCCCTGGCACGGTTTTCCACAGGGGTAGAACCGAGTCCTGCGACCGGGTGGTGGTGGAAAATCCAATTGTGGCAAAGGCCAAAAACAACAGCGAATACCTTGCGGTGCCAAATCTTATATCCATATTCTTATTTCAGTCAATACACTTCCGATCCCTCAAGTAAAAACACTCCAATCCATAATCTTCAAAATCCGGCACTTTTTCATAGGCTGACCGTCCCTCGGTTCCTTTATAGTGGATTGGAGGCAGCCCGGAAATCCTTTTTTATGCAGTACTTTTCCCGCTCTAAAATACCATTATTTGCCCCATATGCCAAACCGTGGACAAACAAGGCCGTTCCCGATAGCTCCTTCCCCCCGAAATGTGTTTCGTCATGTAGGCCCACCTCCCAAAACCATCTTTTCTTTGGTTCGGCACAAGGGCCTCCGCCATCGCTTTCAGATTCACTGGACCCATGGGAGCATCCGCTGGAACAATGGGAAAGACCTTTGCCAGTGGCCCATACAAAAGAGCCTAAATGACAAAGATCGCAACAATCTAATTCAGCCTATAATTTTTTGATCCGGATATTCCTGTATTCCACCTTCATGGGCGGGCCAACATGTACTTGTACCCCAATGGACCCCACGGACCTCCGATTGATGGTATCGTTGTCCGTGACATCGCTCATTAAAATTCCGTTGATAAAATGTTGGAGCCTGTTACCGTTAATGATCAAATGGCACTCGTTCCAACCTTCTTCGGTAATTCGCATTTTAAGGGAATCCGAATTCCCCAGAGAGGCTATTGTTTCCCTATGCAGCCATGCATTATTTTTTATGTTGCCCGGTAGCGATCCTTCTTCCCCGGGATTCCCTTGCGATGTTATCAATGTCTTTTCTCCCCTATAGGCCAAGGTGGTCCGTTTCCGTTCCTCATAATTCTGGCCGGTATACCTGTTCATACCATCAATATCGGCCTGATAGCCCCTTAACGCAAATGGGACAGTATCCAAAATTTCACTTCGGTAATTGATCCCACTGTTCCCGTTCTTGGTGATGCGAAACTCCGATTTTAGTTCAAAATTCCCCAATTCCCCTCCCTGCCATATGATAAAGGTATTTTTTTTTAGCAAGGTCGTAGGGGTAACCTCTCCCACCAAATTTCCATCCTCCACCCTCCAATAAGTAGGGTCTCCCTCCCAATTCGCTAGGGATCTACCATCAAAAATCTCCACAAATCCTTCTTGGACATGTACAGTATTTGGAGCATGCCCGTTGGGATCCGGTCCCTTTTTATCCTTACACGATTGCAGGCCCAACAAGCTACTTATCAACAGTAAGCCAAGAGGTTTCCAAGTATACCCAAAATCCATATTTTTATGCTTCATCGTTCATTTGCATGATTCATATTGGCATACATTCGCCAACATTTTTATAGCTAACGGACTTATCGCCATTATTTATACATCTCATTGTCTGGATCACCGCCAGTGATCAAATACGCCAACAGATCTTTTAATTCTTCCGGATTGAGCCGGTTAATGGTGCCCGGGGGCATCAAGGAAATGGTGGATAGTTTCCTCCCCACTACTTGATCCTTGGCAATATCCCTTGTAATCTCAGGGGCATACGGGTTTTGGGAAATGGTATAGTTCTTGTCATCCTCGTTCACCAATCTGCCGACCACGGATTGTCCGTTCTTCAATTCAAAAGTGGTGGAATTATATTGATCTGAAATTACCTCACTGGGATCTATTATGGCTTTTAAAATGTCCTCCTGGGAAAACCTACTGCCCAATTGGGTCAGGTCAGGCCCTATATTTTCCCCTTTGCCCCGCATGCTATGGCACGTAATACAAGTGGTAGCCACATACATATTGGCTCCCTGTTCAAAATTTCTTTTGCCGAGTCCATTTGCCAAGAGGTCCGCTATATCCCCTTTCTGCCAATTTTTACCAGGCCCCTTGGGCTGCACTGCAAAGGCCAGATCGTTCCCGGAACTGCTCAGCAAGGAATCCCCCGACATTTTATTATAGAGTTCAAACTGACTTTTGGGAACATGTGACAGCGCCATTTGCCTAGCTTTATCAATAAACCCTATATAACTTCTGCCCGCCTTAAAGGAAAATGCCCTGTAAAACCATTTGAAATATCTTTCCCTCAAAGCGGGGGTCCAACCTTCCGTAACGTTGCTCAGTACTATCCCATAATACGTATGTTGTGCAGGAGGCATATTCTTAAGGGTCTGTGCAATATCCATCCCGTATTCGGGATTCCTGAGTATGAGGTCGGATGAATTAGTGGCCGTATTTGCCATCACGTCGGTATTTTCCCCCGCTTTCGATTCCAATAGATCCAATGTCTTCAAGACCACTTTGGGATCATTGAGGTAGGCCAGAATTTTGCTCAGCTGCTGATTTAAAACATCGGCCTTTGCTGGGTAATGGGTCGTTAAATAATCGATAACCGCATTTTTTATGGGAGATGATGGCATACCAAGTCGAGAAAGTGTAAGCTCAAAGGCGCGCAACAGGTTTACCTGCTCCAATGGGTCTAGCTCCTTATAGCTTAAGGACATTAAGGTCCTGATCATACGCTCGCGTTGCGATGTATCCGTATGTCGTGCCAGGGCGATGATAGCCTGTATCAAGGAAACCGGATCTTTCTCTTGAAACACTTTTTCTTGCCATTGCTTTATAGGCTGATGCTCTATGGCCAAACGGGCCGCATATTGGACAAATCGGTCCTTACTGTTCAAATAGGGCCATGCAAACTCGACCGCCCCTTCCGTGGGCTTGGTGTGGTACGCTTCCAACTGCTTTCTTATTTTATGTTCCTTGGTTTCTTCCAATGTTTTTTCAGATGTCATGGTAGTATCCCGTCCATCTGCCCTATCGTAAAATACCCTGTAGAGATCGGACTCCAAACGGCGTCCGCCGGTCATAAAATAAAGTGCTCCATCAGGACCGATTACCCCGTCGGTCAAAGGAAGCGGGATTCCAGAAAGAAATTCTTCCTTTTCACCGACATAGGAAGAACCTTTGGGTTTTAGTTCAATACTGTAAATAATCCCAAAGCTCCAATCGAAAGCGAAAAGGCTATGTTTGTATTTTTCGGGGAAATTTGCTTCTTTACCGTAGATAACATTGGTTGGGGAACCTTGGCCTATATTTAGGACAGCGGGTAAATTGTCCGGATAGGCCTGTGACCATTTTCCATTTCCGGTTCGCCATCCAAATTCACCACCGCTCGTCACATGGCAAATTCTGGTGGGCCTATACCAGGGCATTCCCAGGTCCCATTCCATGTCCGAGTCGTAAGTGAACATATCCCCAAGATCATTAAATGCAAGATCAAAAGGGTTTCTGAACCCAGCGCTGACCAACTCCCAATTTTTGCCCTCTGGATCTATTTTTGCGATCCATCCCCCGGGAGCGCCCCGGTTATTGGCATGGCCCCTTGGATCCTTAATCTGTGGAAAAAGATTGTCGTCCCCCCAAATTTGGGGCAACCTATAGGTATCCATCTCGGGAAGATCGGTATGGTTGCCCGCAATGATGTACAACGACTGTCCATCCGGACTCAAGACAATGCTATGCGGACCGTGTTCCCCCGGTTCCCCGCTCAGCGCTTTTAAAAGGGTAATCTTATCGTACTGATCGTCATTGTCCGTATCCTGCAATCGATACAGTCCTGTCCCTCTTTCAAATTCCTTATCACTGTTATGGTTCACCATAACGTACAGGCTTTTAAAAGCATATAACAATCCCTGGGCATACCCCATCTGAAGGACGGAGTCGGCTATTTGTTCCCCAGTACGGATCTTAAGCTTTTCGATTTCCGGTGTGAGCTTTTTGGAACCTATGGGTGCCAATGTAAGGCGGTAAAGGGCCCCATATTGATCTGCCGTGATCAACCGGCCTTTATCATCAAAGGTCATGGCCACCCAAGATCCCTCGTTCCTATCTCCCGGACTATACAAATGCTCCGCTTTAAAGTCCGCAAGCAACTTGAGCTTTTCCACTTTGGGATCGACAGGAGTAGTAGTGGAGGTTTCGGATTCTTTTGATTGTTTGCACGAGCCGATCAATAAAACCAATAGCCCTATGGTCAGGGAGGATATAGATCTAGAAATTTTTGAGAGGGACATATCGTTCGTTTATTTATTTTACTAGTTGATCGAGATATATTATACTTAGGGCCTGCCCTGGGTTTATCGAAGGGTTCGCATCCAATAATATTTTAGTTTTTCACCATAAGCCTTGCTAGTTTGCACCAAGGTTGTCAAACTTTACTTAATAAATGTACAAGGTAACGGACTAAAGGGAATCGAATACCAAAAACGTATTCCCATCCATTTTGGTCCCCCCTGGTGTTGCTCCGTCATGGCTCCATAAAAATTTTCAATATACATATTAAATCAGATTTTAAGTATTCCCGTTCAAAAATTAAAGTAAGATTATTTCCTATGTAATCGTTCCTGTGTAAAATTCATTCGGATAGGTTGCCTTGTCGGATCTTATTTCTTTCACGGAGTTATTTTCCAATCCGCTATCCCATAGGAAAAATTAAAATACTGTTTTTCAATATTTTATATATTCCATCTCCTTAAGTAATCGAAACATTATTTATGTGTAAATTGGTAGAAACTATTTTATTTTTACCTCATATTCAGATCGGGCAAACCCCATGAGCGATAAGACTACCATTTACGACATTGCAAAAAAACTGAACATAACAGCGGCCACGGTATCCCGGGCGCTGAACGATAACCCCAAAATAAGTGCCGCCACCAGAAAGCTGGTCATGGAAACCGCTGTGAGTATGGACTATAAACAGAACAAACTTGCCCTGGCACTGAAAAGCGGAAAAAGTAACAATGTGGGGGTCATTGTGCCCTACATCGACCGCAACTTTTTCTCATCCATCATCAGGGGAATCGAGGAAGAGCTCAATCCAAAGGGATATCATGTGATCATCGGTCAGACCTACGAGATGGAAAAAAAGGAAATAGAGACGATAAATGCGCTATTAAATGCCCAAGTGGATGGTATTTTGATGTCCATTTCCAAATTATCCAAAAAAACGGAGCAGTACCAGCACGTACTCGATAAAAACGTACCATTGGTATTCTTTGATCGGAAAAAGAACATCCCAGGGGTAAGTACGGTAACGATCAACGACTTTGACGGAGGGTACCAGGCCACCAAACACTTAATATCCCAAGGATGTTCCACTATTGCCCACCTCTCGGGGGACCGGTCGCTGGAAATCTATAAAAATAGGTGCGAGGGGTACAAAGAGGCACTCTTGGAACATGGCCTTCCCTATGACGAAAACTTGGTGTTACAGACCAAAAGTGATATCGATTATGGAAAGAGGGCCGTAGAGCTTTTAATGAAACTCCCAAACCGTCCAGATGCCATTTTTTCATCAAGTGATTATGTGGCCTTGGGGGCCATTCAGAAACTAAAGGAAATGGGCATTAAGATACCGGATGAATTCTGCGTGGTAGGTTTTAGCAACGAACCCTTTACCAAGTTCATGGAACTTTCCATTTCTTCGGTAGACCAATCTCCCCAAGAAATGGGAAGATTGGCGGCCAAAGTTTTTCTGGAGCAGGGAATGAATACCGGAAAAGTAAAGATAGAACAGAAAGTAGAGCTCACTCCCGAGCTCTTGATCCGGAAATCCTCCTCCAAACTGAAAGCTTTAAAACTCGGAAAGACCAATTTATAGGGAAACCCCGCGTCGCCATGGAATAAAATCGTTCTGGTTCAATTCCATCGCCTTTGTCCTAATCCTACCGCTGGCAACATCCACTACAAAATCGAGCAGCTGTTCGCCCATTTCTTCAATGGTCCGCTCCCCCCTGATAACGGCGCCCGTATCAAAGTCGATGATATCCGTCATACGCACGGCAAGTTCGGTATTGGATGAAACCTTGATCACGGGTGTAATGGGATTGCCCGTGGGCGTTCCCAACCCCGTGGTGAACAAAACAATATTGGCCCCTGAACCCACCATGGCGGTAGTGCTCTCAACATCATTCCCAGGGGTACACAGAAGATTGAATCCTTTCTTGGAGAGGTACTCCCCATAATCCAGCACATCCACTACAGGGGACGTACCGCCTTTTTTGGAGGCACCGGCAGATTTCATGGCATCGGTGATAAGACCGTCCTTAATATTTCCGGGGGACGGGTTCATATCGAAACCCGATCCCGCATCGACAACGGATCTTTCATATGCTTTCATCAATCCCAAGAATTTATCTGCCTTTTCCTCATCCACACATCGGTTCGCCAATTCCTGTTCCACTCCACAAAGTTCCGGAAATTCGGAAAGTACCGCAGTACCACCAAGTGCCACTAAAAGATCCGAAACATGGCCAAGGCTTGGATTGGCCGAAATTCCGGAAAACCCATCAGATCCCCCACACTCCAGTCCGATGGATAGTTTGGATAAGGGTGCCGGTCTTCTTTCCAGGCCGTTGGCGTCCTTAATGGCCAGATAGGATTCCTTTATGATGGTATTCAGCATTTCGTCAACAGTACCCATTTGTTGCTGTTCATAAATGAGGACGGGCTTTTTACTATGGGGTCCTATTTTGGCAAGGGCATCCTTAAATACCTGTATCTGTAAATTCTGACAGCCCAGGCTCAGGACCGTGGCACCTGCCACATTGGGGTTGTTGACATAACCTGCCAACAATTTTGCCAGGGACTCCGAATCCTGACGAATCCCCCCACACCCACCTTGGTGCGAAATGAACCGCACCTCAACGTTTTCGAACACCCTTTCCCGACCTTCTAATCCCGAAGGGGCTTCCTGTACCGTATTTTGGATCAATGAACGCAATAGCAATTGGTGCTTATCCACTTCCTTGCTCAAAAGTTCCTTTTCGAAAATGTCCTTGAGCAGTTCAATATTGCGGTTCTCACAGAATACGAGCGGAAAGAACAACCATACGTTTTGCGTACCTACTTGACCGTCTTCCCTGTGGTACCCCATAAAGGTCCTTTCTTTCCATTTTTCCACTACCGGTGGGGTCCAACCAATAGAAGCTGTTTTCTGGACCACCTTTTCACTTTCATGTTTTACATTTTCAACGGTGAGCACCTCCCCTTTCTGAATGGTTTTGCTGGCCTTCCCCACCAAAACACCGTACATCGTAATCTTGTCACCTTGCCCAAGATGCTCTAGGGCAATTTTATGTTTCGCTTTGGCGAATTCCACCAAATTGATATCCTCCCCTTCAAATTGAACGGTATCTCCCTGTTGCAGGTCCACAAGGGCTACCGCAACATTGTCGGAAGGGTGTACCTTTATCAGTTTCTTTTGCATACTATTCTATTTTAACTGTTTCTTGTAGCGGGCATACCCCTCTTCGACTCCATGGTCCTCCAATGCCCCCAAGGCAATCGCTATGGCCTTTGTAAGCCCTTCGACATCGTTCAGGTCTTCGTCCCAGAGACCTTTGTTGCCCAAGATACCTTGGGCAATGGCGTCGTAGGATTCCAATTTCCAAGTTTCCGAAAAGAAAAAAACGATCGTGGGATCATCTTGCACGGGCAAGGCTGCGTTTTCCCAATTCCCTTTGTAGAACCGGATCAAACATGCCAATGAAAAGCTAAGGTTAATCGGGAGTTTGGAATATGTTTTGACGTATTCCAACAGGCTGGGCAGTACCCTGACCTTAAATTTGGAAATGGAGTTTAGCGCAATACTGGACAATTGATGGCTAATGAAGGGATTTCTGAACCGATCGAACACTTCCGCCGCAAAGTCCCCCAGTTCCTGACGATCCATATCAAGGGTAGGGATTATTTCCCCAAAAACGGTCTCTTCTATAAATCCTCCGGTAAAGGGGTCCATAACGGTCTCCCGCACCGTTTTATTTCCGTACATGGTTGAAAACGGTACCATTGCGGTATGCGCCCCGTTCAGGATACGCACCTTTCGGGTGCGGTAGGGTTGCATGTCGCCCACGATCTTTACATCCAAGGAAGTCTTATGAAAGGGAAGTGTGTTCCTTAAACGTTCATTTCCCTCCACTACCCATAGAAAAAAGGCCTCTGCGGCCACGATGAGCGAATCCGAATAATCCAATTGTTCATTATAGCTATCGATTTCATCTTTCGGATAACCAGGGACGATTCGATCCACCAAGGTATTGTGAAAACTGCAGTTCTCCAGGAGCCAAGTTTGGAACTCCCCTTCCAATTTCCAGTCGGAAATATACTTTACCATTATTTCCCTAAGGGTATCGGAATTATGGTTGATCAGTTCACATGGAATAATATACACGCCTTTGTCCTTTGCTCCCTTAAAATGCTGGTAACGCTTATAAAGCAACTGCGTCAATTTTGCGGGAAAGGATGAAGGTGGATGCATTTCCAATAGATCACTTGGATCATAAGCAATGCCCGCTTCCGTTGTATTGCTTACAATGAAGGCAAGCTCCGTTTCCTTGGCAAGTTCCAAGTAGCCAAGAGGATCCGTATAGGGATCGATACTCTTCACAATATTCGTGATCAGTTCCTTTTCCTGAATTTCAATTCCCTTTTTTATCCCTTTCATAAAAAGCGTATACAAGCCATCCTGCTGCTTAAGCAATGGCACCAAACCCCTATCGATTGGCTGTACCACTGCTATCCCCGCCTTAAAACCCGCCTCTTGGTTGAGTTTTTGGAAAGCGTAGTCCACAAATGCGCGCAGAAAGTTGCCTTCCCCGAACTGAACGACCTTAATGGGCAAAAGAGTTTCGTTACCTGTATTTTTTCTATTCAATTTCATCATGGAAAAATCTAATAAATTGGTTTATAAACCGAACAAGCTGGGCAACCACAAGCTTAGTTCAGGAAAGTAGGTCACCAGGAACAATGCCAACAGCATGGCCGCAAAAAGTGGTAAAAGCGGACGTATTACTTTCTCTATGGTGGTCTTTGCCACCCCTACCCCAACAAATAGCACGGAACCTACCGGAGGGGTGCACAATCCTATACAGAGGTTTAAGATCATTATGATACCAAAATGGACTGGATCGAGTCCCAACTTGGTCACCACCGGTAGAAAAATGGGGGTAAATATGAGTACTGCCGGGGTCATATCCATAAATATGCCCACAAACAGCAGCAAGGCATTGATTATAAGTAATATCACTATTTTGTTATCGCTCAGCGCCAAGAGTCCGGTACTGATATCCTGGGGAATGTTCTCATAGGACAGTACCCAGGACATGCTCATGGAGGCCCCAATTAGCAACATCACAATGGCCGTGGTGGCCGCAGAATCGAGCAAGACCTGTGGCAGGTTGCCCAACGTTATTTCTTTATAGAACATTCCCAAGATCAGGGTGTACAGAACCGCTATCGCCGATGCTTCGGTAGCGGTAAAGATTCCTGTCACGATCCCCCCGATGACCAGCACAAGCAGAAGCAAGCTGGGCAGGGCATGTACAAATGTTCTAAAGATATCCCTTAAGGAACTGCGCTTTCCAACTTTATAGCCCTTTTTTTTTGCCCAAAAAGAGGCCACTATCATTAGAAAAAGACCCGTTAATATCCCCGGTATGTAGCCCGCAAGAAAAAGGGCCGCAATGGAGGCACCCCCACTTGCCAAGGAATACACTATTAGGACGTTGCTAGGTGGGATTATAAGGCCTGTAGTGGCCGAGGTAATGTTTACCGCTGCACCAAATTCTTTTGAATATCCTTCTTTCTCCATTTCAGGACCTAGGATACTGCCCATTGCCGAGGCGGAGGCCATGGCAGATCCCGCAATGGCCCCCATAAGCATGGCCGACATCACATTGATCAGGGCCAGTCCCCCGGGTAAAGAGCCGACAAGGGTCTTGGCGAACGCGATCAGTCTATGGGCGATGCCCCCTTTGTTCATCAGTTCGCCGGACAGGATAAAAAAGGGAATGGCCAACAGGGCAAAACTGTCCAGACCGGTCCCAATACGTTGTGATACCGTGGTAAATGCCGGCAGTGCCGGGATACTTACCAGCATGGTCAACAAGGCCGAAATGGTTATGCTCCACGCCACAGGGGTCCCAATGGCCAATAGCCCTATAAAGCTGATTACGAGTACAAGAATCGGAATATAGTCCATAAGGGCGTTTCAATTGGTTAGAATATCGGAAATTTTATAGTAGATGATAAGGATGCCGCTGATGGGTATCACGGCATAGACTAGGGCCAACGGCATTTGAAGGGCAGGGGAATACTGATCCAGCACATAGGTGATATAGACCAAACGGGCGCCCCCTATTACCAAGGCCGTAATACTGAAAAGGATGATCAGGATACGGACGATAAGACGTAATTTTTTTTGCCCCCCCTCATTTAATTTGGAAGGAAGAACATCGATCGCCACATGGGCATTGCGACCGGAAACATAGGCAGCGCCCAGGACTCCCACCCATATCATGAGATATCGGGCCAATTCGTCCGTAAAAGAACTTGGCATCCCTATAAAATAGCGGCTAAAAACCTGCCAAAGTACGTTTACTACCATAACGGCCATAATGGTGATCAAAATCTTGGCCAACAGTTTATCGATTCGTGTCCTTAGTTCCATAGTCAGTTTGTTGCTTGAATCCGTTCTATCAAGGAAGAGAGTTCCCTATCATTTTTATAGGTGTCGTACACCCCTTTTACCTCGGAGGAAAAAAGGGTCTTATCGGGACGTATGATCTTAACTCCCGCTTTTTGGACCTCTTCCAGGGCCTCGGCTTCGGAGAGCGCCCATAATTTGCGTTGATAGGTCACGGATCTGTCCACCGCACCCTTTAGCCAGCCCCGCTCTTCTTCCGACAGTGATTCCCACAAGTGGGTGCCCATTACAAGTGCATCCGGTAGTACGGTGTGCTCGTCCAAAGAATAAAACTTACACACCTCATAATGCCTGGACAAATAAAAGCTGGGAGGATTGTTCTCAGCACCGTCCACCACCCCCTGTTGAAGGGCGGTATAAAGTTCCCCCCAAGAAATTGGGGTGGGAGATCCTCCCAATTCCCGTACCATTTCCATGGATGTGATGCTTTCCATAACACGAATTTTTAATCCTTTAAGGTCGGTGGGAGTATTGATGGGACGATCCTTTGTATAAAAGCTCCTGCTTCCAGCATCGTAATATCCAAGCCCTTTTAACCAATATCTTTCCCCATCGTCCAACAGCTCTTGCCCAATAGGGCCATCCAGCACTCGGAATGCATGTTCCCTGTCCCTAAAAAGAAAGGGAAGGCCCAATACCCGCATTTTTGGGGCAAAATTTTCCAAGGTCCCCACAGAAACCTTGGTCATATCCAAACTCCCGATCTGCAGTAGTTCAAGGCATTCCCTTTCCGTTCCCAACTGCTGGCTCGGATAAATTTCCAATTGCAATTTGCCCTTGGAGACCTTTTTGAGGTCTTTGCCCATTTTCACCATGGCCTTGTGCACGGAATGGTTAACATCCAACCCGTGCGCAAGTTTGATTATCCTTCCCTGTTCCCTCAGGGCACATCCGTTGCTGCCGATCAGAAAAATTGCACATACTGCCAACCTGAGGAACCTTTTCATTTATTTTTTTATTTTGATATTCCCTATGATCTGTAGGACCTGCGCCACCCGTTCCTGCAACCCTTTAAAATCCTGTTTGTCCAAAAGTTCCTTGGTGATCAATTGTGATCCAATACCCACACAGCTTACCCCGGCCCCAAACCAGGCCGACAAACTCTCTTGGGTGGGCGCCACGCCCCCTGTGGGCATAATATTTGTCCAGGGACAGGGGCCCTTTATACCCTTTACGAACTGCGGACCGTAGACATCCCCAGGGAAAAGTTTTACGATCTCACATCCAAATTCCTCTGCTTTGGCAATTTCGCTAAGGGTACCGCATCCAGGGGACCATAGGATTTTACGCCTGTTACAGGCGATGGCAATATCTTCCCTAAACACGGGCGTAACCACAAAACTTGCCCCCATTTGCATGTAGAGTGATGCAGCGGCCGCATCGGTTACCGACCCGACCCCCAAAATCATGCCCGGACATTCCCTTAGGGCAAATTGCTGTAGCTCGGCGAATACCAAGTGTGCAAATTCGCCCCTTGCGGTGAACTCGAAAAGACGGGCCCCACCGTCAAAACAGGCCTTTACCACTTTTTGTACCATAGCGGCGTCCCGATGGTAAAAAAGCGGCACCAGACCGGTTCTTTCCATGGTCGCAAAAACTTCAATCCTAGAAAATACTCCCATAATCTATAAATCTATCTACGTACGCGCCCAGATCGGTCGCCTTCCATTAAATTAAAAACCTCTTCCTTGGATACCAGATTGGCATCCCCATAAACGGTATGTTTCAAACAAGATGCCGCTACGGCAAAATCCAGTGCCTTTTGGTCGTCAAAATGGTTGAGCCCATAGATGAGAGCGCCCATAAAGCTATCGCCCGCCCCGATCCTGTCCACAATAAAAGTTATGTCGTATACGGGGGAAGCGTACAGTTCCGAGCCGTCATAAATGACGGCCGACCATGTATTATGGGAGGCACTGATATTGCCCCTATTGGTGACCGCTATTTTTTGTACGTCTGGAAAGCGTTTACTTAATTGGGTACAGAGTGACCAATGGCGATCCGTGTCCGTTTCGCCATTGGTCACTATCCCAAAATATTTTTCAGAGGCATAATCTCCCGCCAAGATCACATCGCATTGGGCTACCATAGGTTCCATGATTTCTTGGGGAGATTTCCCATATTTCCATAGGTTGGCCCTATAATTGAAATCGGTTGAGACGGTCAGCCCCATTTTTTTGGCCACTTCGATGCCCTGCATACAGACATCGGCCGCATCCTGGGAAATTCCTGCGGTTATCCCGGACCAGTGGAACCAAGATGCTTCCGCAAAGACCGTTTCCCATGGAACCATCCCTTTTTTTATGGTAGCAAAAGAGGAAAAGGCCCGATCGTACACCACTTTGCTTCCCCGTATGGAAGCACCGTTCTCCAAAAAGTATATACCCAGACGATCTCCGCCCCTTAACATATGGTCCGTGCATACGTTCTGTTTCCTCATCTGCATCAAAGCACAGGTACCAATATCGTTATCGGGCAACCTACTGATAAATTCCGTATCCATCCCAAAGGTGGCCAAACTTGAAAGCACGTTCAGTTCACTGCCCCCGTAATCGGCATTGAACTGGTCCACTTGGGAGAATTTTAAATGGTTTTTGGTGGAAAGCCTCAGCAATACCTCGCCGAATGCGATCGCTTTTTTTGTTTTATGCTCTGTTCGCTGCATTTTATCTCGACCGTTAAAAATTAAAATACTGCTTGGCGTTGTTATAGCAAATGTCCTGGACCATCTTTCCGATCCATTCCATCTCGTTGGGAAGTTCGCCCCTATGAATCTCATCCCCTAATAAATTGCACAGGACCCTTCTAAAATATTCGTGTCGGGGAAAGGAAAGAAAGCTCCTGGAATCGGTGAGCATACCAACGAAACAACTTATAAGTCCCATATTGGAAAGGGCGTTCAATTGTTTGATGATACCGTCCTTCTGATCTAGGAACCACCAGCCGGAACCAAATTGCACCTTCCCTTTGATGCTGCCATCGTTAAAATTACCTATCATACTGGCCAATACCTCATTGTCGGCAGGGTTCAGATTGTACAAGATCGTCTTGGCAAGCTGGTTTGTGGAATCCAAGGTATTCAAAAATCGGGACAATTTCTGCGCCTGCGGATAATCCCCAACGGAATCCCAGCCGGTATCCGGGCCCAACAATTGGGTCATTCTACTGTTATTGTTCCGCAAGGCCCCCAAGTGAAACTGTTGGACCCATCCCAGTCTGTGATACCCCTCCGACAAAAACAACAGAAGCGCTCCCTGGAATTTTTGTGCCTCCCCTTCGGTCACTTCTTTCCCCGATCTCTTTTTTTGAAAGATCGCTTCGATTTCGGCATCGGTAAAAGGCTCATGGGAAATATGGGCCAGACCATGATCTGAGATCCGGCAGCCATGATGGTTAAAATGCTCCATCCTGTTTTGGAGGGCATCGCAAAGATTGGCATAGGTCGAAATTTCTACTCCAGAGATATTACCAAGGGTATCCAGATAGTCGTTATATCCGGGACCATTTAGTAAAATGGCCCTATCCGGCCGAAAGGACGTGGTCACCTTGGTCTTAAAATCGTCCTTCGCCAGTTTTTGATGGTGTTCCAAGGTATCCGTGGGATCCTCTGTGGTACAGACCACACGAACATCCATTTTAGCAAGCAGTTCCCGGCAGCTATACCCTGGACTATTGAGCAGTTCGCTACTCTCTGAATAGATGGAATCGGCGCTGTCCTTGGTAAGCAGTCGGTCGATATTAAAGTAGCGGGCCAGTTCCAGATGGGTCCAATGGTAGAGAGGGTTCCGCATGGTGTAGGGAACCACTTCCCCCCACTTGGCAAACTTTTCCCTATCTGGGGCATTACCCGTTATAAAGCGTTCGTCCACACCCATGGTACGCATGGCGCGCCATTTGTAGTGATCTCCCTGGATCCAGACTTCGGCTATATTGTTAAAGACCCTATCCTCTGCAATATCCTTTGGAGAGAGGTGGCAATGGTAATCTATAATGGGCATTTTACTGGCATATTCGTGGTACAGTACCTCGGCATATTTATTATCCAGCAAAAAATTCGAATGAATAAATGTATCCTTTCCTTTTTTCATCTGTTCAAATTTATCTTTTTTTCAAGGTCAGATGTAATTTTGCCCCCTTGGACCGAATAAAATTTGTGTGAAGGGACATTTCAATGTGTCGTTATTTTTCATTGGCAGGTTTCCCGATGGTGGCCAAGATACCTCCATCCACATAAACGATCTGTCCGTTGACAAATCTGCTCGCTTCCGAGGCCAGAAAGATGGCGGTCCCCGCAAGGTCCTCCGGATCTCCCCATCTACCGGCAGGGGTCCTGTCAACAATGAACTCGTTGAACGGATGGCCGTCCACCCGTATAGGGGCGGTCTGGTCGGTAGCAAAATACCCAGGTCCGATGCCGTTCACCTGAATATTGTACTTGGCCCATTCGGTGGCCAAGTTTTTGGTGAGCATCTTCAGTCCTCCCTTGGCAGCTGCATATGCGCTTACACTGTTCCTTCCAAGTTCGCTCATCATGGAACAAATATTGATTATCTTGCCCCCGTTCTCCCTTGCGATCATTCCTTTCGCAACACATTGGGACATGATGAAAGCCCCTACCAGATCTACATCTATTACCCTTCTAAAATCGGCTATTGCCATATCCAGCGCGGCCTCCCTTTTAATGATGCCCGCATTGTTCACAAGAATATCTATGCTTCCGTGTTCCCGTTCCATAAGGCCCACCTGTTCCGCTACCGCTCCTTCATCCGTTATGTCAAACAGATAGCCAGTGGCCTTATATCCTTTGTGCCTATAAACCCTTAGGGCCTCCTCCAGTTTCTGTGGAGTGGTACTGCTTATCAGCAGTTCCGCTCCAGCACTTGCCAATCCTTCGGCCATGGCCATGCCAAGACCATGGGTGCCCCCTGTCACCAAGGCCCTTTTACTGCTAAGATCAAATAATTTCATAGTATTATCTTAGTTCGTTCGGGGGACAGACATCCATATCCCCATAATCCAAATTCTCGCCCGCCATTCCCCAAATAAACGAATAATTGGACGTTCCCGCCCCGGAATGGATGGACCATTCCGGGGATAGTACGGCCTGTTCGTTCTGTAAAAAGATATGTCTGGTATTATTTGGCTCCCCCATAAAATGCGAGATCGTCTGTCCCTGTTGCAGGTCGAAATAAAAGTAGGCTTCCATTCGCCTGTTGTGGGTATGCGCGGGCATGGTATTCCACACATTTCCCGGCAACAGTTCGGTGAGCCCCATCTGCAGCTGACAGGTCTGCACTATACTGTTCACGATCAACTTGTTCAGAATACGTTTATTGGCGTTCAGTTCATCGCCCAGTTGAATAATTTCGGCTTCCTCTTTGCCCACTTTTTTTGTTGGAAAATGCTTGTGCGCGGGGGCGGAATTGATATAGAATTTTGGGGTTTCGGCATCCGAACCTTCAAAAATGACCTCCTTGGCACCTTGCCCAACGTAAAGGGCCTCTTTTTTTTGAAGGGTATAACGGGTGCCGTCAACGTTAACGGTGCCGGTTTCACCCACATTCACGATTCCCAGTTCCCTTCTATCCAAAAAGTGTTCAGATTTCAAGTGGTCTATCGTCTGTAGTTTTAAGTCTTTTTCGGCAGGCATTACACCTCCCACTATATACCGATCGTACATGGAATAGGTAAGGTTGATCTGGCCTTCCACGAACAAACGATCTATTAAAAAATGTTTTCTCAATTCTTCCGTCCCGTACTTTTTGGCATCTTCGGGATGTGATGCGTACCTCAAATCCGTATTCGTCATAACTGTTTAATGTAATCGATTACACAAATATATTGTAATATTTTAAAATTCACGAATCGCAATTAAAAAGATTGTTTTTTTGATTTTTTGTACAAGATAATCATCTAATTTTTACAATATACGTACTTTTTAAAATTTTCCATTGTAGCCAGATACATTTACAAATACTTCCGATGTTTTTAGTTTTTTAAGGGCGAAAGGCAGCAATATCAAATTTTAAGGCACTCCCCATCTATTTATAATTCCCTAACCCGTTGTGCAGTTTTATCCAAGGGCAAAAAGGTCATTCAAAAAATTGTTTGTCTGTGAATTGAATCGTCTATAAATCAATATATCATGTACAACTTCAAAGCAAATTACGGGAAAATCTTGAAAGTACCCGAACAAATCGGAGGAAAACCTGTTGTCCTATCAAAGGCGTAATCGTGCGATGATCATTTCCTTTGGGGGAGTTTCATGTGTGTTTTTTTGTGCTTTTATATGTAGTACATACGCTATTGATTACTTTTAGTTACATTATATATACGATATAGATACGGCATACATTCGGCTTACATTCGGCATACATTCGGCATACATTCGGCATACATACGGTATAAGTACGGTATAGGTACCGTATAGTTATAGATATATTTCTATTTTTCTGTAATTTTGGTAAAACTTAAAATGGACTTATGGCACGTATCAGAAGTCAGTTCACCGTTACGGGCACATTGGGAGAGATCGGTGTTTATGTGGATGGTAGGGGCTTTAATGGCGGGGTACGCATAAATAACGGGGAGTTTGGCCATTATTCCAAGGTAAAGTCATTATTTACGACTGCATTACAACCCCTATTTTGTTGGCATAAGGGGCAGGAGGACCCATTACGAAATGGAGGCATATTTGCCCAGGTCAAGAACGGGATGCGATGCAGGGCCGAGGGAAGCGTCCCAATGAAGCAGGGCATGCCACTACCGATGGCCAGCCTGTACTCTCACCCTCTCCGTATCCGAAGGGGGCGTATTTTGTTCCGTGAATGGCAGGCCCTGGCGCTGTCTTCCCTGACTATTTTCTTTCGAAAGATTGCCACCGATCGACTAATTATAATCAATATGCACAATGGATTTCCCTAGGGTCTGGATATAATGTAAAATAAGCTAAGTGGGAGACAAAGAGGTGTTTAAGGAAACAATCTTCTATCGCTTTGACGTATAAACCTAAGGGTATCGAACGCATTGAACGGGATTTAACCGTGAGGTTCGGTGCAATAGCTTGGCGCATCAGTTTGAAATAATCATCCCCACATCCGGGGTACTTATCATTAATAGGATCAATAAAACTACTTCCTAGAAATTTTCTGTACTGCCAACATATGGGAAGTTACCAAAATCACTTTATCATGCATGATGGAAACACTTCATTCGGGTGCTTAAATTTTAAAGCTAAAGCCCTCCAAGACTTTTTGATCGTATTTTTTTTTGTCGAACTGAAAGAGGTAGGCCCCTTTTCTGGAAACCTTCATATTTTTCTCGTCCAACTTTACCAGGATATCTAGACCGTTTACCTTGGTGACAAAATTCCTTTTGTCCAGTTCCTTGTCCAAAATGGATTCATAGAGTTCCTGCAATTGTCTCATGGTAAACTTGACGGGCAGAAGTTCGAACCCAATGGGTTTGTTCTTGGCCCTGCGCTGTAACCGGGCAATGGCCTTGGTCAGCATTTGATCGTGATCAAAGATCAATTTGGGCATTTCCTTTATTTTGAACCAGTGGGCAGAATTTTGCTGGATCAGTTCCTTATCATGGGAAGCGATATCGATAAGCGCGTAATAGGCAACGGAAATGGTCCTTTCAACAGGATCCCTGTCCACCATGCTGAAGGAATACAACTGCTCCATAAAAATGTTGTCCAGACCGGTCAAATGGTTCAATATCCTTACCGCCGCTTGGTCCAAGGTCTCTTCCTTTTTAAGAAAACCCCCAATAAGGGACCATTTTCCCTTTTCCGGCTCAAAGTCCCTTTTGATCAACAACACTTTAAGTCCTTCCTTGTCAAAACCAAAAATTATGCAATCTACAGCCAATAAAACTTTGTCCTCTGTACTATAGTCATTTAACTCCATTCCGCTTTTGTTCCGCAATTTAAAAACTTAATTAGAATTATCCATATAAATTTCAGTGCCCTTTGTGGTGTGCAACTACCATTTTAACTTACTATTGTGGAATAATTTCCTTTTTTCACTTTAAATACCATATAAACAAAAAATTATTTGGTTTATTGGGCAATCTTTATTTAATTTGAACGTGTTATTTACACACTTAAATTATGGGGCTTTTCAAAAAAGTTTCCCATTGAACAGGACCAGTATTACATCCAGTACCGTAATCGCCATAACCGAAAAATTAAAAAGACCCATATGAAAAGACCGAACAAACTCATGGCCATTGCCCTTTTTGCGTTAACGGGGCCCTTGGCCCTTTCACAGGCCACCGTTACCCTTATGGAAGACACCCATGCCCCCATGATCAACAGACATATTTACGGTCATTTTGCAGAACATTTGGGAAGGTCCATCTACGATGGATTCTATGTGGGCGAGGACAGTGAGATCCCCAATACCAATGGGGTACGGAACGATATCATTGAAGCCCTGAAAAAATTGAACATTCCCAATCTCCGATGGCCGGGAGGCTGTTTTGCGGACACCTACCATTGGATGGACGGCATCGGTAATAAAGGGGAAAGGCCCACTATTGTGAACACTTGGTGGGGCGGAGTTACCGAAAACAACAGTTTTGGTACGCACGATTTCCTCAATCTGTGCGAAGTCCTGGGTGCGGAGCCCTATCTTTCCGGAAATGTGGGCAGTGGTGGCGTACAGGAACTCTCGGATTGGGTGCAATATGTCAATTTTGAAGGAACCAGTCCCATGTCCGATCTAAGGGTCGAAAATGGACGTGAAAAACCATGGACCGTAAAATATTGGGGAATAGGCAACGAAGCATGGGGATGTGGCGGCAATATGCGCGCCGAATATTATGTGGACATCTATAGGAAATACGCCACTTTTATGTCCAATGCCAATATAGAGGGCGGACTCTATAAAATTGCGTCAGGGGCAAGTGATGCCGACTACCACTGGACCGAAGTGCTGATGCGCGACATTCCGCACAGTATGTTGCAAGGGGTCGCCCTGCACCATTATTCCGTCATCGACTGGAAGGATAAAGGCCCATCAAAGGATTTTGGGGAAGATCATTATTTTAAGATCATGAAACAGGCATGGTTAATGGACGAGCTCATCCAAAAACATACCGCCATAATGGACAAGTACGATCCGGAAAAAAAAGTGGACCTGGTCGTGGATGAATGGGGAGGTTGGTACGAAGTGGAGGAAGGTACCAATCCCGGGTTCCTGTACCAACAGAATACGATGCGCGACGCCATGATAGCCGGAATGACCCTCAACATCTTCAACAACCATGCAGAACGTGTAAAAATGGCAAATTTGGCCCAAACGGTGAACGTACTGCAAGCGGTGATACTGACCGAGGGAAACCAAATGTTGCTCACCCCTACCTACCATGTAATGGAGATGTACAAAGTACACCAAGATGCCCAATTGGTCCCCTTAAAGGTAAGTTCCCCCGATTATAGCTATCAAGGGGAAAAACTTCCGGCCATAACGGTATCGGCTTCCAAGGACAAGGAAGGTAAACTGAACATTTCGCTAGTGAATATCGATGCTTCCCAAAGTCATACGGTACAATTGGACCTTAACGGTTCCGACATACAGGGCCTCACGGCGAAAGGGCTCATATCAAAACGGTTACAAGACCATAATACCTTTGAAGATCCCCAAACGATCCAACCAAGATCCTTTAAGGATTTTACCTTCAAAAAAGGGGTGGTAGAAGTGAAAATGCCTCCCTTTTCAGTAATCGTTATGGAAGGGGCACGCTAAATATAGGGTGATGACCATACCCGCTTACATATCCATTGATCGACCATGAAGAATAAAATGTATTGTTACCTACCCATATTCGCCTTTTTTTTGCTGGGATACCCTAATGGGTACTCCCAGACCATCACCATGGAAGTGGATATGTCGGAAATCGTAAGTGAGGTACAACCTACCATGTACGGGGTATTTTTTGAGGACATCAATTTTGCCGCTGACGGGGGACTGTATGCGGAAATGATCAAAAACAGGTCGTTTGAATTTGCCGAACCCAAAATGGGATGGTCCGAACCCAATAGTGACCGACATTCCCTTAACAACGGTTCAGGAATGGCATCGGTCATAAAATATCCCGGCGAAAGCAGCAATCACAACTATTTGGGCATCACGGTAAAAAACGATCAGGGATATTCCCTTATCAACGAAGGTTTTAGGGGAATGGGAATCAAAAAGGACGCCTTATACGACCTTTCATTTATGGCATCCACTTCCCAAGGATCCTTTAGCGGGCTTGCGGTACATTTTCTGGATGGGGAAGGCAATATTGTGGGCGGGGCGGACATTCCCATTCAAGCGGGAAAGGATTGGAAAAAGCACACGGCACAAATAAAGGCGGAAGCCACCGTTGCCAAGTCTCGTTTGCGGATCACGTTCAAGGGAACGGGGACCTTCAATCTGGATATGGTGTCCCTATTTCCCAAAGACACTTGGAGGGGGCGGAAAAATGGCCTTCGAAAGGACCTTGTACAACTTCTTTACGACCTTGACCCAGGTTTTCTCAGATTTCCCGGAGGCTGTATCGTAGAGGGAAGGACCTTGGCAAAACGATACCAATGGAAAAAAACGGTGGGACCGGTAGCCGATAGGGAAATACTGGTAAACCGTTGGAATACGGAATTCTCACATAGGCCCACCCCCGATTACTTCCAAAGTTTTGGTATTGGTTTCTTTGAATATTTTCAACTGTCCGAAGACTTGGGAGCGGAACCTTTGCCCATACTCAGCTGTGGAATGGCCTGCCAGTTCAATACGGGGGAACTGGTGCCCATGGAAGAACTAGATCCCTATGTACAGGATGCGCTGGACCTTATCGAGTTCGCCAATGGTTCTTTGGACACCCCATGGGGCAAGGTTCGGGAGGAAATGGGGCACCCGGCCCCTTTTAATCTAAAATTTATAGGGGTAGGAAACGAGCAATGGGGACCGGAATATATAGAACGCTTTAAAGTGTTCGAAAAGGCGATAAGGGATAAATTTCCGCAGATAACCATTGTGTCGGGCAGCGGCCCCTTTCCCGACGGGGATTATTTTGAGTATGGGCTGCAGGAACTCAAAAGGTTAAACGCCCAATTGGTGGACGAGCATTATTACCGGGGGCCAGAGTGGTTCAGGAAAAATGCTGCCCGTTATGACGATTATGATCGTAACGGCCCTAAAATATTTGCGGGGGAATACGCCGCCCAGAGCGTGGCCACTGCAAGTCCCCTAAACAGGAACAATTGGGAATGTGCATTATCCGAGGCCGCTTTCATGACCGGCCTTGAGAGAAATGCCGAAGTGGTGCACCTAACTTCCTATGCCCCTTTGATGGCACACGAGGAGGGGTGGCAATGGACGCCCGACCTCATCTGGTTCAATAACCTGGAAAGTTATGGCACCGCCAACTACTATGTACAAAAGATGTTTTCTACCCACAGGGGTTCACATGTGGTCCCCATTACGAGGAACAAACTTCCCCTTACGGGACAGGACCAATTGTTCGCTTCTGCCGTTAAGGAAAGGGATTCCAATGAACTGTTCGTTAAACTGGTGAATACGGGCGATATGGAAATGGCCACCAATGTAAAGATCAAAGGTGGAAAGGTCGCCCCACGGGCCCGCCTGATCAGAATGCAGAACGATCAACTTGAAGCCGTCAATTCCTTCGGGGAACCTAAAAATATTGGTCCACAGGAAAGCGAGGCAGCTATGAAAGGTAACACCTTGCCCCTTATATTGCCCCCGTATTCCTTTACCGTGGTTCGGATAGGCACCAAATAAAAAAATAAAGTGTCACAAAAACACTTATGAAAAATTATTATATTCGGTCAACTCTTTTAGGGAAAGGTTTGCCGTAACCTACGTACAAAATTGAATTCTGTGAAAAAATATGTGATTGGGCTGGATTACGGGACAGACTCCGTAAGGGCCGTTTTATTGGATACCGAAAATGGCCAAGAAATGGCATCTGCGGTGCATTGGTACCAGCGCTGGAAGGAAAAGGCCTATTGCAATGCCTCCCTCAACCAGTTCAGGCAGCACCCGCTCGACCATTTGGAGGGCTTGGAAATTACCATTAAAAAAGTAGTGGGGAGCAGCGGGGTGGATCCCACGGAAATAAAGGCCATCTGTATCGATACTACGGGCTCCTCCCCCGTTCCCGTCTCCGTGGATGGTGTTCCGTTGGCCCTTGTAAAGGGTTTTGAAGATAATCCCAATGCCATGATGGTGCTATGGAAAGACCATACCGCCATAGCCGAGGCAAACGAAATCAATACCCTTGCCTCCACATGGGGCGGCACCAATTTCACCAAATATGAAGGGGGCATTTATTCCTCTGAATGGTTTTGGGCAAAAATTCTCCACATCGTACGCGAGGACCCCAGCATCAGAAATGCGGCCCATACTTGGATGGAGCACTGCGATCTGATGACCTATCTCCTGATCGAAAACAAAGACCTTTCCTCCTTTAAAAGAAGTAGGTGCGCCGCCGGCCATAAGGCCATGTGGCATACGGATTGGGACGGACTTCCCGCAGCGGAATTTCTTTCCCAATTAGACCCGTATCTCTCCACCTTGGCAACGCGGCTCTACACGGAAACCTATACTTCCGACAAGGCAGCGGGTACCCTTAGCGCGGATTGGGCAAAAAAATTGGGTCTAACCACCGATACCGTAGTGGCCGTAGGTACTTTTGATGCACATGCGGGCGCTATCGGTGCGAAAATAGAGGAACATACCTTGGTGCGCGTAATGGGCACGTCTACCTGTGATATTCTGGTATCCGCCAAGGACATCCTGGGCAACAATACGGTGAAAGGCATCTGTGGACAAGTGGACGGATCTGTTATTCCGGGCCTGATCGGACTGGAAGCGGGACAGTCGGCCTTTGGAGATCTTTTGGCATGGTTCAAGGACCTACTCTCTTGGCCCATTGACCATCTGGTACTATCTTCCAATATCCTAACATTGGAACAGAAGGAACGGTTAAAAGAAGAAATTGAGGATAATTTTATACAGAAACTTACCGAAGGGGCACAGTTGGTTCCCCTTTCGGAAAGCGTTCCCACGGCCTTGGACTGGATCAATGGCCGAAGGACCCCGGATGCGGACCAAGAACTGAAAAGTGCCCTAATGGATCTTTCCTTGGGTACCACGGCCCCACATATCTTTAAGGCACTGGTCAATGCAATTTGTTTTGGATCCAAAATAATAGTGGACCGCTTTGTGGAAGAAGGTGTCCCGATAAAACAAGTGATCGGTATCGGGGGCGTTGCCCGTAAATCCCCATTTATAATGCAGACATTGGCCAACGTGCTCAATATGCCGATAAAGGTAGCTGCCTCAGATCAGGCCCCTGCCCTGGGAGCGGCCATATATGCTGCGGTTGCCGCAGGGATCTATCCCAATGTAATGGAAGCCAGTAAAAAAATAGGCAGTGATTTTGAAGCAGAGTATTTCCCAGAACCGGAGTCGGTAGCCGATTATAAGATACATTTGGATTCATATAAACAACTGGGACGGTTTATAGAGACCATCAGTGCCAAAAGACAACAACATGGACAGCAGTTATAAAGAATTGAAACGTGAGTGCTATGAGGCCAATATGCAGCTTGATGCACTGGGCCTGGTAATCTATACCTTCGGGAACGTAAGTGCGGTGGACCGAAAAAAAGGGGTCTTTGCCATCAAGCCAAGTGGGGTTCCCTATGCAGAACTGGGCCCAGAGGATATTGTGGTACTGGATTATGAAAACAATATAATAGAGGGAAATATGAGACCCTCATCCGATACCAAAACGCACGCTTTCCTGTATAAAAATTGGCCGGACCTGGGCGGTATTGCCCATACCCATTCCACCTATTCCGTAGCGTGGGCCCAAGCCCAAAGGGACATCCCCATTTTCGGGACTACGCATGCGGACCACCTTACCGTGGATATTCCCTGTGCCCCCCCTATGGACGATTCCCTTATTGTGGGCAATTATGAGCACAATACGGGCATACAGATAGTGGACTGCTTTAAACAAAGACAGATTTCCCCTGTGGAAGTGGAGATGGTCCTGTTGGGCAACCATGGTCCATTTTGTTGGGGCAGGACCGCTGCCAAGGCCGTCTATAACAGTAAGGTTCTGGAAGAAGTGGCCAGAATGGCGTTATTGACCCTTCAGATAAATCCGAACGCTCCCCGGTTAAAAGAATCCCTGATCAAAAAACACTACGAACGTAAACATGGCACAGATGCCTATTACGGTCAATGAATTATATCCAAATCAAATATTAATGACAACAATTGTACAGAAAGAGATCTGGTTTGTAACCGGAAGTCAACATTTATACGGGCCCGAAACCTTGGCCCAAGTGGCCAACAACTCAAGGGAAGTGGCAAAAGGATTGGATGCATCGTCCCATATTCCCATAAAAATAGTCTACAAGGATATAGTTACCACTTCGGATGAGATCACCAACGTCTGTCTGGCCGCCAATACACAGGCCAGCTGTATTGGGATCATCACTTGGATGCACACCTTCTCGCCCGCCAAGATGTGGATAGCGGGACTATCACTTTTAAAGAAACCGCTGTGCCATCTCCATACCCAGTTCAATGCGGAAATTCCGTGGGGAAACATAGACATGGACTTTATGAACCTCAACCAATCGGCCCACGGAGATAGGGAATTTGGATTTATGATGTCCCGCATGCGCAAAAAAAGAAAGGTTGTCGTAGGGCACTGGAAAGAGGACCGGGTACAAAAAAAATTGGGTATATGGTCCCGCGTGGCCCTTGGTTGGGACGAGCTACAACATTTAAAAGTGGCACGTATAGGCGACAATATGCGGGAGGTTGCCGTGACCGAGGGCGATAAGGTTGCGGCCCAGTTGCGTTTTGGGATGTCGGTAAACGGATATGGCCCTTCAGAAGTTGAAAAACACATAAATGCGGTCTCCGAACCGGATTTAAACCGACTTTTGGATGAATACGGGTCCACCTACAACCTATCCCCTTCCCTACAAGTGGACGGGGGCAGTCGCGCTTCCTTGGTGGAGGCCGCCAGGATAGAACTTGGCCTGCGCAGTTTTTTGGATGAGGGCGGTTTTAAGGCCTTTACGGATACTTTTGAAAATTTGGGCGAACTAAAACAGTTACCGGGAATTGCCGTTCAGCGATTGATGGCCGATGGGTATGGTTTTGGGGGTGAGGGCGATTGGAAAACGGCAGCGCTGCTTCGGACCATGAAGGTCATGGCCCAAGGCCTGGAAGGCGGAACTTCCTTTATGGAGGACTATACGTACCACTTTACCCCGCAGGGTTCTTATGTATTGGGGTCCCATATGTTGGAAATATGCCCCTCCATAGCCGACGCAAGACCGAGCTGTGAGGTCCATCCCCTTGGCATAGGCGGAAAGGAAGATCCCGTGCGTTTGGTTTTTGGTTCCCCAGCGGGAAATGCCCTGAACGCCTCCCTGATCGATATGGGGAATAGGTTCAGGCTCATAGTGAACGAGGTTGAGGCCGTAAAACCGGAACAAGACCTTCCCAAACTTCCCGTTGCAAGGGTCTTGTGGGATGCGAAACCCTCTTTGGATATCGCCGCCACCACTTGGATACTTGCCGGGGGCGCACACCACACTGTCTATAGCCAGTCCCTTACAACGGAATATATGGAGGACTTTGCGGATATTGCGGGAATAGAACTATTGGTAATAGACGAGAGGACCACCATAAGGGACTTTAAGGATAAATTAAATGCCAATGAGGCTTACTACCATCTCTTTCAACACGGATTTTAAATAGAACTCTTTTAGACTTTTTCAATTGGCTAAATGAGTTCATAACCATAAATTTAGGAATGATGAAAAAACCAAAAAAAATGCTTTACGGTCTGTTGTTGCTGGCCCTTTGTACGGCAAACCTTAACTGTAAGGGCAAAAAGGAAAACGATATGAAAGATACCCCGAACGACAACACCGCCCCCAAAACAGCGGCAACCATTTCAAAGAACGATTTTGGGGAGACCGCGGACGGAACAAAGGTGGATCGTTATACCCTTGCCAATGGAAAAGGTATGGAAGTGGACATCATTACCTATGGTGGCATCATTACCTCCCTAAAGACCGCCGATAGGGAGGGGAAGTACGATGATGTGGTCCTGGGCTTCGATTCCCTTTCGGGCTACCTTGATGGACATCCCTACTTTGGGGCCCTAATTGGACGGTATGGCAACCGTATAGCCAATGCCAAATTTGAATTGGACGGAAAATCCTATTCCCTTGCCGCCAATGATGGGCCCAACCACTTACATGGGGGCGAAAAAGGTTTTGATAAGGTGGTCTGGAATGCCAGGGAAGTAAAAGGGGACAGTTCCGTTTCCTTGGTACTTAGCTATTTAAGCAAGGATATGGAAGAAGGGTATCCAGGAAATTTGGAAACCAAGGTAACGTATACACTTGACAGGGACAATTCCCTGGAAGTTCTCTATGAGGCCACCACGGATAAGAAAACCGTCATAAACCTCACCCAACATTCCTATTTCAACCTTTCCGGGGATTTTTCGCAAACCATTCTGGACCACGAGGTAATGATAAATGCGGGCACTTTTCTACCCGTTAACAATACCCTGATCCCAACTGGGGAATTGAGGAAGGTAGAAGGGACCCCTTTTGATTTTAGGAAATTTAAAGCCGTTGGCAAAGAATTGGAAGATGGGGACGACCAGCTTAAAAAGGGACTGGGTTACGACCATTGCTGGGTTCTGACAGATCGGGATTCCGGTCTTAAAATGGCCGCTGCGGCCCATCATCCCAAAAGTGGAAGGCTTTTGGAAGTATTTACGACCGAACCGGCCATACAGTTCTATACAGGAAACTTTTTGGACGGCACCCTTACCGCAAAAGGGGGCGGCACTTATGCCAAAAGGACCGGACTATGCTTGGAAACCCAACATTATCCGGATTCGCCCAACCAACAAAGCTTCCCATCCGTAACCTTGGAACCGGGAGAAGGTTACAGCTCCAAAACGATCTTTAAATTCTCCACAAAATAGCGCTATGCAAACACTTGATTTACTGGATTGGGTATCCATCGCCCTCTATTTTCTTGTCCTGATCGGAATAGCCGTTTGGGTAATCCGAAAAAAACAGGACAATACGGAAGATTATTTCCTTGCAGGCAGAAATGTGGGATGGTTCGTAGTGGGGGCATCCATTTTTGCCTCCAATATTGGATCTGAGCACGTAGTGGGACTTGCTGGTGCGGGTGCGGGCAACAAACTGCCCATGTTGATATATGAGATACAGGCATGGGTGGTACTTATCCTGGGATGGGTATTTTTACCTTTTTATGCCCGGAGCAATGTTTTTACAATGCCGGAATTTCTGGAAAAGCGTTTTGATGCGCGCTCCCGTTGGATCTTGTCCGTATTCTCCATCATAGCATATGTACTTACCAAAATTTCGGTGACCATCTATGCGGGCGGTGTAGTGGTATCTGCACTGTTGGGGATCGACTTCTGGACCGGGGCCATCGCCACGGTAGTCCTTACCGGGGTGTATACCGTTGTTGGGGGCATGCGTGCCGTAGTCTATACCGAGACCTTACAGGCCATTATACTCGTGATCGGGGCGGCGGCACTTACCTTTATCGGACTGGATCATGTAGGAGGATGGCAAAGTATGAAGGAAACCGTCACCCCCGAATATTTAAATATGTGGCGTTCCGCTTCCGACCCAGATTTTCCATGGCCCACCCTGTTCATTACGAGTACCATTGTGGGTATCTGGTACTGGTGTACCGACCAGTATATTGTACAACGTACCCTGACCGCAAGAAATATTAAGGAAGGTAGACGGGGGACCATCTTCGGTGCCCTTTTAAAACTGCTGCCCGTCTTTCTCTTCTTGATCCCAGGTGTGATCGCACTTACCCTTAAAATGAGGGGAGAACTGCATTGGGACAGCCCTGATCAGGCCTTTCCCGTACTTATGAGCAATTTATTGCCCTCTGGATTAAGGGGATTGGTGGCCGCTGGGCTGCTGGCTGCACTGATGAGTTCCCTGGCATCCGTATTCAATTCCTGTTCGACCCTTTTTACGGTGGACATCTATAAAAAACTCCTGCCCCATACCGCTGAAAAAAAATTGGTGCGTACGGGGCAGATCGCAACGGTGATCGTGGTGATCATCGGGATCATCTGGATCCCCATCATGGCAAATATTTCCGGGGTCCTTTACGAATACCTGCAAAAGGTACAATCCTACATTGCACCCCCGATCACCGCCGTTTTCCTTATGGGGATCTTTTATAAAAGGATTAGTGCCCAAGGTGCTTTTGTGACCCTGATCGTGGGTTTTGTGGTAGGGGCATTAAGGATCATCCTAGAGCTGGTCAAGGGTTCCCTTGATCCCGATGGTTTTTGGTTCAAACTGGGGGATATGAACTTCCTGACATTTGGTGCCTGGTTTTTCCTTTTCTGTATTGTCCTCACTATTGTGGTAAGTCTGATGACCAAGGCTCCCGCTGAGGAAAAAGTAAGAAATTTGGCCTTCGGTGCCATTACGGATGAAGAAAAAGTAAAAAACAGAAACAGTTATAACTGGGTGGACGTGGCCATCTCGGTTATTGTGGTTGCCATCGTCATTGCGGTCATGATTTTCTTTAACGGCAAATAAGACAGATACTTATAATAAAGGTTATTATCGATACGGCAAATCCAAAGGATATTCATGAGGCCCAGATGTTGGGTATCCTGGACGGCGCGACCACCGATCATCCTTCCCGTAATGGCCAAAGAAGGCATACTGGGGAAGGAAAATATCCCAAAAATACTATTCGGATAACTGTGAACTGGTCGATCGAGTTAAAACTGGGGCCGACTTTAAGACCGGACCGCTTACTGTCATTGAAGGCGCATTAAAACATCCATTGAGGGATAGCGGGCGGCCAAATTCCTTGAAGATGACAAATCATTTGACGGTAAGTAAGGAGTATATCAATACAAATGGGACATTTCCTTATATCTCAGGAAATGTCCCATTCGCTTTGATGATCCCGAGGAGATTTTTGAGGAAACCCTCCAGTAGGCCCTAAACCATATCCGGAACGGAAAGCAGGTCAACAACCTCGGGGCAAGCCCGCGAGGCATAGGGGGAAACTTAAATAACATTTCGACGCAAGCGTCGGAGCATTTAAATCTCGATTATCGAGTAAAAATCCGGAACGGACCAACTCGGATGGGGGTCCTAAAATAGGGTCAGTGGTATAACGACCTTAAAATGTTATTCGGCCATGTTACCTTAATTATTTGAGATTTTTCGTTTAAAGCCATAGATCAAAAGGCCGATGGCGAGAAGGACACATAGTACTATATACAATACAGGCCTTTCGTCCATACTGTTCATAATTGCATTTAAAATATCTTCCATTACGATCATTTATTTTATTACTGAATTCATTAAACAACACTTACTATAGATTGAACAATGGAGAAAGGTTGCTTTTAACAATTATAAAGTTTTCCAAAAAACACATATCTAACTGTTAACGCTACCGTTGTCAAAAAATTTCGTTCACATTAGGGTCGCTCTCGTTAGTTTGACCCTAAAGCCTTGTAGGATGGAACGAATTTCCTATTTTAGTAGTGTTCGGCCATTTATACAAGTACCCAAAATCAGTTATCCAAAAAAAACATCCAATGATCAAAAAAAGCTTGCTTCTCTTACTTCTCTACGTGTTACCTTTCAGTCCCTACGCACAATCCGACATACATATAACCCTACCGCTTTCCGAAGCGGATCCGGCAGAAGTGGGTATGTCCGCTGCTCGGCTTGCCCGGATAGATTCTATGTGTTTGGAGGCCATTGCCAACGGAGAAGTCCCCGGAATGGTGGCACTTGTGGCCCGAAATGGGCACATTGTATATCACAAGGCTTTTGGAAAAGCAGATCACCGAGCGGGCAGGGATTTTAAAAAGGATGACATCTTTAGGATCGCATCACAAACGAAGGCCATTACATCCACTGCGGTAATGATGTTGTGGGAAGAGGGAAAATTTCAGCTGGACGACCCCATTTCCAAATATATTCCCGAATTTAAAGATCCCAAAGTTTTGGACTCCCTTCACTCCGACGGCAATTACACCACCATCCCGGCCAATAAGGAAATTACCATAAGGCATTTGCTGACCCATACGTCCGGTTTGGGATACGGGGTAATCGATGGCGACGAAAGGTTCCGTAAAATATACGCCAAAGCGGGCATTACAGACCTGTTTACCACTGAGGATATTCCCATTGGGGAAAGTGTTGAAAAATTGGCAGTACTTCCACTGCACCATAACCCAGGTGAAAAGTTCACATATAGTGAGGGACTTGATGTACTGGGCTATTTTATAGAGGTCGTTTCGGGAATGCCCTTGGACCAATATTTCAGGACCAAGATCTTTGACCCTTTGGGCATGGACGATACATGGTTCTACCTTCCCAAATCCAAGCACGACCGCTTGGTCCCCATTCAAATGAAGGAAAATGGAAAATGGATCACCTACCCTACCACCTTTTATGATCCCAATTATCCCATTAAGGGATCCAAACGTTTTTTTTCGGGTGGGGCGGGCCTCTCCAGTACGGCAGGGGATTATGCCACTTTTTTGCAGATGTACCTTAATAATGGGGAACTGAACGGTACCAGATTGTTGGCCAGGACAACGGTGCAGGCCATTATGGCCAATCAGATCGGGGACTTGATGGGCGATTCCGGATCATATTATGGCCTTGCATTTGGGGTACTGGACCAAAAGGGACAGGATATGGGCGGCAAAGGAAGTATAGGGACCTTTGAGTGGGGAGGGTACTTCAATACCCAATATTTTGCCGATCCCCAAGAAAAATTGATAGGGATCCTAATGAAACAGACCCAAAAAACCGATTCGGACAATACTTCATGGAAATTCAAACTCTTGGTAGGACAGGCTGTGGCCGATTGAAACACGCATACGGTCCGCCTCTTAATTTGGAACAGCACCGATTGGGCCAGACCGATTGGAAAATCGTATTCGGCCCCTTATTTATTGGAACCTTTCCGGCCTAAAGGGTCGTAGATCTACCGTCGTTTTTTCTTTGGTAATGCCTTGGGTCACCAGTTTCCCAGTAATGGGCCCTAGGCTCCAACCCATCATGGCATGGCCTGCAGCAAGGGTAAGATTGTCATATTTTAAGGTCTTCCCAATAAAGGGCAGGCCGTCGGGCGAAACAGGTCTAAGGCCGGATACGGCACCCTCTTTTTCCTTCGGCTGGATTTCCACAGATCTGTAGTATTTTTTTACGGCACTGGCCAAGGCTTCGACCCTTTCCCTGCGAACCAAGGAATTATTTCCTGAAAATTCCATGGTTCCGGCAAATCTACTGAAACCTTTCATAGGGGTGACCGCAACTTTAGCCTCTACCAGGATTGCAGGGACGGCGATGCCCGTTTCCCTGTACACGTCCATACTGTAGCCTTTTCCTCCCTGGACGGGGATATACAATCCCAACGACCTCACCAAGGGGGATGTCCAACTACCGCTCGCCAATACATATTCATCGGCCGTAAATAGATTATTTTGGGTTTCCACCCCTGTGATATGCCCGTTTTGTACCTGAAAGCCCTTTACCTGTTGCCGCAGCTCAAAATTTGCCCCCATTGTAACGAGCCACGATTTCAATTGCCCCATAAACTCATTTGGAGTGGTATGGGAGTCACATTTGTAATGTACGGCCCCTGTTACATGATCGGAAAAAACAGGTTCAAGTTCATGCAATGCCTTCTTGGACAAACAATCCACTTCAAGTCCTTCTTTCACGGCCCTTTGTGCGACTTCCAGCTCTTCTTCTTCTGCCTTAGGTGTCCCATATGCCAACAGCACTCCCTTTTTCTCATAATGGAATTCGAAATCCAATGTAGCCAAGAGTTCCTCATAGAGTACCTGGCTTTGAAGGTTCAGTTCTTTTAGGGCCGGTATGGCATTTTCGACCCGTTGTACGTTCGCCGACCTTTTAAAATCCAGCGCCCATCTAAAAAAATCGGTATCCCATCGCGGTTTGATATAAAAGGGACTGGAACTGTTCAACATCCACTTTAGCCCCTTGGAAATCATTCCCGGGGCGGCCAAGGGAATAAAGTGGCTTGGGGTAATATATCCCGCATTTATATAGGACGCACCCGATTCCATATCGCCCTGATCCAGAATGGTCACGGAAAAACCTTCCTTTATTAAATAGTAAGCGCTGCACAGTCCGGAAATACCACCGCCGATGATAAGGATCTTCTTCAATATAATTCGTTTAAATTGATGTTATAGCACTTGGAAACCATGGGCATAGGGATCGTCATCGTCAATTATGATATTGTTGTAGCCTGTTACCTGGGCCCATCCCTCAATACTTGGAACAATGGCCGGTACCCCCGCAATTTCGGTCTCCTCCTCCACTCGCCCTATAAACTTGCTTCCAATAATGCTTTCATGTACAAATTCATCGCCCATCTTGAGTTTTCCCATAGCATGCCATTGGGCCATGCGTGCAGATGTTCCCGTTCCACATGGCGAACGATCGATGGCCTTATCCCCATAAAAGACCGCATTTCTGGCAGTGGCCCGGGGATCTATGGTGGTCCCTGTCCATAGGATATGGCTTAGACCGTTGATGGTGGCATCCTCTGGGTGCACGAACTGCTGCGAGCGGTTCAGGTTTTTACGGAGCTGTCCGCTCCATGCGATAAGGTCCCCTGCCGAATAATGTTCAAGTCCCTTAAAATTTTCCTGTACGTCCACAATGGCGTAAAAATTGCCACCGTAGGCAACATCCACCGTAAGCATGCCCAATTCGGGGCAAGGGACCTCTATCCGAGAGGCGGCCATAAAGGATTTAATGTTTACCAAGCGTACGGAAGTGACTTTTTTTCCTTGTTGGGCATAGCTGACCCGTACCAATCCTGCCGGGGTCTCCAGCCGTAGTTGTCCCGGGATTTTTGGGACCACGAGGCCTTCCTCTATCATCACCGTCACCGTGCCGATGGTCCCATGTCCGCACATGGGCAAACAGCCACTTGTCTCGATAAAAAGGATGCCCACGTCGTTTTGGGGATCGCTGGGCGGAAAAAGGATACTGCCGCTCATCATATCGTGTCCCCTGGGCTCGAACATTAGTCCCTTCCTTATCCAATCGTATTCCCTGAGAAAGTGCTGGCGTTTGGCGCTCATCGAGTCACCGATCAAAAAAGGACCGCCCCCGGCGACTACCCTAACGGGATTGCCACAGGTATGGGCATCAATGCAAAAAAAGGTTTTCCTTGACATGGATTATAGTGCATTCTTGGTAAGTTGATCATTTACGGTCCTCATGATACCCAATGGATTTCTATCCTGTAGCGCCTTTGGCAACAGGTCATTTGGCCAATCCTGATAGGAAAACGGCCTTACCCATCTATAGATGGAGGTACTGCCCACCGAGGTAAATTTGCTGTCGGATGAAGCGGGGAAAGGACCTCCATGGGTCATTGCGCTGCTTACCTCCACACCGGTCGGCACATTGTTGTACAACAGGCGGCCAACCTTGCCCTTAAGGGCCTGTATGGCATCTCTGTACAGTTCAAGTTCATCTAGGCCCGCCGCCAACACGGTACCGGTCAACTGCCCCTCCAAACCGTTTACTATGGCGGTCAATTGTTGGTGGTCATCACATTTGACCACCACCGAAAAAGGACCGAATACCTCCTGATGGAAAGTTTTGTCCGCCACCATTTCACTACCCGAAATGGCAAGGACATAAGGAGCGGCGTAGTTGGGAAGCGTTTCGGTCTGTGGTTCCGCAACAACTCCCTTTGCCTTTAGGACATTTGTCTTGGACCCTTCGTAATGAGCTTTAATGGAGGGGTGCAGCATACAGCTGGGGTCGATTTTTTTAATTTCGGCTTCCAACAGATCGATGAAACCATCCAATTCCTTTCCATCAATTCCCAAGATCAGCCCTGGATTGGTACAGAATTGCCCGGTACCCATACTGATGGAAGCAGCATATTTTTGTGCCCATCCCTCCTTGTCCTGTTTGAGTGCGGATGGGAGTACCAAAACCGGATTTATACTTCCCATCTCCGCGTACACCGGGATGGGGACCTCCCGTTGGGCAGCAATTTCACAAAGGGCGGTCCCGCCCTTAATGCTTCCCGTAAAACCTACCGCCTTGATCAGGGGATGGGATACGAGTGCCTTTCCTACCGAAATACCACTGCTATTAAGATTGGAAAATACCCCGTTCGGCATTCCGGTCCTTTCGGCCGCCCTGATGATGGCAGAAGAGACCAGTTCACCTGTGCCCGCATGTAGTGGATGGGATTTAACCACAACCGGACAACCGGCAGCCAGTGCACTTGCCGTATCGCCCCCAGCGGTGGAAAAGGCAAAGGGAAAATTACTTGCACCAAAAACAGCTACCGGGCCCAAGGGCACCATAATCCGTCTGATATCCGGTTTTCCCTGTCCGTTACTGATGATGGCCCCTACCCAAGAACCTTGGCGCAATAAGGCCGAGAACGACCTTAACTGTCCTATCGTCCGTGTACGTTCGCCGTTGGCCCTTCCCATGGGAAGTCCGGATTCCATAACATAGGTATTGAGCAAGGTTTCTCCCAATGCTTCGATTTCATCGGCAATGGCATCCAAAAAGGCAGCCTTTTTTTCCCCTTCCATCTGCCCGTACGTCTCAAAGGCCATGGAAGCCAATTGTACGGCTTCCGAGATCTCTTCCTCAGTAGCTTCGAAAAAAAGTGGGTCGTTTTCCCGATTCGACTCAGGATTTATGGTTTTATACGTTGTATTACCTTTTGCGGAAAGCGTCCTTCCAATATAATTTTTTCCCGTTATCATAGCTTTCTGTTTTAGTGTCCTACAAATTTTTGTATTCCGGCAGTACCGGTCTGTTCTTCATTGCGGCATCGATAATAGCCAACACCCTATTTCGCTCCCCATCCTGTAGTGGGAGTCGGGGAGCCCTTACGTTCTCGGTGCCCAGTCCTGTAGCCACTTCCGCCAGTTTAATGTTCTGTACCAACTGTGGCGATATATCCAATTCCAACAAGGGCATGAACCATCTGTAAATTTCAAGGGCCTCCTGTATCCTGCCCACTTTCACCAAACTGTAGATGGCAACGGTCTCCGCAGGATATGCGGCCACTAGTCCCGCAACCCAACCTTCGGCGCCGGCCACCATGCTTTCAAGGGCCAAGGTATCGACCCCGCAAAGTACCTTTAAACGATTTCCAAAACGGTTCTTGATCCTGGTAACGTTACTAATGTCCCTGGTGGATTCCTTTACAGCCTGTATATTTTCCAAGGCCAGCAGTTCTTCGAACATGTCCAAGGTAACCTCTATTTTATAATCCACTGGATTGTTATAGATCATGATAGGCAGGGAGGTAGCAGAGGCTATTTCCTTAAAATACACTACCGTTTCATGGTCCGTTGCCCTATAACGCATAGGTGGTAGTAACATAAGTCCGTTCACACCAAGTTCTTGGGCCCTTTTGGCCAAGGTTACGGCCTCGGAAGTACGTTGCTCCGCAATATTGACGATCACGGGTACCTTACCGTCCACTATTCGCAGACAGGTAGTGATCAAAACTTCCTTTTCCTCCTTGGTCAAGGTACTGGCTTCCCCAAGGGTGCCCCCAAGGATGATCCCATGCACACCGGCCTCCAATTGGGCGTTGATATTTTTCTCGAACATTTCAAGGTCCAATTGGTCCCCGTCTGTAAACTTAGTGGTCACAGCTGGCATAACGCCTTCCCAGTTTATTGTCATCGTTTTTCTTTTTCAACAAAAATAGAAGTTATTGCCATGCTTGTCTTTGTTATTATTAGCCAATTCTAATATTATATTGCCGTGTAAATTGATAGATGTCGCTTAAATCAGCAATATTTACAAACATAAGAAAGTACTACTAGGTATTCAATGCCCTGTCATGTTAATTTCACATGATCTGCCTTCTATAATTTTGGGCCATAGGACAGGTCCCCCGCATCCCCAAGGCCGGGAACTATATATCCTTTGGAGGTTAGTTCGGGATCTACAGCAGCGATCCATAAGTGGGTGCTGTCGGGAAAGACTTTTTGTACATGTGCCAGTCCCGCTTCCGATCCTATGGCCGATATGATGTGGATACTATCTGGGGTCCCATATGGTTTTAGGGCATTGAGTACATTCTCCAGTGTTTTGCCGGTGGCCAACATCGGATCCGTCAGCACCAATACCTTGCCCGTAAGGGAAGGCGATGCAAAATAATTGACCACTACCTCAAAGGAATCCTCCCCTTTCGGATGGCGCCGATAAGCCGAAACAAAGGCATTCTCCGCAGCATCAAAATAATTGAGCAGGCCTTGGTGCATAGGTAGTCCGGCCCTTAAGATGGAACAGATGACCAATTTTTCAGTGCACAAAAATAGTTGTTTATGGCCCAAGGGAGTCGTTATGTCCTGCGGGACATAGTCCAAAACCTTGCTCATTTCATACCCCAATATCTCCCCGATGCGTTCCATATTACGCCTAAAGCGCAAACGATCCGATTGGATATCCACATTTCTGATTTCCGAAACGAACTGGTTTAAAAGTGAATTTTCATCCCCTAGACGATGCACTACCATAACGTATAATTTTTATCCTAAGATACATCTTTGGCCCAAATAGTGGCCCATCTTTCCCCCTAACCCATTAAAACGATCAACATACAAATGATTCCATAAAGCATTAAGAGAACCTTTCCATAAAAAAACATTTGTACATTCGCCAATAGACCAAAAATAAAATGGCTCCCGCAAATACATCCGCATCGCCCGAAACAAAGGAACTGTACCAAAAGGTGGCCCGCTTGGGTGCTACCGGGTATGCTTTTGGCCATCAGGACACTACCGCTTACGGTATCGGATGGCGCTACCAAAACGACACTTTTAGAAGTGATGTACATGATGTGACGGGCGATTTTCCCGCTGTTCATGGTTTCGACCTGGGCTATCTTGAAATGGGCAATCCGGAAAATTTGGATAAGGTCTCCTTTTGTTCCATGTCCCGGTTAATGGCAATGGCCCATGAAAATGGGGCGATCGTTACCGTCAGCTGGCATGCGAACAATCCCCTGACCTTAAAAAACACATGGGATACCACACCCGTGGTGTCCCAAATCCTTAGCGATGGATCTTTATATGGCCTCTATAGGGAATGGTTGGGAAATTTGGCCCACTTTTTTAATAACCTGAAGGATAATGCGGGGAATTCCATTCCTGTAATATTCAGGCCCTTTCACGAAATGAACGGTGCATGGTTCTGGTGGGGCAGCGGGAGTTGTTCCCCCACTGAATACAAACAGCTCTGGCGGGAGACCTTTACGATCCTGACCCAAGAATTGGGCGTGGAGAATATCCTGTTTGCATATTCCCCAAATGCTTTGGAAAAATCGGAAGATTATCTAAAATATTATCCTGGGGATGGGTATGTGGACATTCTTGGATTGGACAGTTACCAACATAATGGTCCTGAGGCGTTTTCCGATACGTTGTCAAAGGACCTTGCCATCATGAAATGGGCAGCAATGGAAAAGGGGAAGCCATTTGCCCTTACGGAAGTAGGGCTGGAAAGGGTGACCCAGCCAGA
>TARA_R110002020_G_scaffold52767_1_pt1 | contig 51056 bp, 38 predicted proteins | sample TARA_R110002020 | Tara Oceans TARA_R110002020 (sample SAMEA4396489) | marine metagenome | biome: Westerlies Biome; feature: [MES] marine water layer (ENVO:01000295) within the mesopelagic zone...; material: water (ENVO:00002006), including particulate matter (ENVO:01000060) such... | reverse complement strand
CCCGCCGATGGCGACCCAGACCGCCAGATAGATCGACGCAATCGGCGCCACCTCACCCGGATTGATGATGCCCGCCTGCGGATAATAGAGCGCGCCCGCGATGCCCGCGACGATGGCGGTAATGGTAAAAACGAACAGCTTGTAGCTCTCTACGTGATAGCCGAGGAAACGCACGCGCGCCTCGTTGTCGCGGATGCCTTGCACCACGCTGCCCATCTTGCCCGACATGACCCAGGCAAAGAACACATAGCCCACCGCAAGGGCGGCAGCAGAGGCCAGAAAGAAGAGGATCGAGATGGTCGCCTGTGGTGTCGCCTCGAACCCCGGAATGTTTTGCAGACCGGACAGACCGTTGTTGCCGCGCAGCCCGCTGTCATTCTGGAACAGATACAGCGACAGCGCCAGTGTCATCGCCTGTGTCAGGATTGACAGATATACCCCCGTCACGCGGCTTCGGAACGCCAGCCAGCCGAACACCAGCGCCAACAGGCCGGGCACCAGCACCACCATGAGCAGTTGCAAGAACAGGCTGTCGGCAAAGGCCCAGATCGCCGGAAACTCGGAGGAGCCCACAACCCCGAAGATCTGGTTGCCGATGGCATCCGAGATTTCCTGCGGCGTGGGCGGCAGCGTTTGACCTGAAAGGCTGCGCATCACGATCCCTTCGGTGCGCGCATACATGAGCCACATGCCAACGGCATAACCGCCGATCCCGAAGAAGGCAAAATGCCCAAGGCTAAGGATGCCGCAATAACCCCAGACGACATCCATCGCGATGGCGATGAGACACAGGCACAGCATCTTGCCCAACACTTTGACGAAAGAGGTCGACACAAGGCCGATGCCGGTGACTTCGGACAATAGCGTGACGCCGAGGGTGAAGATACCAAGCGCCAGCAGGAACCACATGACAGAAGGGTTTTGTGCGAGAAATGTGTTTTTCATGGTCTCAATCCGCCGCCGCGCGGCCTTTGGGGGCGACAATGCCCTTGGGCCGGAACTGGATGAACAGGATGATGAACAGGATCATATAGGTCTGCGCGGCCAGCGTGTTGGAGGGGTTGAACCACTCAATCGCTTTTTGCAGCCCGCCGATCATCGTGGCCCCCGCCAGCGTGCCCCAGACGTTGCCGACACCGCCGACAACCACGGTCATGAAACTCTGAACGATATAATCCGAGCCCATCTCGGACGTCACCTTGGCATAGAGCCCGATGGCCACCCCCGCGATCCCAGCGATGCCGGAGCCGAGGCCAAAGGTCAGCATGTTGATACGGTCAGGGTTGATGCCCATGCTGGCAGCCATGCCGGGATTTTGCGTGACGGCGCGCACCTCCAGCCCCAGACGGGTACGTTTGAGGACATAGAGGATCAGCGCCAGAAACAGCAGCGCCAGCACGAAGATCGCGATGCGGATGTAGCTGATGGAGATCACATCCGACAGCACCCACGCACCACCCAACCAGTCGGGTGAGGTCAGCGGGCGTGCTTGGGTGCCGAAAATGTTTTTGGCAAGCTGTTGCAGCGCAATGGAAATTCCGAAGGTCGCCAGCAGCGTCTCCAGCGGGCGGTGGTAGAGATGCCGGATCACCAGCCGCTCCATCGCGACACCGGCGGCGAAGGTCACGGCAAAGGCCAATGGCAGCGCCACGATGATCGAGACGGTGTAATCGGGGATAAACTGCTGCACGACAAAGCCGGTATAGGCACCCATCATGATGAATTCGCCATGCGCCATGTTGATCACGCCCATGACACCAAAGGTAATCGCCAACCCGATGGCAGCAAGAAAGTAGATCGAGGCGAGCGACAGCCCGTCCAGCACCAGATCGGCCCCTTGCGCCCATCCGACGCGGCGCTGCACGTCCTTTTGCGTTTCCTCGGCGGCGGCGGTGATGGCGGGATCAGGCTCGGTGTAGCGCTCGTAAAAACTATGCCCCGCCAGCGCCGTATCGCGCGCGGTTTCTGTGACGCGGGGCTGCACCCTGCCTTGCGCAGCCAGCTGATCATAGGCTTGCAGGCGCATCGCATCGCTACCCAACTGGCCCACGTCGATGCCTGCTACCTCGCCGTCTGCGATGTTGGCCTCAAGTGCGGCGCGCACATCGGCGGCAGAAACGCGCGGCGGCGCGAGGTCTGCCGCCACCAGCTTGGCGTAGTAGAGTTCCGGATCACTTGCGGGATCAAACACGCGGGCGACATTGCCTTCGGGGTCAGCGGCGGTGACTTCTTCGCGGACTTCCAGAATCTGGTTGAGCACACTGCGCGCCTCGACGCTTGTGTCTTTGGCAAGACTCTCGATCGCGGCGATCCTGTCTGCCGGCGTTTCAGCAAACCGTGCCGAGAGGAAATTGGCGAGCTGGATCTTGCGCGCTTGCAGGCGCGCGTCCTGCTCTCCCTCGACCGAGGCCAGCAGCGGCGCCAACTGGTCTGCCTCGGGGCGGCGGGCAATAGACTCAACTGCGCTGATGCGGCGGGATAGATCGGGATCGCTCAGCTGGAACTGCACCAGCGCCGTGCCGATCAGACGCCGCACGCCGCCGTTGGGTTTTATCTGGGTAAATCCCGCCTGCGGCACAGTTGTCTGCGCGCCGGTGTCGATGTCGGTCAGCGCCAGATCGGCGCCCTGCGCCGTGGCGATGAAAAATGTACCGTCCGGCCCCTGCCAGACGTTCTTGTCCGACCATTGCTCCAGAAACACGGAAACGCCCGGCAGGTTTGACGCCAGTAGATCATCCAGAAGGACGGAGACGGAACTACGCGACGGATTGGCGACCTCATCCGCATGGGTCTGCAAAACGCGCTGCACATCCTGCGCCTGCGCGCCCAAAGCGGTGGCAAAGCAAAGGGTGATGGCCAGAATGAGGTGGCGCATAATAGACTTCTTTCGATGAAGGAAAAAGAGCGCGGGGCAGCGTATATGCACTGCCCCGCGCAGACCGGATCAGTAGTTGGACTTCATCTGAACGCAGGTCTTGGTCTCGGTGTTGTACATACCGCAACCCAGATCCTTCCAGTCCGACGTCAGCACAGCAGAAGCGGGCAGGAAATCGGTCCACGCATCGCCCGGCACTTCTTCGGTCTGCGAGATGATGTCGAACTGACCGTCGGCAGTGATCTCGCCGATCAGAACGGGCTTTGCCAGATGGTGGTTCGGCAGCATCACGGCTGTGCCGCCGGTGAGGTTAGGGAATTCCTGCCCGTACATCGCCGAGCGTACCGCATCCACATCGGTGGTGCCAGCCGCCTCAACCGCGTTGATCCACATGTTGAAGCCGATGTAATGCGCCTCCATCGGGTCGTTCGTCACGCGGTCCTCGCCTGCGAAGGCTTTCCATTCCTTGATGAATTCCGCGTTTGCGGGGGTGTCTGCGGACTGGAAGTAGTTCCACGCGGCCAGATGGCCCACGAGGTTGGAGGTATCCAGACCCGACAGCTCTTCTTCACCGACCGAGAAGGCCACGACGGGGATGTCGTCTGCGGAGACGTCAGCCGCCGCCAGTTCCTTGTAGAAACCGATGTTGGCATCGCCGTTGATGGTGGAGATCACGCCGACCTGCTTGCCATCGGCACCCAACGCCACGACATCGCCCACGATCGTTGCCCAGTCGGAATGGCCGAAGGGCGTGTAGTTCACAAAGATATCATCCGCCGCGATGCCTTTGTCCTTCAGGTATTGCTCAAGAATATTGTTGGTCGTGCGGGGATAGACATAGTCGGTGCCCAGCAGCGCGAATTTCTCCACGCCCAGCTCTTCGAGGAAATAATCCACCGCAGGGATCGCCTGCTGGTTGGGGGCGGCACCGGTGTAGAATACGTTTTTGGAGCTTTCCTCGCCCTCGTACTGGACGGGGTAGAACATCAGGCCATTCAGCTCTTCCAGAACCGGCAGCGCGGATTTACGCGACACAGAAGTCCACGAGCCGAAGATCACATCGACTTCGTTCACGGTCAGCAGCTCGCGCGCCTTTTCCGCGAACAGCGGCCAGTCAGAGGCCGGATCAACGACAACTGCTTCGATCTGGCAGCCCAGAACACCGCCCGCCGCGTTCTGCTTTTCCACCAGCATCAACATGGTGTCTTTCAGCGTCGTCTCGGAGATTGCCATGGTGCCGGAGAGCGAATGCAGCACGCCGACCTTTACGGGATCGGCACATTCGGCAGCAGCCAGCGTGGTGGAGCCCAGCAGGGCGACAGCGACAAGAGAGGAAAATTTCAGCGTCATAAATTACAAATCCATGTTTGCGCCGCGGGGCATAGGGCACTGCAAGGTTCAAATTCCCAAACCGATAAAAGCCGTGTATCCAGAAGCCCGCAACTGTGAGGTTGCAGCCGCGTGGAGGGGTAATCCTGGTCGATGATCCTCCGCGCGGCGTTTCGCACCTCAACTTACGAACAAGTAATTTAAAGGCGCCAGTATTTCTGCAATGCGGCATTTGAATGGGGCGAAAGAGATTAAATTGTAATCGCCTCGGGATGATCTGCCTGCTATTTGATCCATCAACGAAGGCGTCAGGCGATACAGCCTCCACAAATCTTCGTGACTGGCTCCGGGATTCGCTCAAATAACGGGCAGGACGGGCGGATCGCGATGTAATTTCGCGCCCCGCGCCGGGAGCACAGAGCATTCACGCCCGAAAATGCGGCACCCCTTGCAGAACGGGGCATTTCCGCCTTTCATCAGGTATGGCTACTCCGAAGACACAAAATTTCAGCACCCGTCTCACTGCCCTGATCCACCGGATCTATCCCGACGTGCAGGCAGACATCCTGCTCAGCAAGATCGTTGAGGCGTTCTGGCCCGAGGGCACGCGTCCGCGCAAACGGGGCCGCGTGCCCGGCAATACACTCTGGTCCGAGCAGGACGCGCTGTTGATCACCTATGGCAATTCCATCCTCGATGGCGCGCACAAGCCGCTGGACCTGCTTCATGACTTCCTGTTGCGGCGGATGAAAGGCGTGGTCAACGGCGTGCATATCCTGCCCTTCTTTCCCTACACCTCAGACGATGGCTTTGCGGTGTCGGATTTTCGCGCGGTCGATGTGCAGCTGGGCGATTGGGCGGACATCAACCGGATCAGCAAGGACTTCCATCTGATGTCGGATCTGGTGCTCAACCACGTCTCCAGTCAGGGCACGTGGTTCAACAGCTACCTTCAAGGGCAATCGCCCTATGACAAGTTCTTCTTCGAGGCCTCGCCCGAGGATGATCTGCGCGACGTCGTCCGCCCGCGCACAACGCCCCTGCTGCAGGAGGTGCAGACCGCCAATGGCCCGCGCCATGTTTGGTGTACGTTCAGCCATGACCAGATCGATCTGGATTTCCGCAACCCCGAAGTGTTGCTGGAATTCCTGCGCATCATCCGCCTGCATGTGGACAACGGCGTACGCATCATCCGGCTGGACGCGGTGGCCTTCCTGTGGAAGCAGGCGGGCACCCCGTCCATCCACCTGCCCCAGACCCACGCCATCGTGCAGCTGATGCGCCTGCTGTGCGATTACGCGTCCGAGACGATTATCCTGCTGACCGAAACCAATGTGCCCAAGGCCGAGAACCTCAGCTATTTCGGCAACCGCAACGAGGCGCATGCAATCTACAACTTCCCGCTGCCGCCACTGATCCTGCATGCGGTCATGTCCGGCTCGGCCCGCTATCTGCGCCGCTGGCAGAGCGGGATGCCGCCCGCACAATTCGGCTGCGCCTACCTCAACTTCACGGCCAGCCATGATGGCATCGGCATGCGCCCCGCCGAAGGCATCCTGCCGCCCGAGGAACAGGCGCGTATGATCGACACGATCAAAGACATCGGCGGGCTGGTTTCCATGCGCGCGCTGCCGGATGGCGGCGAGGCGCCCTACGAGATTAACACCACATTCTACGAGGCAACCAGCCGGACATTCGACGGGCTGGACAGCCTGCATTTTGAACGCTTCGTCTGCTCGCAGACCATCGTGATGTCTCTGGAGGGGATACCGGCGTTCTATATCCACTCCATGCTGGCAACCCCGAACGATCACATGCAGGTCGCGCGGCGTGGCATGAACCGTGCGATCAACCGCCACCGCTGGGACTATCCCACGCTCAACGCGCTGCTAGACGATCCCGCCACGGTGCAATCGCAAGTGCTGGGCGCGCTGTCAGATCGCCTTGGCATCCGCGCGCGCCAGCCCGCGTTTCATCCCAACGCCACGCAGTTCACCATGCAGCTCGATAACCGCATCTTCGGCGTCTGGCGGCAGAGCCTTGACCGCCACCAGTCCATCTTTGCGCTCCATAACGTCAGCAACGAGACGGTCGAGGTGTCCTTTGCCACGATGAACCTGATCGACGATGAAGACTGGGTGGACCTGCTGAGCGGCGATCCGGTGGACACAGCGCAGGAAACCCTGACGCTGGCACCTTACCAGTGCTGCTGGATCACCAACCGCAGTTGACGCTCAGACATACTCTCCCTCGTCCGCCTTGGCCGCCGCTGTCAGATCCGCGATGAACGACGGATCGGCGGAATGGACGCGGTTCCATGTAGGGATGAACGGCGTCTCGTGCGGGTTATCAAGGAATACCTGCCCGGCGCGCATGATGTTCTCGGCAAACAGCTCGATCGAGCGTTCCTCGGTATGGCGGTCGATGGACAGGCCGTTCATCTTTGCATCGTTGTAATAGGCCTCCAGCACGTCCAGCGCGCAGCGGTAATACGTCGCCTTGAGGGTGCGGAAGACGTTGGGCGTGAAAACGGTGCCATCCGCCGCCAGCTTGCGGAAGATCGCCTTGCAGATGTCCGTGGACATGCGGTTGAGGCCGGCACTCGCCTCGTCCGCACTCAGCTCCTGATGCTTGTGGTCATAGGCGTCCGAAATATCGACCTGACAGACCGCCTTGGGTGCCAGATTGCGCCACGCCTCGGACAGCACGCCAATCTCCAACCCCCAGTCCGATGGGATACGCAGATCCGGCAGGATAGCCGTGCGCATGGCAAATTCACCCGACAGCGGATAGCGGAAGCTGCGCAGATATTCGATGTAGTCACGGTCCCCCACCACCTTCTTGAGCGCGATCAGCAGCGGGCTGACCAGCAGGCGCGTCACACGTCCGTTCAGCTTGCCGCCCCCGATGCGCGGGTAGTAGCCTTTGGACACCTGATAGGGGAAATCGGGATTGGCCACCGGATAGACCAGCCGCGCCAGCAACCCCTTTTCATAGGTCACGATATCACAATCGTGCAGCGCCATCACCGCACTGTCCGCACAACCGATCAGATAGCCCAGAGAAGCCCAGACATTCTTGCCTTTGCCCTGCTCGGACGGGGCCAGCCCCATCGCCTCCAGCCGCGCGCCAAGGGCCAGCATGCGCGGGCTGTCGTTCCAGATCACGATGTGGTTCTGGTTGAGGTCTTTGAAGAATTCCTTGGCATGGCGGAACTGCGCCTCGTCGGCCGCGTCCAAACCGATGATGATGCGGTGCAGGTATTTGACCTTGGCCAGCTCCGACAGGATGTTCGGCATCGCATCGCGCTCCAGCTCGGAATAGAGGCAGGGTAGGATCAGCGAGATTTTGCGAGATTGCCCGAACACGGCCAGCTCGTGCTCCATCTCCTCCAGAGATCGTGTGCGCAGGTTGTGCAGGGTGGTGATGTTTCCGTTCTGGTGAAAATCGGCCATGTTCAGATCCTAAGTAAGGTCAAGTCTTTGAAGTAATTCAAGTATCGCAGCGTTCCAGCCTGCGGGACCGGCGACGGTGGTGCGGATCACGCGCCCCTCCTCTTCGGTCGTCAACGGGGGCAGCGGGTCACGGTGCGGATTGACGACGATGACAGCATGTTCTGCCTGCTCCAGCATCAGGATGTCATTGGGCGCATCGCCCAGCGCGATGGTATGGCGCGGTTGATAGGTTGCTACGATCTCGCCCATGCGGATAGCCTTGTTTCCACCGAATGACAGGGTAAGGAACCGCCCCCCTTGTTGTGCGATCACATCATGGTCTTCCAGATGCGCCTCGAAAGCGCGCTGCTGCGCGTCCGTTCCCGTCCATTGGCCAGGCTCGGAGAAGGCGCGCTGTCGGGCCAATAGGGCATCTGCAATCGGCAGGCCCGTCATCCGCGCCACCTGTTCTGCCGTCACATCACCAAAGCCGGTGAAATGTACGCGCAACTCAGGCGGCACCGTATCCAGCACGGCGCGCAGCGCGTGATAGTGCGTGGCATCCGCCCCTGTCTGCACGCCCGGCGGCAGCACCCCTGCCCCGTTCTCGACAATGGCGGGCCAGTCCTCCAGCCCCATTGCCGCGCGAAGCCCCACCATTTCAGCGGCGGTTTTGCTGCTGGCGAGGATGACTGCGGCAGGCACACGGGCGAGCGCTTCCAGCGCCTCTTGCGCGGCGTCCCATGTGTAGGTTTCGTGATCAATCAGGGTTCCGTCGAGATCGGTAAAGACCATCAAGCGCAAGGGAGTTGTCATGCCAATGACTATGCCCCCTGATCCCTTCTCCCACAAGCCGGGATTGCTGCGCAGCAGCATCGCGCGCGATATGGTCAAGCCCACAGCGCTGGCATAACGTGGCGCGAAACGACAACAGGAGACGTTATGAAACTGGTAAGATACGGCGAGACGGGCGCAGAGAAGCCCGGCCTCATGGACGGCGACACGCTGCGGGATCTGTCCGCCCACGTGGATGACATCACGGGTGCCACGCTGGACGATGCCACGCTGGACCGCCTGCGCGCGATTGATCCTGCCGACCTGCCCGCCGTCGCGGGCAACCCGCGCATCGCACCCTGCGTTGGCAACATCGGCAAATTCCTGTGCATCGGACTGAACTATTCTGACCATGCCGTCGAGACAGGCGCGGCCATCCCCGAACACCCGATCCTGTTCTTCAAAGCCAATTCCGCCATCGTTGGCGCCTATGACGATGTAGTCATGCCACGCGGTTCTACCCATACGGACTGGGAAGTGGAGTTGGGCGTGGTGATCGGCAAAACGGCCAAATACGTCTCGGCGGCAGACGCGCTGGACCACGTTGCAGGCTATTGCGTGGTCAACGACGTGTCCGAGCGGCACTTCCAGACCCAGCTGACCGGCCAGTGGACCAAGGGCAAAAGCTGTGACACCTTCGGGCCGACCGGCCCATGGCTTGTGACCCGCGATGAAGTGCCAGACCCGCAAGCGCTGTCCATGACGCTGGATGTGAACGGCAAGCGGATGCAGACGGGCAATACGGCGACGATGATTTTTACTGTAGCCGAGATCATCGAACACCTGAGCGGGTTGATGACGCTTCATCCCGGCGATGTGATCACCACAGGCACGCCGCCCGGTGTCGCCATGGGAATGAAACCCGCGCCCGTATACCTCAAAAAGGGCGACGTGATGGAGCTGTCCATCGAAGGGCTGGGACGCCAGCGCCAGAAGGTGGACGAAGACGCCTGAGCATGACCGCAACCACCGCCGGTCCGGCCCTGTGCCGGACTGGAAATTGCGGATCAGCCCGGCGACCATTTCGCCGCTTGCCGGTCAGCGAAAATCGTGGCGTTTGTCATGCCAGTGTTACGCCCCTCTGACAGACAACGCGCAGCCGACAACGAATGGGTCAGGCACGGCTGTCAGCGCCCGAGGGAGAGTTTATGTTCAAGCGATACGCAATTTTTTATACGCCCGAAGGCGCGCTCGCTGATTGGGGCGCGGCGTGGTTGGGTTGGGACAGCCGCACCGGCAGTGCGCCGTGCCGCTATAAATTGCCGGATGTAGATGTGGCACGCGTCACGCAGACCCCAAGGAAATACGGACTTCACGGCACGCTAAAAGCACCGTTTGCGCTGGTGTCGGGGGTGCATCAAAAAGTGCTTGAAGAGGCTGCGGCCCGTTTCGCGCGCCAGCACGCAGCCTTTGATGCCGGTCCCTTCGCGCTGCGCTATGAAAACGGATTTGTCGCGCTGCGGCCGCTGCATGATCCGGCCAACCTCCGCAATTTTGCGGCGGCCGCGGTCAGGGATTTTGACCACCTGCGCGCGCCGCTCAGCGAAGACTACATCGCGCGCCGCCGCCGGGCGCGCCTAAGCCCGCGTCAGGATCAACAGATGTTGGTCTGGGGCTATCCCTACATCTTTGATGACTTCCACTTCCATATGACCCTCAGCGGGCGCGTGAATGAAGACGCAGCAGAAAATATCATTGCGGCGCTGTCACCGCAGATTTCACCTCTGCTGCCGGCCACGTTTCTGATAGACGCAATCACGCTGATGGGCGAGGATACGGACGGGATGTTTCACCAGATCCACCGCTATGCGCTGAGCGGATAGCAGCCGCACACAACTGACAAGCCACAGAGCCAAGCCATTGTCAGGAGGACATCCACCCGTCGTTCGAGGGACGCAACCGGATTGACCTTGGCTTGAGCTGCGGCAGCTCGTTGTCTTGGGGGGGTGTGGTCAGCCGGCGGCAACAGAACCGAGCCCCCCCGGCACGCTGTGCAATGCTAAATTCCGCCATGCCTTTCCAGTGAGCGTCAAAACAGCGCCACACATCTGGTCCACTTCAAGAAACGCGGGCACCCGCACTCCAAGTTTCTTTCAGGACGGGTGTACCTTCCTGCACGGCAAAGCGGATAAAATCTGCCCGCTGGCCCGCCACCAGCGACCCGCGATCTGTCAGACCAACCGCGCTGGCAGGCCGCGATGTAACGGTTGCCATGCCGCGCGGAAGATCCCCCCAGATCTGGCCCAGTTGCACCGCAGCCATCAGCAACCCCGCAGGCACATAATCCGACGACAGAATATCCAGCCGGTCGCGCTGTGCCAGCTCCGCGGCCGCGACATTCCCCGAATGGGACCCCCCGCGAATGAGGTTGGGCGCGCCCATGATCGTGGCCACCCCACGGGCGTGACAGGCATCCGCCGCCTCGACCGTGGTCGGAAATTCCGCAAGCTTGACACCGTAGCTGTCGCTCGTCGCCACTTGCGCCGAGGTGGTGTCGTCATGGCTGGCCAGCACCGCACCCAGCCGCGTGGCGGCGGCCACCGTCGCAGTCTCGTGCTCGGCGCCGAATTTGTCCTGAACCCCGTAGAGGAACTCAACATAATCGCGAAACTCCTGATCGCCAAAGTTGTACTTGCCGCGCACATAGGTCTCGAACTTGGATATATCCGAAAACTGTCGCTGGCCGGGTGTGTGATCCATCATGGAGATGATGCCGATACGGTCCTCGGGGGTGAATTCGTCCAACTCCGCCACCAGCGTCTCCGAGCAGATCTCGGCACGCAAATGGATGTGGTGGCTGATCCGCAAGAGGCCCACCGCACGCATTCCCAGAATTTCGTCAGCCATCTGGCGTGCGTATTTTCCGTAGCCCGGAGTGCCATCAGACACGATAGATCCCACGCGGATCGCGTCGAAAACAGTTGTGATCCCCGTCCCTGCCAGCTCGCGGTCATGGGCCAGAATGGCCGCACGGTAGGGCCAGTCCACTTTGGGGCGCGGCGACAGATGCCGCTCGAGGTTGTCGGTGTGCAGCTCCACCAAACCCGGGGCAAGGTAGTCGCCTTGCAGGTCGATGGCGCCTGAAGGCACAGTCGCGCCGCTATCGACCTGTGTGATTTTGCCGCCCTGAACCACCACAGATCCCCGGACAAGTTCCGTATTGAGGATCAGGTTGGCATTGGCGAAAATGGTTTGATTGGTCATTGATGTATCACGCATTTTGGGCAGAGACGTTTGTCTGCGAAGGAAGATCAGGTATTTGGCGATAAGCCAGCAGGCAATTGCCGTGACTTGCGCACGTGCGCACGGGACAATCCGCAGGTCCCATCATGGCACTGTCACAGGATAAAGCTGCGAAAGCACAGCTTCTACGGTTTGATCCAGCGCGCCGCTGTTATCGATCTGCTGCACCGTGATGCCCTGTGGCAAGGCAGCTTCCGCCCGGTCCAAACGGCGCGCGATCTGGCCAGCATCTTCGCGCCCCCGCGCCGCCAGACGCGCAGCAAGGATTTCGGGCGGCGCTGTCAGATTGATCGCGAGAAAGCGTGCAAAGCGTTCCTTGGCGGGGACCAGAACACTGCGCGACAGATTGACCAGCACATCCCTGCCCTTGTCCAACTGCGCGTCTACAGAGGCCGGAATCCCGTAGGACAACCCATGCGCCGACCAACTGAGCGCAAACTCTCCGGCGGCTTGTCGTGCCTGAAACTGTGCAACGGTGACCCCCTCAAAATCTTCGCCTCCCGCATCACCGGGACGGGTAATCACGCGCCGTGCCAGCATGATGCGCGGATCGCGCGCCGCAGCCTCTTGCATCACACTGTCCTTGCCGACGCCCGAAGGGCCGACAATGGCAATCAAACGGCCGCTCATCCCGTCAAACCCGGCGTGAAATGCGTGACATCCAACTGCCGGTCGCAGATTTCATCGCGTGCGGCGTGATCATGAAAAATACCTATAATCGCCGCCCCGCGCGCTTTGGCTTCTGTAATCATGGCCAGCACAGTCGCGCGGTTGGTCGGATCAAGGCTGGCCGTAGGCTCGTCCAGCAGCAAGGCCGGATAGGGGTAAGCAAAGCCGCGCGCGATGTTGACACGTTGCTGTTCGCCGCCCGAAAACGTGGTCGGGCTCAGCTGCCACAGCCGCTCGGGGATGTTAAGACGCGTCAGTAGCGTACCAGCCTGCACCAGCGCCACCGCACGGGTGGTTCCCGTAGCGAGCAACGGTTCAGCCACCACCTCCAGCGTGGAGACACGCGGTACGACGCGCAGAAACTGGCTGACATACCCCAGCGTGCGACGCCGCAGCTGGATAATCTCGCGCGGCGCGGCGGTGGCCACATCAAGATCGCCCACCATGATACGCCCTGACGCCGTCAGGTAGTTGCCATAGATCATCCGCATCAGCGTAGATTTTCCCGCGCCGGAAGCACCAACCAGCGCCACACATTCACCGGCCGCAACAGTCAGGTTTGCACCATCCATTACCGGAATTTCGGCTGCACCCTGATTGTGGAGCACAAAGGACTTGGAAACATTTTCAACGGAAATCATCGGCTCACACCTGCAAGACTGAGGAAACAAGAAGCTGCGTGTAGGCATGTTGCGGATCGTCCAGTACCTGATCGGTCAGGCCCGTTTCGATCACGTGGCCATCCTTCATTACCATCAGCCGGTCAGCCAGCAGGCGCACTACCGCAAGATCATGGGTCACGATGATCGCGCTCAGCCCCATCTCGCGCACCAGTCCGCGCAGCAGATCCAGCAGCCGCGCCTGCACCGACACATCAAGCCCGCCCGTAGGTTCGTCCATGAACACCAGCCGCGGACCTGTGACCAGATTGCGGGCGATTTGCAAGCGCTGCTGCATGCCGCCGGAAAATGCGGTGGGACGATCATCAATCCTGTCTTCGCTGATCTCGACCCGCCCAAGCCAATCGATTGCCTGCGTGCGGATCTCGCCGTAATGGCGGGCGTTCACCGCCATCAACCGCTCGCCCACGTTGCCACCCGCACTGACATTCATGCGCAGCCCATCGCGGGCGTGTTGATGCACGAAGGCCCAATCAGTGCGCCCCAGCATCCGCCGCTCAGGCTCGCTCATGGTGATGGTGTCGCGCAAGCCTTCGGCGCGGGTGTCAAAGCGCACCGCCCCGCGATCCGGCGTCAGATGACCTGCCAGACAGTTGAGCAAGGTTGACTTGCCCGAGCCGCTCTCGCCCACAATCCCCATTACCTCGCCGGGATAAAGATCAAAGGACACATCTGTGCATCCGACTCGCGTGCCATAGGTTTTGGCGATATTCTCGACCTGCAACAGCGGGGTCATGCCGCGTCCTCCCCGTATGGGGCACCTTGCGCGCCCATATGTCCCGCACGCCGCCGCGCAGTGCAATAATCCGTGTCAGAACACATGAACATCCGTCCGCCATCATCATCCATAATCAGCTCGTCCAGATAGCTGTCCTGCGCGCCGCACAGATCACAGTAATGATCCGCCTTGGTCGGCTGGAATGGGTAATCGTCGAAATCGAGGCTCACGACCCGCGTGTAGGGCGGGATCGCGTAAATCCGCTGCTCGCGCCCCGCCCCGAAAAGCTGAATGCCCGCCATCTCCAGCTTGGGGTTGTCGAACTTCGGAATAGGCGACGGGTCCATCACATAGCGGCCCTCGACCTTGACCGGGTAGGCATAGGCGGTGGCGATATCGCCGTGCTGGCTGATGTCCTCATAGAGCTTCACATGCATCAATCCATACTCCTCGAGACTGTGCATCTTGCGCGTCTCGACTTCGGAAGGTTCGAGAAACCGCAGCGGCTCGGGGATCGGCACCTGATAGACTAGGATCTGGTCGGCGCGCAGTTCCTGTTCGGGGATGCGGTGGCGGGTCTGGATTACACTTGCCTCTGATGTGGCTTCCGTGACCGCGATGCCTGCCGTCTTCTGAAAGAACCTCCGGATAGAGACCGCGTTGGTCGTATCATCCGCGCCCTGGTCAATCACCTTGAGCGTATCTTGCGGCGTCAGTACCGCCGCAGAGACCTGCACCCCACCCGTGCCCCAACCGTAAGGCATTGGCATCTCGCGGCTGGCGAATGGCACCTGATAGCCTGGTATCGCCAACCCCTTGAGGATCGCACGGCGGATCATTCGCTTGGTCTGTTCGTCCAGATAGGCAAAGTTATAGTCGTTCATTCTGCGGCCTCCTTGTAGGCTTGCGCCTCGCGCCGCAGCTTGCGGACCAGCTCCAACTCTGACTGGAAGTCGACGTAATGCGGCAGCTTGATATGCTCCAGAAACCCTGTCGCCTGAATATTGTCGCAATGATACAGCACAAATTCCTCGTCCTGCGCGGGCGCGCCGAGGTTGTCCTCGCCCAGCTCTTTCCAGCGCAGCGCGCGGTCCACCAGCGCCATTGAAATCGCCTTGCGCTCGGTCATACCGAACACCAGTCCGTAGCCCCGCGTAAATTGCGGCGGCTCGGTTTTGGAGCCTTGAAACTGGTTAACCGTCTCACATTCGGTTACGGTGAGTTCACCGATCTCGATGGCGAAACCCAGCTCGGGGATATCCATTTCCACAGCGACCGCGCCGATGCGCAGCTCTGCCACGAAGGCGTGATTGCGCGCATAGCCGCGCTGGGTCGAATACGCCATGCCAAGGATAAACCCCTCGTCCCCGCGCGTGAGCGCCTGCAACCGCAGCGCACGGCTGGCCGGTAATTCCAGCGGTGTACGGGTCAGATCGTCGGGAACATCCTTCCCCTCGGGTTCGCTCTGGATCAGGCTCTCGCGGTCGAGAAAGGACATGATGTGCGGCGTTTTAGCCCCGGCTGAAGCGGCCTCCACGGCCTCCGGCACCTCCCCGTCTGCGGCCAGTTTGAAGTCCAGCAAGCGGTGGGTGTAGTCAAACGTCGGTCCCAGAACCTGCCCCCCCGGCGCATCCTTGAAGGTGGCAGAGACACGCCGGTCACATTCCATCGCACCGGTCTCGATCGGGTTTGACCCGCCAAAACGTGGCAAAGTGGTGCGGTAGGCGCGGATCAGGAAGATCGCCTCGATCAGATCACCGCGCGCCTGCTTGATCGCTAGCGCCGCAAGATCGGGATCATAGAGCGACCCTTCCGCCATGACACGGTTGACCGCCAGCGTCATCTGTTCGCGGATCTGCGCGACACTCAGCTCTGGCACATCCGGATCGCCGCGCCGCTCTTCAGCGAGCCACGCATGGGCGTTGTCAATCGCGCGCTCGCCCCCCTTTACAGCGACATACATCAGCCAACCCTCGTTGAACGCGGCAGCGCGGCCAGGCGGTCACCACATGTAAAAACAAAATCCAGACCCAGCGGAAACAGCGAGGCGTTCTCCCGAAATGCATGCGTTTCAGGCAATGACAGCAGCGCGCGGTCCTTGATGCCCGGCCCTTCCAATACCGCACCGGAGTTGGTGAGCGTCTCTCTCTCGACAATCAAAGTGGCCGAGCGGTCGGGGTACTCGGGCGTGCCGCGCGAGAACTCCAACAGCGGCAAATGGTCCCACTCACCCACCGCGAACATCGCCGCTGCGGCCTGCACAAAGGGCGCGCCGGTGTGAAAGGTGATCCAGTCGCGAACGGGTTGCGTGTCATACCTCTTCGCCAGAAATAGCGGCGTCTCGGGATCGCACAGCGTGAGCAAGACTGCACCAGCCGCAGGTGACAGAGGAGCCGGCGGCTGCGCGCCAACAATCTGCATAATCTCGCCCGGACGCGCCATTGCGGTCATCACGGCCCGAAACGCATGGGATGCCGCAACCGGAGCATTACTGAACCCGCCTTCAAGAATTTGGCTCTGCATCAGTCCTCTCCCCGTACCATGGTAAAGAAATCGACCTTGGTTGCTGCTGCCTTGGCAGCGCGCGCAGCCTTTGTCTGGGCCGCCGCATCGCGCAGCGGAGACAATATCGCCTCTTCTATGCGGGAGGCGGCACCCGTTTGCATCAATGCGTCCAGCAGCGCCGCATGCAGCGCGTGCGCCTTGTCACGCCCCTGTACATAGCCATGGCCCACTGTCCCGTCCGCCAGCTTTACGCTGGCGCGCGTTACGGTCATCTCACCGAGATTGAAGGCTGCGCCTATTGCACCGGCCCGCCCACGCACCATCACGCCACCGATCTCGGGCCCGCGCAAAACCGTATGCGCGGGAGTGTCACCCATCGCCTGCCAAAGCGCGGCCACCCGGGAGGCGGGTGATTTTGCCAACAGGCCCAACCACTCTTTGCGCGCGGCGTTCTGATCGCTCATCACATTCATCTAGACAGCTTTCACGTTAAACTATACAACTAGACAAATATTACCATCACCCCCGCGCCCTGCCAATCCCCGGAAGTATTAAGTTTTCATGACATGACCCGCGCCACCCCGATCTGGAAAGCCATCGCAAACGCGCTGCGGAATGACATCTCGGAGCGTCTGTATGTTGCTGGTGACAAGCTGCCGACGGAGGCGGCCCTTGCGACCCGCTTTGGCGTGAACCGGCACACGGTCCGGCAGGCATTGGCAGCACTCGCCGACGAAGGGCTGGTGCATTCCAGACGCGGCGCGGGTGTCTTTGTGACGATGACACCGACAGATTATCCCATCGGGCGCCGCGTCCGCTTTCACCAGAACCTCGCGGCTGCGGGGCGCTCCCCCGCCAAGAAAGTGCTGCTGCTGGAAACCCGCCCTGCACATAGCGCAGAGGCGGATGCGCTCGGGATCACGCGGGGCGGCAAGGTGCATGTCTATGAGGGGCTCTCAATGGCCGAGAACCAGCCTATCGCCCTGTTTCATAGCGCATTTCCCGCCGACAGGTTCCCTGACCTGCCGGTGCATCTGGCGGAAAACCCCTCTGTCACCGCGGCATTGCAGCGCTCAGGCGTCACGGACTATACCCGCGCATCGACACGGGTGAACGCCAAGCTGGCCACCGCGACGCAGGCTCTGCACCTGCAAATTGCGGAACATGCGCCCATTCTGCGGACCATCGGTATCAATGTGGACAGTGACGGTATTCCCGTCGAGGTGGGGCGCACCTGGTTCGCCGGCGACAAGGTGACCCTTACCTTGGATGGTTCCTGAGGGGCGTTTACGCGGATAGAGCCGAAGCCGAGCCATATTTCTCGAGGAAAGCTTCGGCCGCCAGCGTCCGGAAATCATCCAGAGCGGTGCGCAGTCGCGCATGCGGCCAATCCCACCACGCAAGCTCCATCAGCCGCTCTGCGATATCGGGCGCGAAGCGCGCACGCAACGGCACGGCAGGGATGCCCGCGACAATCATATAGGGTGCCACATTACGTGTCACGATTGCCCCGCCCGCGATCACGGCACCGTGCCCGATGGTCACCTCGGGTCTGACCTGCGCGCCATGGCCCAGCCATGTGTCATGCCCGATCACCGCCCGCCGTGAACGGCGATGGTCAAACCATGCCTCATCGTCGGCGGCATCCTCGAAGTACGAGGCGGAACGGTAGTGGAAATGATGCAGGCTCGCCTTTTCCATCGGGTGGTCGGTGGCGCCGATGCGCACAAAGGCAGCGATATTGGAAAACTTGCCCACAGTTGCATTGGCGATATCTGCGTAGCGATCACAATAGGAATAGTCGCCCAGATGGCTATGCGCCAGACGGCTGCCCCTGCCCACCTCGGTGTAGCGCCCGAATGTGACATCGTTGATCTCGCATTCCGGGTGAAGGAAGGGCTTATCCGCCATAAGACGCGGCATCAGTGTCCTCCCTCGTCGCCCTTGATCAGTTTGGTGCGCAGCCAGCCCGACAATGTGTCCATTGCGATGACCATCAAGACGATCAGCACAATGTAGTAGCTCACTTCTTCCCAATCTTTCTGGGTGGAAATGGCCTGTGTCAGCAACAGCCCGATTCCGCCCCCCACAATTGCCCCAATCACCGTGGCGCTTCGGGTGTTGCTCTCCAGATAATAGAGGATCTGCGACAGCAAGACGGGCGTCACCTGCGGGATCACACCAAAGCGCGCGCGCTGGATCGAATTGGCCCCGGTAGACCGCACGCCGTCGATCTGCCTGTCATCGACGTTTTCGAGCGCCTCCGAAAACATCTTGCCGAAACTGCCGGTGTCGGTGATCAGAATGGCAAGGCTGCCGGTCAACGGACCGGGACCGAAGGCGCGGCTGAGGATGATCGTCCAGATCAGCCCATCGACACCGCGGAAGAAATCAAACAGGCGGCGGCATCCAAAGCGGACGATCAGGCTGGGTGAGAAATTGGAGGCCGCCAGAAACCCCAGCGGAAATGCTACGATCGCGGCCCCCATCGTGCCAAGGAAAGCCATCAGGATCGTTTCCAGAATAGCCCAGAACACATCCCCGTGGCGCCACATTGAATTGGTCCAGAATTCGGACACTATGAGGCCTATGTTGCTGCGTGCCGGATCAATCCGGTCACCGGATACCGCCAGCCCGGCCAGCTCCCCAAAAGACATGCCATAGAGCGGACTATCGAGCGTGAAAAAGAACAACTCCCAGCCGTAGCTGTATTTGAAAACTTCGGTCCGGTTGCGGGTAAAGCTGAACCGCCCCTGATCGGTGGTGATGTTCACGCGTGTGTCGCTCACGCTCATCCAGTCAGGCGGCGTATCTGTTGGCAGGGTCAGTTGCAGTTTGCGGCTCTCATCGGGTGTGATTACGACATTGCCGTAATCGGGTATGTCGTAGGCCGCACTACCATCCGAGAGGAAGACAACCACGTGCCCCTCCCCCAGGTCAATCCGCACATCATCCCCGAGAGTGACCCAATCAGGCGATGTGCCGTCCGGATAGCGGCCCTTGACCTCGCCCTCGATGGCCACAGAAGTTTCACCGGTGCGGTTGTCTCGGGTCACATGGGTTTTGTGTGACACAAAATCAGACAGCAAAATACGCACATTGTCGAAACGCGCACGGTCCATGAGCCCCGGCACGTCAAAGGCCACGAACACATAGGCGAAATAGGAAAGGATCACCAACGGAACGGCAAAGGACACGATCCGCTTGCGCCGGAAAAGCCGTGTCACGTCATTGCGCAGCGGGCTCGATGCAGGGGAAATATCGACGGCCGTCATAGTGCTGCTCCCTTTGTAAGGCGGTTGCGGTAGTGGCTTGAAATCTGGTCAACCAATACGATTGTCAGGAACAGCAGCAGGAAGATTGCGATGACCTCGTCGTATTTGCCCTGCCCCCATTGCATGGCCAACCGCAGGTCATGTCCGATGCCACCTTCGCCGACGAAGCCAAGGATGGCCGAGGCGCGGATATTGATCTCGAACCGCAAAAGACCGTAGCTGAGCCAGTTGGGCGCAACTTGCGGGACCACACCAAGCAACATACGCTGGGTCCAGCTTGCCCCAACCGAATGCAGCCCTTCCACAGGCTTGATATCGGCGTTTTCGGCCACCTCGGAGAACAGTTTGCCCAAGGCGCCTGTGGTGTGCAGCGCAATCGCGATCATCGCGGGGATCGGACCACCGCCCAGAACAAAAATCAGGATCAGAGCAATGACGATTTCAGGAATAGCGCGCATCATGTCCATCATCCGGCGGAAAACCGGAATCAGCCGCGGATAGCGTGCCAGACCGCGCGTTGACAAAAGCGCCAGCACGATGCCGAACAGCGCGCCAAACAGCGTCGACACCGCCGCGATATTGACGGTCTCGATCATCGAGGGCAGAAATTTCAGGAACAGCCCGGGCAGGTTGGCGGCTTTTTCATAGGCTTCGCTGACTACTTCGGCAGGGAAGATGAATACATTGCCAATCCCGTTCCAGAAGCCGCCGGCGTTGCGGCTGTCGGCAAGGTTGAAACCGGATGCCAGAATGGCCACGAACAGCACCATCAGGATGCCGCCATACATGCGTTTGCGACGCACCATTGCTAAATAGACGCTCTGGCGTTCTGCGATGGGCGTAGGCGAAGACAGGCTCGCGTCGGTCATAGATGTGCCTTTTGCTGTAATATGAAGGGCGACCCGAACGGGCCGCCCTCTGTGTCCAAATGAAAACTGACAGATCAGTTGCCCTGAACGGCCTCGCGCACTGCGATGATGGTCTTGTAGGCGTCATGCGTGATCGGCAGGAAACCTGCGGTTTCACCCGCGGCCATGTTATAGGCGCATTGTGCATCGTCAGCATGCAAAGTCGCGAGGAAGTCTACGACCTCTGCCTTGACGTCCTCGGGCAACGCACGGCGCAAAACAATCGGACCTTCCGGAATGGTTTCGGATTTCCAGATTTCGACGAGATCGTTCATGTCGACCAAGCCGGAGTCCGAGGCCTTGCGCAGCGCGCCGGAGTTGTAGCCATCCGCCCAGTCACCCTGGCCGTCGGCCCATGTCACGCCTGCATCCACATCGCCATTGTTCACCGCGACGATGGTCTGCTCATGGCCACCAACGAAACGGACCTCGCCAAAGTAGTCGCCACTTTCCATGCTTGCACCAACTGCTTCGGGGATCTCAACCGAAGGGATCAGAAAGCCCGAGGTGGAGTTCGGATCGCCAAATGCAAACACTTTGCCTTTCATATCATCCAGCGAAGTGATGCCGCTGTCAGCGCGGGCAAAGCCGATGGAGTGATAGCCGTAGGATCCGTCAAGGTTCGTCTTGACCATCACAACGTCAACCGCATCGGGATCAGTCAGATAGGTCTTGACGTAGGCAGACGCACCCAGCCATGCCATGTCGATTGTACCGCCCAGAAGGCCCTGGATCACGCCGTCATAGTCAGCTGGTGTGAAAATCTTGGTCTCTACGCCAAGGCGCTCTTCGATATAGGCGCGCACGCATTCGTTGCTTGTCATGCGGTCTTGCGCGTTTTCGCCGCCCAGAATGCCGATGCGGAATTCGGTGATGGCTGTCTCTTGGGCCATTGCTGCGCCGGAGAGGGCGGTTGTCATAAGGGCAAGCGTGATGATCTTTTTCATCTGGTATCTCTCTTTTGTGGATGCACCCCGTCGCGGCGTGCAGAGGGTGGTGCTATTGCGCAGCGATGCCGGTCAGCTGGTAGCGCTGCGTGTCGGTTGTTTCGATTTGGGTGGACGTGGTCGCTTCCGAGAATGTCTCGTCCGCACCGTAGATTTCGCGCGCCGTGTCGGTCGTCAGCTCCTCGGGTGTTCCGTCAAACACGATGGCTCCGTCGCGCATCCCGATCACGCGATCGCAGTAGCGGCGCGCGGTATCCAGGGTGTGCAGGTTCGCAATCACCATGCGGCCATCCTGCTCGTGAATGTCGCGCAGGGATTGCATGACCACCTGGGCGTTCATTGGATCAAGCGAGGCAATCGGCTCATCCGCCAGAATGATCTTGGGGTCCTGCATCAGCGCGCGGGCAATTGCGACCCGCTGCTGTTGACCACCAGAAAGGGCCTCGGCCCGTTTGGATGCATGCTGGGCAATGCCCAGACGCTCCAGAATATCAATGGCGCGGTGGATATCCTCGTCAGGGTAGAGGTTGAACATGGTCGCCAGCGTCGAACGGCGGTTGAGCGTGCCGTGCAACACATTCGAGACGACATCCATCCGTGGCACAAGATTGAACTGCTGGAAGATCATCGCGCATTGTGACTGCCATGCACGTTTTGCCGCACCACGCAGCCGGGTCACATCCTGACCCTCGAACGAGATCTCGCCCGAAGTCACATCCGCCAGCCGGTTGAGCATGCGCAACAGCGTCGATTTCCCTGCCCCCGAGCGCCCGATGATTCCGATCATCGCAGGCTTTTCAATGGTAAAACTCGCGGCGCGTACCGCTGTGTTTTCTCCAAAGGACTTGGTGACGTTGTCGAGTCTCAGCATGGTCTTACCCCCTGTGTTGTGGCGGGGGATAGACCTGCTTTGAAACGTCTTTGTGTAGAAATTGATACAGTTTTATGAAACCGCGTCTGACTGTGTCACCCATTCATGACATGATGTCAGTGCAGCAGCTCAGACCTGAAGTATCGCTTTTGCAAAACGATCTCCATGCTTGACACAGCCTAGATGGGCAAGCGGTAGGGCCACCCGATCCCTGCGACCGTTGGAATGCAGGTCGTGGTCCGGGGTCCCTGCCCGGCCACGTCATCGGCCGGACAAGGACCCATTTTCAATCATTCAGGCAGGAATAACGAGTTTCGGATCGTGTTGCGGTGCTTCGAGTTGGAGATGGTTTTCCTCAAGCACAAGAATATTTTCCGCGCCCACGATATCGCTCTTCGTTTTGTAGCCGATGACATTCTCAACAGGCATGTCCAGATGACGTGCCAGCAGCATGATTTCCTCGGATGAGAAATTCGTCAATCCGCGAGCAATCTCCTCGCCAACTTCATTATAGACATGCAGCACGTCGCCTTTCGAAAAATCGCCCTGCAACGAAATAATGTCCATCCGATTGATCCCGCGCTTCTTCTTCGCGACGCCTTCGGCAACTTCATTGGAAACGACGAGCGTACCGGAAACTTGCAAACGGTTGCTGAGCCACACTTTCAACGGGGAGGCCGTTTCGCCGCGCACGAGGCAGCGGGTGAAGCGACGTTCCTTGTTCAGTACCGACGACACAGGCCGTTCAATGATACCCTCCGCGATGATGGTCTCGACACCCGCGTTCTGGGCCATGTTCGCCGCGTGCATTTTTGTGAGCATACCACCGCTGCCCAGCGCACTGATGCCCGTCGTTGATTCCAGATGCTCCGTAACGTCTTCGATTTCGTGGATAAATTTTGCGTCCGGATCAGACGGGTCACGGTCATAGAGACCTTCGACACTGGTCAGGATGATCAGCTCGTCAGCCTCTACCATCTGTGCCACTTTCGCTGACAAGCGGTCATTGTCACCCACGCGCAGGTCACGTGTCGCGATTGAGTCGTTCTCGTTGATGATTGGCAAAATGTCGTTTTCGAACAATCTTAGCATGGTGTTCTTGATGTTCAAAAACCGGCGGCGTTCTTCCATATCCTCGACCGTCACCAGCATCTGTGCGACCTGCAAATCATACTCTGATGCGACCTGGCGATAGGCGTTCATGAGCAAGGGTTGACCGCAGGCAGCAGCAGCCTGCTTGTCCAGAACACCCGCATCTTCAGGCCGTTTTCCAACCATATTCAGACCCAGCGCAACCGACCCGGATGAGGTTAAAATGATGTCGTGGCCCTCTTTCTGTAGCTGTGCAAGATCGCTCAACAATCCGTTCATGAAGGCATAGCGAAGTGTTAAATTGTCACTGTTTGCCAGCAGGCTGGATCCGATTTTAACAACGATCTTTTTCTTAGTCGACATGTAATATCTCCGGTATCTAATTGTTTTGCGGGGAAAAATACTAACCGTTTGCGTCCTTGGACGCAGCCATGTAGCAAGACCCCATTCAGGTACTCTGGGAACGTATAACACGGAACTGGAGTTAGAATGCAAACAGATTGCTGCAGTGCAGCGAAAATTGGCATGCATTTGAGCCCTTGGGCGCCGATTAAAATTCACCGGCTGAACCGGCATCCGCCAGCAGGGTGCGACACGCAACGCGAACGGGAAAGCCGAAGACAAGGAAAACCGAAGATGAAGATACTTTTGATCGGATGCGGCAAAATGGGCGGCGCAATGTTACGCCAGTGGGTCAACCACGAAGGCAACCAGTTTACCGTCGCGGATCCGGCTGTAACCGAGCTGCCGGAAGGTACGATGCATGTCACAAAAGCGACATCCCTGCCGCAGGCCGAATTCGATGTGATTGTCATCGCGATCAAACCGCAGATGATCGCCGAACTGCTGCCCGACTACATCCCCGCGCTGAAGCCGGGGGGGTGTTTTGTCTCGATTGCGGCAGGGTGTAGCATTGCGACGCTGGCCGACATCGTGGGCGATGCTGCCATCATCCGCGTGATGCCAAATCTCGCGGCGATGGTCGGGATGGGCGTGTCAGGGCTGTATGCAAACGAGCGATGCACAGAACAGCAAGTCGCGGATGTCACCGCCTTCATCGCGCAAACCGGCCGGTGTGTCCCCCTTGCCAGCGAGGACGAAATCGACCGGCTGACCGCTGTGAGCGGCAGTGGACCGGGATATGTGTTCGAGATCATGCGCAGCTATGTCGAGGCGGCAAAGCGCTTGGGCTTTGATGAGGAAACCTCCCGCGCCTTGGTGTTTGATACAATCACTGGCACCGTCGAAACCGCCCGCAAATCGGATCTCTCGCTCGAAGAACTGCGAAACTCGGTGACCAGCAAGAACGGCACCACGCAGGCCGGACTGGACGAGCTACGGCGCGACGGGCAACTGGACAGGCTTTTGGATGATACCGTCGAGGCCGCATATCGCCGCGCTGCCGAACTAAGATAACGGCCAGGCGTTGACCCTGTGAACAGGAGAGAAAATATGAATGACATGAGCACCACGACAAGCGAGATCGATATTACAACGGCTGTTGCGGCCTTGGGCCAGCGCGCCAAAGCAGCAGCGCAGGAGCTTGCACTTGCGACAGCAGAGCAGCGCAATCTGGCGCTGACAGAAGCCGCGAAGGCACTGCGCGCCCGCACGAACGAAATTCTGGAGGCCAATGCGGCGGATCTGGACAGCATCAGCGGCAAGGATGCCGCCTTCGTTGATCGTCTTACGCTGACAGAGGAGCGCGTGGCCGCCATGGCCGATGCCGTTGAGGCCATCGCGCTGCAATCAGATCCGCTGGGCCGCACGCTTGCACGTTTTGAAAGACCGAATGGCCTGAAGATCGACCGCGTGAGCGTACCGATCGGGGTCATTGCGATGATTTATGAATCGCGCCCCAATGTTGGCTCTGATGCGGGTGCGCTGTGCGTGAAATCCGGTAACGCGGTCATCCTGCGCGGCGGCTCCGAGAGCCTGCATTCCTCGCGGGTAATCGTCGCCTGTCTGAAACAGGGCCTCGAGACAGCGGGTCTGCCGCAAGATGCAGTGCAGCTGGTTGATACCCGTGACCGCGAGGCAGTCAAGCTGCTACTTCACAGCACGGACACCGTGGATCTGGTCATCCCGCGCGGCGGGCGAGGGTTGGTGTCGCTGGTGCAAAAAGAGGCGCGGGTGCCCACGTTGTTGCATCTTGATGGGAACAATCACAGCTATGTCCATGAAAGCGCGGACATAGAAAAAGCCGTTGGCATCGTACAGAATGCCAAGATGCGCCGGACAGGGATTTGCGGCGCAACTGAATGCGTGGTGATCGACCGCAAGATCGCGCCCGAAGTTCTGCCACGTCTGGCAGAAGCGCTTGGCGATTGCGAGCTGCGCGGAGATGAAGAGGCGCAGAACATCCTGCCTGATATGTCACTTGCCACGGATGCGGATTGGGATACGGAATACCTGAGCAACGTCATTTCCGTGAAGATCGTCAGTGATCTGGACGAGGCGATCACGTTTGTGCAAGCCCATTCCTCAGGCCATACGGATGCAATCATGTCCGAGGACACGGATGCCGCTAAACGCTTCATGAGTGCCATCGATTCAGCTGTTGTAATGCATAATGCCTCAACCCAATTTTCGGACGGTGGCGAGTTTGGCATGGGCGCGGAAATCGGTATTGCGACCGGCAAAATGCACGCACGCGGCCCTGTTGGTGCAGAGCAGTTGACCAGCTTCAAGTATCTTGTCTTCGGAAACGGCCAGCAACGCCCATAGCGGGCGCGACCGTTGCTCATTGAACTGATGGCTGAGCGCGCGCGTCCGATCCGTTCAAGTGAGGGTCGTAGCGTGTCCAGACTTCGCCAAGGTGATATTTTGCCGGATCCTTCTTATTTGGCATGATCAGCGAAAAAATATGGCGGCAGCAATCACCTGACCGGGTTAAGATCGGTCAGGCTGCGATACGGAAAGGCAACAGATCCGGCAGCAATAGCTGCGCTTCGTGGCGTTTGAGACATGGGCGGGCAGTTCTGCCATAGGCGTTGGGATTGGTCCGCAACTCAGGGAAGATGCTGAACATCTCCTCGCGTGACTGATCCGATATCGCCGAAATCCCTACATCGCCCGCGTGAAAGCTTTCGGTGGCGGCACCATCTGCGTAGACCACTTCATGGCAATCCAACATCATGTGAATATAGGTCACCGAGGCTTGCGGCGCCGCGACGACATCACGTCCATCGACCAAATGCTTGGCGGCAATCAGGACCTCGTCACAGCCAAACAGAAGCTCGGCCTTGTAGCCAGTAAAGAGAAGCCGGTGCTGCGGCGATACAAGCAGGTCACGCGTCGCGCCGTCAAGCACATGCGCGGCGATGGAAATAGGCGCAAACTTGTCAACACCTGCTACTGTGCGGCTGCCGATCCAACGGATCGGTTGGGGTCCATGATCGCGCGTGACCACCATGTCACCAATGCGCAGCGTTTCGATCGCGCGCTCGCCCTGCGGTGTAAGGATACGTGCGCCCGGGGTGAAACAGATGATGTTCTCGATCTCGGAAAAGTTGACGACCGTGCCGTCAGCCGTGGTGAAGGTGCCCGAAAGCCCCCCAGCCGAATCATCGGTGTTGGTGAATGTGATGTTGGTGCGTGATCCGTTCAGATCAAGCGTATCCCCGCCCGTCTCGCCGCCCTCTCCGCCGACGATGGTGATGCTGCCCCCACCTGCCCCTGTGGATGTGTCGATCACAAATAGATCATCACCATCGCCACCATAGAGCGTGTCATTCTCGCCCGAGATCAGCGTGTCGTTGCCGCCCCCGCCAGAGACCAGATCGGCCCCCGCGCCGCCGTCAAGAAAGTCATTGCCCGCAATACTGTCGGTGCCCACAATCAGCGGACTGGTGGCCAGATCCTGTGCCGTTCCGCCCGGCGGTGTCACACGCCCGGATAATACGTTGCCGCCCAGATTCTCCCAGTAACGCGCCTCGATGGTGTAGGTTTGGCCCTCCTCCAGCGTCACCTCGCCCCAACGGGTGGTAGCGCCCTGATGATAATCGTTATTGAGGAATGACCCGGTCGTGCCGTTCTGGTTGGTAAAGGTGACTGGATTGCCCTGGCTGTCGAAGATGCGAAGGGTCGAACCATCATCCGAGGTAGTCTCAAACCGGTAAACGCCGTCAGCCGAGGCGATCAGCTTTGAGGTATAGATTATCCCGTAGTCGTTCGGGTCATTCTGCCCCGTCGCCTGCTGGCCGTGGCCGGTGACATCGAATCCGGCAGACGTGCCAGAGGCAGCGAGTGTCCCACTCTCGATGGTGAAGGCCTGCCCGTTGGCCGAGCTGAAGTCCCGGGTGAAAACCTGATAATTCCATCGCTCCGCCTCACCGGCATCGCCATAGAGCACATCGGCGCCTTCGCCCCCCTCAAGGCTGTCATCGCCCGCGCCACCGATCAACGTATCGGCTCCATCCTGACCGAGGAGCGTGTCATTTCCGGCCTGCCCGCTCAGCGAATCATTCCCTGTGCCACCAGATACCGAGTCGTTGCCCAGACCTGCCAGCACCGTATCATTGCCCACACCTGCGTTGATCACATCGTCGTTGAGGCCGGGACCACTCAGACCGTCACCATTGTCGACCCGGTCCGAGCCAGAGTTGATTGGCTCCACATAAGCGGCATCGATAAGATCATCGCCCGACGTGCCGTCGATTACGCCGTCATCCCAACCCTGAAGAAGGCGGTTGGTGCCAAAATTGGTATTGGTGCTGGCGTTCACGCCGTCCAACCTCATGGACACAATCGGGCCAGCCTCGAAGAAGCCTACATCGAGATTGTCGGTGAACTCCGGCGCAAGGAACAACTCGCCCGTCGTAGACTGCGCCAGAACCGCCGTAACCTGCCTTGTAAGTCCGTTTGCATAGGTGATCGTGGCGTTGAACACGCTCAACCCATCAAAGGTAAAGGTCTGCGTCCCGCTGCCGATATCGGTCGAGAACGCGTCATTCGTGACGCTGTTGTTCATGTCCAGAGCGCCGGCAGCCCCACCGTTGTCGATGGTGGTCACACTGGTAATGTTCTGGTAGAGCGGATCACCTGCTGCGCCATATACACGGCCAACAAACAGGTCGGCATTCTCGGCATTGCTGTTGCCCTCGGTAGGGTCCAGCACAAGGGACTCATTGCCCAAGTATATCCAGTTGAATGTGGTTGGCATGGCACTCGCTTCCCGTTGTGTCCGTTCGGGGTACAATCTGTTTGCGGCGCCAATTCGTGCAATTTCAGGTAAATTTAAGACAGATTGCAGCAAGATAAAAACAGGGGCGTTTGAGGCATGAAGCTGAATGACGAAGTCAGCTCAATCGCGTTCCGCCTCTATCCGACAGCGTTGGCGCTGATGTATCCGCCGGATACACGGCCTTGTGTCGAACAACTTCCGGTTTTCAGAAAACGCGCCACAATCAACCACGCGCATTGCCGCCATGGCTTTGTCGCAAAAATCGTTCTCCCGTCTGAAGTCTCGGCTCCCGTGTGCGGTCAAGCCCAAGCCATAGCCACGGCGCGGCGCTAAGGTTGAGGGGCGATGGTGGCGTTGACGTTATCGCTCATATGGACCCGCTTGGCTTCCAGCCGCCTATCGTCAAAGTTCAATGCAAACGGACAGCAGGGCAGACAACCCGCCCCTAAGTAGACCAGCTCTTGGGTACGTTGGGGGACGGCGAATATGTTTTGTTCGTCAATCTGGGTTCATTCGCGCGCGGCGCTGTAGAGCTGGAGCGCAACCGCGCAAAACTGAGACTTATCAACGGCGAACAATTTGTAGAGCTGATTTTCGAGCATTACGCCCAACTCGCCCCGCGCTATCGCTCTATGATACCGCTCAAACAGATATTTGTGCCGGACCTGCCCCAAGACCAATAGACAATTATGCCCAATCGAAATGGCGGATAAAATGGGGGATGGGGAAACGGCAAGAAATCCTAAATATTTGAAAAAAATTTAGGATTTCTGGCGGAGGGAACGCGACTGGCGTCTAACCTTCTCTACCCCCTAAGCTATTGAATTCACTATACCAACCCGTCGTTTGGAATCCCACTCGCTTCAAACGCGACTGAGAACCAAGCCGGTGCAGTTCGCAGGCGTTCACCCTCGTGAAACACGGCCCACTAGCAACTGTTTCTATTCATTGCGCTGGATCTGCCAAGGCTACAGGTTAACTATCTCTTTTTCGATGACCCGTTGGGCCAAAGCAAGCACTTTGCCAGCGTCAAAGTTCGACGGTGTGAGTTGACCATTGTGAACGAAATCCGATCTAGCGGAATAAAGCTTCTTAATCTGCGCTCTGATGCCATCCCGGTCTATCGCCGTTGTGCCAACCCAGTAGGCAACTGCATCCTGCAGCCGCGCGGATAGGTCTTCCTTCCGCCTGTCTAGCAGAAAACCTTCAAGAAGAGTTGCGAGAAACATAGCCTTTTCGCCTTCGCTCCACGCCGCGTGGGCTCTCAAGTACATCCGGAGAGCCTGTCTTATTTCCCGTGCTCGATCGTCTTCACCGCGAAAAAGTCTTTCAAGCTGCCGGATACGGCGGCCAAGCGGTCGGCCAAGCCCCTCACGCATGTCCAACTCACCCTCAGAAGTTAAACTTGGAGAATAGGATACTGAGTACGCAACTCCAGACACGATCGAATGAACGTATGATCCAATGTTAAACGTGGCCCCGCTTCCTATCAACATTTCTGGGGGAGAAATGAGATGAGTAAGTTCAAATTTGCATAACTCAGACGCAAGCAATGCTCCCTGTATTTCCTGGCACAGAGCCTCTACAAATAGTTTGACCCGTTGAAAGTTCTTTCCGTGAAGGGAGCCTTCGACCCAAATCCAATTCTCGTGACGCAACCGGTTTTGACTTTTTTGCCGTGGTCCGAGGTTAAAGGAGCCTACCACATCGAAGGCCCTCAGTGATGAGTAATTGCTTGTTAATCGAACACGCATAGCTGACAGGGAAGGTGCGTCGAGCTTGTTTCGTTCGAATTCAACCGTTAGCTCTGGACCAGACCTGACATAAGCAACTGGGACTTGAAAGTGGAACTCTCTACCATTCATGAGCGCAAGTAGGCCGTCAACCTCATGTTCTGGGTTTAGAGTTCCATCGTCAGGAACCACGCCATCAGGACCCAGAAAATACATCCGATCATTCGGGTCCGAGGTGATTGCCTTCCTAGCTTGCTCCTTCGTATCAAATGCATTGTTTCTGAAAAGAAAATCTGCCCGTTTTTGAAACTTTATTGATATCTCTTGCTTCTTATTCTCGAATTCGGCTTTGATCTTGGCGCTGGCTTGCTCATCTTTGGCATCAGAAAGTCGGCCAAAGTAGTCATCCTCCAATTCATAGGATGCATCGATTAGTCTTGTAAGGCTCTGCTTGTCATATTCGTCCGGCATGGTTGTTTTTGCTTGCTACCCGAAGGCCCTTAATGGTTTCTGAAACGTTGCAGACTGACGGCCTTCCTAGAACTTCTCTTGGGCTGACCACACATAAGTTCTTTATTCGTCTTACAGATGCTGGCCCTTCCTAACTGAACTTCAACGATCTGAATGATGCTGTAGTAGGCGGTCCTTGGCAACGGTTTAGGCACCTCCCTCAACTGTCAGCGAAGCACACTTAGATTATGGCAACCACCGATCTGGCCGTAGCGATCATGCTAAGTTCTCCTACGGATGCAGCACCTACTGCCAACTAGTCGCGAACAATGCGCAAGCTCTTCGGCGAAACAAGTGATGCCCGCTTCCCGCTACCCACCATCCGCAGCGAGAAACCTGCAGAAACAAGCTCCGCCACCTCGTCCAGTGTTTTCGCGAAAACAGCATTTTTGGCATGATGCTTTTCTGCCCCAAATTTCGGATCTCCGAGACAATAGCCTTTCGCACTTAATTCTGGTTCTTCAACTGCGCCATCCCTTGGTGAAAGCCGCTCAATTTTGATTACCTTACCTGCCATTCCAAGATCCTTTCCGTTACCACTTCCGCAAAAACATACATTGAGATTCAATTATTAGAGTGTGGCCGAGCGCGCAATGAATTCAGTGGCCATCGGCAGAGAAACGGGACATTCGCGAGACCGGAGGGCGGCAAGGCTGTCGCCAATAGGCGCTGAATTTCGGCTTTGCGAATGTTGTGGACTAGGTGTCAGTGATGAGCGCTAGCAAGATGCTCAAAGGCTGCGGAGACCTGGGAAGCATCCTTCCTGAACCATATTCTTGTATATAAGCTGATGCCTCGGCACTCATGGCCCGCGCCATTGATAGTGAGCGCTCCAACGCTGCTACCTGACCCTGCCAAAGCTCTACTGGTCCACTGTCAGGCGGAGAGCTTCTACGACGTTCAAGTGCCAGTTCCCTGTTTAGAATCTCAGCCTGGAAGTGTCCGAATATCTGCATGGCGAGGTACTCAAGAGCGGGACGGGAGCGCTGCAAGGCCTCAGATTGATAACGTGTCGCCTCTATATTGAGTTGACTGACCTGGCTAGACCTCACTGCGCGCGCAACCTCTGGCTTCTCAAGAACCGATCGCGGCGTTTTCCCTCGAGCCACTGCATTATTGGTCGACGACGTTAACGGCTGCAGGCAAAGATCAACTTGCTCAGTCGATAATCCGGTCCAGCCATCCTTCCCTTTGACGGAACCAATGCGCAACATTTGCGCCGGCACTTCAAGCCGCACCCTGCGCTGAATTGCACGCAACAGGACCTGCAAACGCCGACGGTCGGCGGTCAGCGACTTTCTTTGAGCTTCGGTCGGTGCTGACGCCAGGATCTCATTTGCAGCGGGCGACCAAAGTGGCGGCAGAAGCTCGTCGGGAAAGGGATCGAGACTAACGACAGTCGCTATTACAATCGGCCCGATATCCCGTGCTGGATGCCCTTCTGGAAGCCGCACGCTCGTCTGGACAACGGGCTTCGTGCGTCCAAATTCTTCCATGACGCCGGTCGAGTAACCGTGCACCAAAGCGTCATGCAAATCGCCCCCATGATCGAGAAAATGCAGTGGGCGAGCGGATTTCGAACCCTCGGCGGATCGCTCCCCATCATCAGTGAAAACGCCCTTGCGCGGAGGAGCGGTAATTGCTGAACGCCGATAAATGAAAGGTACATGCCCCGTCATCCAGTTGTCCCGAGACGCTCCCGGCAGCAAGAATGGGCTGTCACCTGCACGCCCCCTCTCGCCAACTCCGTGGTACCAGATTGTCTGGAAGCCGTATCCGTCCTCTTTGTCGACACGACCTCCCACATCGAAATCGGTCGAACTCGAGATTGCCCTGAGCCATGCACCTATCGCGCGCTCTTCCTTGCGTATCGGCGTATCATTTGGACGCGCTCGATCATTCATCATTGCGGGAGCTGGGCACGGCTGCTCATGCCAACTTTCGTATTCTGCCGACGCCCGCCTCACTGTGAAGGGATCAGCTGACGCAAAGCGAGTTTGCAGACCTGTACCCTTACCAGCGAGCGGTGATACGCCACGAGTTGTTTGGCGTTTGATTGCAGCTTGGCCTAGTGAAGCTTGAACCTCAGTCAACTCGGACGGCGATAATGGAGGAAGAGGTGAATCGAAAACTCCAAGGGCGGAAACCAGGTCGGCAATTGCTGCTTCTTGCGAACCTTCAAGCAGGATCCGCCAAATCTCAATTGTACGCTTGGCCCCCTTTCTATCACCTGTGGAACGGAGCCGGTCGACTCGACCGATCAACTGATCAATACTGTCAACTTCCCAAGGCAGAGAGAAAAAGATGATGCCTTGTGCGACGTGATGAAGATTGAGCCCTGCTTGCACCCAATCCCCCACAAGTAACATGCGGCTGTCCCCGGACAGCATAGGAGCAAGTGTCTCTTGAATTTCTCTCAGGTTGGTCACGCCTTCGACGTCAGTCGAAGCGGGGCGGCGCAAGACCGAGATCGCATCCGCAAGATCTGGAAAGTAGCGAGGCAACGCCGTCCTCAGCATGTCGATGGTCGGGTTGTCGCCACATACAATGATGAACGCCTTGTCCGGATTCTCGCCCCACTGAGCGGAGAGAATGTCGAGGAGCGCGTCTAGGCGGCTGTCTCCAGGGTTCTCGAGCGAAGCAATACGCGCCTCTTCCGCCATCTTGCCGAGAGTGCCGCCGCGCGTGGTCACTTCAGCCAAGACCGTACGCGCAGCCCTTGCGCTTCGCTGGAGAGCTTTGGCTGACGTCCATGCCGAACCTTGAAGTCCCTGCTCGGGATCGGCGTCCTGGAGAAGCATATCGGCAATTTCAAATCGCAACCGCTCCGGCGCCAAAGGCTGAATTCGGATTTCGTGGTTCCTTCGTTGAGGAAGGTACTCGCCCCAATCTGCGCGTCCGTTTCGTATTACTCGCCGTCCCGCCCCTGCTCGAACGAAGCCATTGGTTCTTTCGAGCAAATCCTCCGGGTTGCGTATCGCTGAAATGGCCTGCGCCTCGCGATGTTCCAGAAGCTCGTCAAGCGGTCGGCCCTCGATTCTGGCACGAAAGGCAGCTTCAGGTTCGATCATCCGCAGAATGGGATCGCGCCACGAGGGATCGCCAAGTCGGGGTGTGGCCGACAGTACCAGCACCTGTCGAAACTCGTCCGCAACTTGAGACACGAACTGGATTGCATCGCGTGGCATGGTTTGCGGCTCGTCCACGATCAGCAAATCGAAGACAGTAGGGTCAGCTCTAATAGTACGTGCTTCCTGTCCAGTTCGAGTCATAAGATCACGCGGTCTGGCCAGCGTGATTGGCGAATTCTCGTCATCGCTTCCGTCAATGGTCCCGGCTATCGCGGGCATTACATGACCGCGAATCCAAGCCTCCTCTTGCCATTGCGACAAGAGATTGTCCGGTGCGATCACGAGAGTTCTGTGCGACGGATCTTGCCATCGCAAGGCATTGATTATCATCAGTGCCTGGACTGTCTTCCCGAGGCCGACCTCGTCAGACAGCAAATGCCGAATATGGCTGTCGCCCAGCACCCGGCGTACAGTCGCAAGCTGATGAGGTAACGGATCGGCGGCGGCACCTAGAGCGCCTCCCAAGCCAATGCCAAGTGCGGATGTTTTGCGACGTAGAGCCTGTAGCCCGTTTATGAACCGCAGATATTGATCCATTAAATTGGGCTCCCGTCGGGCATGTCCAACAGAGCCAGTTTTCGCCGGAGTGCAACGTAGCGGACAGCGCGGCTGGTTTGTATGTCTGAAAGGCCCTTTGCCAGAAATCGTGGCCACTCATCTGCTTCGATCATCGCCCGCGGCGAAAGCCACAATTGCAGCATTGTCCGCAATTCGGCCCTCCCAAGCCATCTAAGCCCCGGCCGTCGGAAGGCATCGACGTGGCAGGAGTCGAGCAGATCCACAAGATCATCCTCGGTAAGTTCAGCATACCAGGTGTTCATCAGTGCCTTCCACCGCGCTTCTGGCAGGATAAGGTGCCGGAACATTGGTAGAAGCGGGATGTCCCTAGCGCGTTCCAATGCCTTGCGCCATGTCGTCGAGGAACGGGCCATGTCGACTTCTTCGAACGATTCGCGGCCGCCAGCTTGTACGTGTCTACGCAGATCCTCATATGCATCGATGACCGCGAGATCGAGGTCGCCAGCAAGTGCGTCGTCCAATCGGGCCAGCGCGTCTGTTATATCGGGTACCGTTTCCCTCAGACGTGCGATCAGCCGGTCCCGAAGAAAAAGCTGGTCCGAATTGGATTTGATCTCTGGCAGATCCTCGCCTGAAACGAGACCGAGTGCCTCAGCACTTCTCAAAAGTGCGCCGTGTTGAGATAGAATCGAAAGATCGATGCCGGATTCGAGCTTGCGCCATGCCACGCCACAGAGCAAGTCGATCAGTGTTTCTTCCAGAGCTTCAACAACCGACCAGCGTCGCCAGTTACCGAATTGATCGCTCGCTTGGGCCAGTTGCCATGCAACATTGGCACGCGCGAGATCAATCAGGCCAACGCCGTTATTCCGCGAGCTTGCCTCTCGCAAAAGCGCAGGAATTGAGATGGAATCGGCTTCCTGCATACCAATGTGAAACTCTGACCCCTCCGAAGTGATCAGGCCTGACGCTAGCGCCCCGTGATCTGTGGCAGCGGGGAGAATAAGCCGAGTGCCTGCAGGGACGATTTCTGACGTGCGCGGGATAGGAGACTGCAGGGTTGCAACCATGGAAGGCAAAACCCTGCCATCTTCATTTGTACTGATCCAATGATCCAAGTCAGTATCATGGTGAAATTCGCGGTGCATTGGGGGAAGCGAAATGCTGAGTTGCATAAGACCATGAAAATCGACTGTCAGGCGCAGGTCGGAGAGGCCTGCGGAGCCTTCAGCCAGCTGCGCCCGCAGCGCTCGAATTAAGGGTGAATGCCCAGTTATTCGAGCAGGAAGTCGGTCAATGACACCCTCGGAAATCACCTCGGGTACCTCGGCCGATCGGAGCCGAAGCCTTACCGGGACTTCCTCAAGGTTGAGCGGTGCCGTAATCCTGATTTCCAACCGCCCAGCCTCCAGATCGGAGATGTTGGCGTTGGTGGGAAAAATACTGATCGATGCGGGCTCCAGGTCGGGTGGCTCGACAACTTCGAACTCAACTCGATCATGGTCATCGCCATCTGCAGGTCCAACCCAGTGCCTGCCTACACCAGGCTCAAAAACGGACCAATCATCCTCTTGGAGACGGAGCGTTTCGCTGGCAGGCTGAACGCCGTCGAGCAGCAATGTTCGATGTGTCAAGCTCTGCGCGGCAAGTACTGGTACGCCACGGAGAAAACTGTTTTGAGCGCCCGACATTAGCAGACCGAGAAGTCGTAGCGACGGTGCCTTATCGGAAACCTTGAATCCATTTCGTCGCAGCAGTTCGACATCAGCTCCCGAAGATGTCTCAAGCCAACGAAACTCTGGCGTGCCATCGTGGTCGATCCGCAGCAATTGGAGCATTGAGGCATTTGGAGCAAGGGCTTCGTCCGGAAAGATGGTGCGGGCAGTCCGTTCGCCCCGCTCTATGAGGAAGAAGGCCGATTGCAGAGGCTGCAAACTCTCAAGCGCCTCATAAGCGGGACCTTGCTCGACATGTGCTGCATCGCCACGGGATAGAGGGTCGGTAGGCATTCCGGTGAACTTGCCAAGCCCGATTTCCCCACCGGCGAGAAATGAACGGAGCGCGATGGTTTGATCGCTTCCTGCAGCCCTTATCCGGTCTCCCTGAATACGCAACGCGGCGATCACCTCATCACGCGATTGGGACGGCAGCGCAGGCCCTCTGACCAGAAGCTGCTTCGGCACGCTGTCAACAAGCGTCATTACGAATTGAGACGGCACAATCGCGGTAACACGAGCTGATCTTCTTGCTGCAGCCTTGCGCGCTTCAGAAATTGCGCGATGTGAACTGAGGTCTTTCCTTATGTCATTGTCAATCCGCTGCAGGATACCCTGAGAAAGCCAGCCTTCTGCATCTGGCGCAAGAAGACGCCGCATGACCTCTGCAGCAATATCTTCCTGCTGCAACCAGTTCTCGAAGCGACGACTGGCGTGCCCGGCAGCCAGCATTTTGAGATATTCAAGCAGGCCATCCATGTTTTCCGCCGAGATCCCCGCTCTAACGGATCGTCTCAGGGCATCCGTCAACTGCGGCTGTATCTCCAGCGGAACTAGCGCGTTGCCAATCGGCCAAGCGATATGTGGGAAATGACGCTCCCAAGGACTGTCACCCGGCCTTGCCAGTCGAAAACTCCGATGTCCCAGATCAAACAAGCGGGACAATCCTGAACGGAACGCCGACCCGGCTTCAACGCCGAGCTCCTGAGCCAAGACCGGCCAGAAATCGGTACCCGTTCCACGGTACCGATAACCCACCTCAGTGGCCATGACGAGAAGTGGCAGATAGCTCCAAGACCACGCCGCGCCTTCTAGCTGGGGATCGGCTTCAAGCTGACCAGAGACTGCCGTTCTCAGCCCTTCGAGTGCGGCTTCGTCAAGGCCATGCTCAATTGCAAAAAGAGGAAGCTGGTCTCGCTCACCGGCAAGGTCTGCGAAATGATCGGCAAGTGCCTCATGTCTGTCTTTTAGCGCATCGCCGATATGCATTTGTATTTCCCGAACTCGCCACTCTGTTGCCGAGTTTTAGTCCCATAAAGAATTTCACGGCACGATATAACCGTGGCAAGGTTGACTGCTAAGCAATTGAACGTCAATCATCTTCCTGTGGTACTTTGCGAGGCATTCTGTGAATATCGAACCTACTTTGATCACCGGCCTTCGTATACCATCGGGGTCCGGACCTCGCACCAGAAGAGCGATTGCGGATCTGGTGCGCCGTGTCGTAAGCGCCCGCCGTGGCGTCAGTCGGGTTGTTGTGGTGGAATGGATTCAGCAGTTTATCGAGGGACCAGACCGTTCGGAAGCCTCGGCACTCGTCGAAAGCGTGATCGATGTTCTGTGTGAGATAAAGGACGTCGGTTTCGGAAAGACACTTGGCGAGCCAGTCCTCGTGGCTTTGCCCGTACGTCGTATCGCGCTGCCTGACGGCAAGGTCGTTGCTATAGGAGATCATCGTATCGAGAGCGGCACGGGTTCTGAACATCTGGTACCAGATGTTGATGAGACCGCGACCGAGACTCTGATCGATTTTCTCGACTCCTTCGAAGGCTCGGCTGTCTTGACCGGGGCACCCGCTCTTACTCCGAAGGGACGATGGACCGGCGATGGTGCGATGACTCCAGCGCTTCGCAGAGCGCTAACATTAAGCGGCGTGTTCGATCCTGTAACTCTGAAGTGGTCAACGAGCGAAGTGAATGCCGCCTTCATAAATGATTGGTTCGGACTCTCGGATAATGTCTCAAGCACGGATACAGGCTGGGATGCAGATCAGCGCAGGGTGATCGAGGCGGATTCGGATGCCCGGCTTGTCGTTGAGGCGGGTCCCGGAACCGGAAAGACAGCCGTCGCCTGCGCGCGCCTCGCCTACCTGATCAACGAAGAAGATATCGAACCCAGCAATACCTGGATGATCAGCTTCACTAGGACAGCCGTGGCGGAAATCCGTGCACGGCTGCATTCCTACGTCGGCGATGCATCCTTTGGCATTCGGATCGCGACCATCGACTCTCATGCGTGGTCCATCCACTCTGGGCATGACCCGAATGCGAGGCTGACCGGATCCTACGACGAGAACATTGTCCGCGTCATCGAGCTGTTGAAGGCTGATGAGGACGTGGCAGACGAACTGGCGCAGATCGAGCACGTCGTCATTGACGAGGCGCAGGACCTCGTCGGGCAGCGAGCGGACCTGATCGAGGCTCTGGTGGATCGGCTGCCTTCGGACTGCGGAGTCACGATATTCGCCGACGAGGCCCAGGCAATCTATGGCTTCTCCGACGACAGTATCGGGCGTCAAAAAGGGGGGGCTTCAGAGCCCGGCAAGCCGCTGCTCGAACGTTTGCGGGGCGTGAAGGCGCCAGGCTTCACCACCCTTGTCCTGACGGAAATATATCGAACGTCCTCCCCCGGGCTTCGCAAAATCTTCTCTGAACTGCGGAGTGATGTCCTCGACAAACAGAAGCACCGTGACGGATTGCACGTCGAGACAGCTGAAAAAATCCGGGCACTGGCCGACCAGCAAGGGCTGAAGTGGACGGAGATGAAGGTTGCTGACTTCTCCAGCGACGATCTTCTGCTCTTTCGAACTCGTGCCGAAGTCCTCATGGCGTCGCAGTTCTGTGATCTTCCCCATCGGTTGCGCCTGTCAGGATTCGGGGTAACGCTTCCGGCATGGCTGGCGATCTGTTTCGCGGACTTCGTAGACCCGTTTCTCGCCGAGCGACGCTTTCTCGACCTCTGGGCGGCGCGCATCGAGAACATGGCGGCGCCACAGTACGGGCCGGGCGAAGCTTGGCGGCACCTCATGCGCGTTGCAGGACGCAAGGACGGCTCCGTCGACATGCAGAGGCTGAGGCGACGCCTTGGCCAGACCCGGCCCCCTGTCGAGCTGACTCTCCCCGAGTACGGCCTTCACGGACCTATCGTTGGGACGATTCACGCGAGCAAGGGTCGCGAGGCGAGCAACGTAGTTCTGCTGCTGCCGAGTGGCGCGGAGTTCGAGTGCATCGAGGACGAGATAGAAGAGGCGCGCGTGCTCTTTGTCGGTGCCACGCGTGCACGCGCATCTCTCATAGTCGGGGAGAGCAACGCCTTCAGAGCATCGACATTGCCATCGGGACGAGTTCAACGCTCGGCGAGAAACGGCAAGTCGACGATGGTCGAGATCGGCCGTGACGGCGACATCACCGCGCGTGGTCTCGTTGGCCGGAGTGAATTTAGCCTTGCCGACGCCTCGGCGGGTCAAGCTTTTCTGGCCAAGGTCGCCGATGTGGTCACCACGTACAAATTGGAAGCCGATCCCGACCTCGATTGGCGCTACAGGATCAAGGCTGGTAGCGAGGGTCCCTGTGTTGGCGCCCTCTCGCGCAATCTCACGTACGACCTGTGGGAGATACTCGGGAACAAAAAACAGAAGAAAAGCCACAAGCCGCCCAGCTACGTGAACCATGTGAGAGGTCAGGGCTGTGCAACAATCGTAATGAGCCCAGACGACAATGGACTCGAGGCATTAAATGAGCCTTGGGCTTCCTCCGGTTTCATCTTGGCACCGAGAATTGTGGCATTTCCACCATTTTTCTTTTTCGGCCGGAGGTAGCAATCATTCAGGACAAGACCAACGAAGATGCCGCTGGATGCCGTGGACACATTGGTGACGCGGCTGAAGCGGGTGTTAATGACCCAATGTCGAACGCGGGCACAGTAGTTGGAGCACGCCACTTTCTCACGGGCTGGGACGCCGAGCAGATGCGCGTGATCACTGCGGACAGTGATGCTCGGCTGATCGTCGAAGCAGGACCTGGTACGGGCAAGACGGCTGTCGCATGTGCTCGTCTTGCACACCTGATATCAGAAGAAGACATCGAGCCGAGCAACATCTTGATGATCAGCTTCACTAGAGCAGCCGCAGCGGAAATACGTGCGCGCCTACACTCATACGTCGGAGAGGCATCCTATGCCATTCACAATGCAACAATCGACTCCCATGCATGGGCGGTCCGATCTGGGCACGATCCCAATGCCCGTCTGACAGGGTCTTACGATGATAACATCGAGCGCGTAATCGCATTGCTGACGTCCGACGAGGATGTGGCTGATGAGTATTCCCGAATTGAGCATGTCGTAATTGATGAAGCTCAGGACATTGTTGGCCGCCGAGCGGAACTGATCGAAGCAATGATTAGGCAGCTGCCAACTGATTGTGGGGTAACGATTTTTGCTGATGAGGCTCAGGCGATCTATGGTTTCTCGAAGAGCAATTCGAAGCGCATCAATCATTTGAATGACGGATCGTTGCTAGAGAGGGTTCGCGCCAAAAAACTTGGACATTTTTCCGGCCTGCCTCTCCAGCAGGTTCATCGCACATCTTCGCCTCAACTCAGGACGATCTATTCGGACTTGCGCACCGAGCTGATGAAGTCGGAGCACCAGGTTCTAGAGCTTCGTGATTGGGTGGCGAATGCAATTGAAAGACTTTCAGCCGGTGATTTTGAAAAATTCATAAAGAAACACCCTGCGGATTCACCGCAAGACCTTCTTGTTCTATTTCGAAATCGGGCAGATGTTCTCGACTTCTCCCAAGATCAGTCGGATGCTCACGGTCTTCGCCTTTCCGAATATGATGCAGGGTTGCCAGCATGGCTTTCCCTCTGCTTTTCGCATTACTTAGAGGCCTTCATTTCCGAGAAGAAATTCCGTGAGCTTTGGTCTAGCAAAGTTGGCGGTAATGTTGGCGCCCTAGATGAGTCGCGCGCCGCGTGGTTGTCGCTCCAGAAATTGGCAGGTCGTCATGATGGGGTGGTGGATATGCTGCAATTGAGGCGCCGCCTGGCGGGTGCCCGCCCTCCAATCGAGGTGGCCAGATCTGAGTTTGGGTTGGAAGGTTTCACTCTGAGCACAATCCATGCGAGCAAGGGACGTGAGGCGGATGTGGTGATCCTGATGATGCCCGAGGCCCGCAAGTCGCGGTCTGTCGAAGGTGTCGTCGAAGAAGCCCGTGTTTTATTTGTTGGCGCTACGCGCGCCCGCAAAGAGCTTTATGTCGCGCCGAGCAAGTCCCTTTGGAGCGAAAAGCTCAATTCTGGACGCGTCTACTGTTCCAATCGAAATTTTCGAGAACAACAGGTGTCTGTAGAAATCGGACGGAACGGTGACGTCGAGCCGAGAGGTCTTATTGGTAGAGCAGAGTTCAAGTCCGCTGAGGCCTTAGCCGCGCAAGATTTCCTAGCAGCTGCCGCAAACTCTGTCACTGCGTATCAACTACAGACGCAACCGGACAGCGAGTCGCGGTATGGTATTTTCTCGAGCGAAGCTGGGACATTTGTTGGCATCATGTCAGCTTGCTTCTCGAGCGATATTAGAGAAATAGCGTCTAATTCTAGCAACATGACCTATAGAATTCCTGATCGAATAGAAAATGTGAAAGCGCAGGGTTGTTCGTCAATTGTGCTGGCCCCAGAAGATAGTAAGAATGAAGCATTGCACGAACCTTGGGCGTCGTCCGGATTTTTGCTGACACCTAGAATCGCAGGATTCCCATTTTACAAAACTGACCGGAGTTAGTGCTCATGCTGGACAAATCACAGGACAGGGATGTTGTCGCGTATCGGCTCGCCGAGGACTTGGTCGGGCCGCGTGCAGAGAACGAGGAACTGACCTCGCGTCCATCAGATGTCTATCTCACCGGCATCCTCTGGCCTCAGCGTACGGCAATGTTGGGGGAGGATGATGATCGCCTCGGAACCGCAGGCGCAGGCTCGGGAGAAGATAGCGACGGCGAGAACGATGCAGTCAGAACCGGATCTATCCAGAAGCCCTCCGTTGCAGGCGTATCGTTCAGCGTTGTTGCTTCTAGTGGCATAGCGCAAGTGCGGGTCACCTGCAGCTTCGCCACGTACCGGATCGAAAAGCGCGACGACGTCGACATCTGGGTTCGCCAGCCGCATAGGGTCGATATTGCAGTCCTCGATCTTCAACCCGGCCCGACGCGCGGAATTGCGCTTGTCGAACACGGTGAAGGGCTGCCCAACGTCTCACTCAGTGTGCGATGCATCAATGCCGGCGAGTCCGTTCTGGTCACTCTTTCGCTCGTGAATTCGATAGTTCCAGAGCAGGGTCGAAACGAGATCGAGGCCGCGTCGCTTTTCCAGACGGCGCTTCGCATCGAACCTTGTGAAGGGACCCTGCTGGTGCCTAAGCCCCCTCGACGCGCGGCGTCGAGGCATCAAGGGAGGACCGAGGGGACCGCTTCAGTCAGTGACGAGGAAAGCGGGGCTCTGCTATACAGGAACGTAGCGGAGTTCGCTGTCGGGCATGTCTGTTCCGCCGATTGGGAATCCCCGGACTATGCAGCCGGAACGCGCCCCACTGCACGATGGGTCGGGACGACGTGGCTCCCTTCAGCAATAGTGGAGGGCGTCGATCCGAATGGTCACGCCTTCTTTTCCGAGCTTGGGAACGAAAGCGGTGCATTCGATCCGCTCTCGGCCGAGGCACTGGCCTATGCCGATACAGCGGCCCTTCAACAAGGACTGCAGACCTTCTGCGACGCCTACGAACGCTGGGTACGGGTGCAGCGGAAGCGCTTGGACGACGCGTCGGACGTGAGCCCAGAACTGAAGTCTGTGGCTGACGCGCATCTCGCCCAATGCGAGGAAGCGCTTGGGCGTATGCGGGCATCGGTCGACCAACTCGGTGCCAATCCGCGCCTTCGGCGAGCCTTCCAACTGGCAAACCTTGCCATGCACCTGCAACATTCTTGGGACAGCTCCAAGAGCCGCCACGGCTCTTTGCGCTGGCGACCGTTCCAGCTGGGGTTCCTGCTCCTTAGTGCACCGTCGTCGGTCATCCGCGATCACAGGCACCGAGGAGTCATGGACCTCCTCTGGTTCCCTACCGGCGGCGGCAAGACCGAGGCGTACCTCGCGCTGATCGCGTGCATTGCCGTGTATCGCCGCCTCTCGGATGATCCGAGAGACCACAGTGGTGTCTGTGCCCTCATGCGCTACACATTGCGCCTTCTCACGACCCAGCAGTTTGCAAGGGCCGCCGCGATGATCGTCGCCTTGGAGGCGATACGCTCTGGGCGCGTGGCGGCACCCGACGGCCTGTCACTTGAAGGCGACGAACCCTTCTCGATTGGCCTTTGGGTTGGAGGGGATGCTACTCCCAACAAGCGCGCCGATGCATTTGCCTCCCTTCGAGGCTCTTCGGAGGTAGCGTCGCCAAAGCAGCTCGCAAGCTGTCCGGCCTGCGGCGAGAAACTGACTTGGTCGATGGCGAGCGCCACCTCTCCCGTTAATGCGAAATGCACGAACAACAAGTGCAAGATGAACGGGGTCCTGCCTGTCTTCACTGTAGACGAAGATGTCTACGACAACCGGCCGACGTTGCTTATCGGTACAGCCGACAAGTTCGCTCAGATTGTCCGCGAGAAGCGAACCAACGGCCTGCTTGGGGTTTCGGATGGCTCTCCGCCTGATCTCATAATCCAGGACGAGCTTCACCTTATCTCCGGCCCCCTGGGGACGATCGCTGGAGCATATGAGGCGGCTTTCGACCTGATGTTCGCCGCGCGCGGACATCGGGCAAAGGTCATCGGCTCGACGGCAACTATCCGCCGAGCGTCGGAGCAGGTACTGGCACTTTTCGATCGCAAAGCATTCCAGTTTCCGCCGCCAGCGATCGATCACGACGACTCCGGTTTCGCGGTTCGTGATCGGCGGCCGAAGGCAGTGGGGAGGCGCTATCTCGGCGTCACGACGGCCGGTCGATCGGCAAAGTTCACCCTGCAGGCCGTCGCAGGCTCCCTGCTGCAAACGGCTTTCGGGGCATTCAGCGATGATGTTCGCCGGGACGCCTACTGGACGCTCGTCGGGTACTTCAACTCGCTTCGCGAGCTTGGCGGTGCGCTCGTCCTTATGCAGGACGACGTCACCGACAGTATCGCGCTATATGCTGACGCTCGCTCCGAAGAGAGAAGACCCCTCAGTAACGTCGAGGAACTTACATCACGGAGAACGCAGGAAGAAATCCGTGGGATGCTCGACCTTCTCGACATCAAGGTTGGGCTTCCGGGCGCTGTCGACGCGGTTCTTGCGACAAACATGGTCAGCGTCGGCGTGGACATTTCCCGACTGGGACTGATGCTGGTCAACGGGCAACCCAAGACCATCGCCGAGTACATCCAGTCGACCAGCCGCGTCGGGCGGGGAGACGTTAGCGGACTTGTCGTTGCGGTCCTCAACAACGCCAAGGCGCGAGACCGTTCGCATTTCGAGACGTTCTGTAGCTGGCACCGCACCCTCTACAGGGATGTGGAGGCGACCAGCGTTACTCCCTTCGCATCACGGGCTCGCGACAGGGCGCTGCACGCGACGCTGGTTGCCGCGGTTCGCCACCTTGTTCCCGACATGCTCGACTCTCCCCGCATGGACGATGACGCAGAAGACCTCGCGATGGGCCTCATCGACCTGATCGTCGACCGGGCGAAGCGGATAGATCCCGAAGAGACTGCCGTCAGGGAAGAGCTTGAACGCCGTCTCGACACATGGCGAGCAAGGTCCCCCACTGTCTATTGGAGCGACTACAAGGGGGGGAAATCCCTTCTCCAGAGCGCCGAGCGCGCAGCCGCTCGCCGGGCTGCCGGCCGCGATACCGGCGCTGCTTGGCCAACCCTCAACTCCATGCGGACCGTCGAGGCAGGAACCCCCTTCAGGATGGCCCCTGTCCTTAGGGCAAAGGATGATACAGATGAAGAATGACCTTCAGGATCTGCGGCGAAGCGCAGTCGTTTCGACATTTGGTCCCGGCTCGGTGGTGGATTTCAGGGCGGGTGGAGGAGCCGTTTCGGGGATAGCAGCAGGACTCGAGGAATGGGACCGCTCCTTTCCTCCGGCTGGTCTGGCCCACCCGCAGGTCATTCGTGAGACACGCCTGCAGAAGAAACTTGGCGTGAAGGGATTCAGGACGCCCCCTGTGACCCTGGAACGGGGGAAGGATGACGATCCGGATACCCGGCGTCTCGTCGCTGTGCGTTTTCCAAAATGGCTACAGTGCCCCAGCTGCGATATCATCAAGCCGGAACGGCGATGGAAGAGCGATCCGGGCAAGGCCTATCGCTACTGCCCAACGTGTACGGAAAGATCCCATGGTGACAGCAAGGTCTTCGTCATCCCCGTCCGCTTCGTGATGGCCTGCAAGCATGGCCACGTCGACGAGTTCCCTTGGGACTGGTGGGTGGGGCACAGGCCGGATTGCGCGGTTTCGAAGCGCGAAAACCCGGAGCGTCACCCCGGTCTGATCCTGCGGTCCGAGAAACCCGGCCTCGCCGGCCTCATACTCAGCTGCCCGAAGTGCGGCGCGCGCAGGTCTATGGACGGCGTTTTCTCGAAGAAGACTTGGGAACGCGGGCCGAAATGCCGGGGGCATCGACCATGGCTTGCCGATGGCGATGAAACTTGCGGCAAGGAGCAGTACGCAGTCCAGCGAGGTGCGTCCAACCTTTACTTTGCGGTTACGGATTCAGCCCTCAGCATACCGCCCTGGTCCGACCGTCTTCAGGAAGTCTTGGGCGATTGGTGGAGTTCCCTTACGAATCTCGACGACCTGTCGAAGCTGGAGGAGTACATCGGCTTCCTGGCGAAGGGTGACCTGGAGAGCATCCTGAAGGAGTTGGAGATGTCACCCGCAGAACTGGCAGAGGCGATCCGGGCCCGCCTCACGTCATACGGGCAGCTGCGAACCGACGATCTGCGTCCGGCAGAATATCGGCAGTTCGTCACCGAGCCTGGTCGCAGTCGGACCCCCGACATCGACTTCGAAACGCGACGAGAAACCGTATCCCCGGAGATAGCTCCATGGATCTTCCGAGTGGTGCGGGCTGTCCGACTTCGCGAGGTTCGCGCCATAAAGGGATTCACCCGGATCAATCCGCCCGGCGATCCGGATTCGCCCGAGGTGGCACGGCTCTCGAAGGCTCCGCTTGAATGGCTACCGGCGATCGAGGTTCGAGGTGAAGGCATCTTCCTCGCACTAAACGAGGAACGGCTGTCGACTTGGGAGATCCGACCTGATGTCATTGCGCGCGTCTCCGAGTGCGAGGTTCGACATCAGGCGGACTGGAAGGAACGCTATGGCGACGACGCAAAGCCGCCGCAGGCGATCACTCCGCGCTACATGCTCTGCCACACCCTCGCGCACGCGCTCATGCGCCAACTTACGCTTGAGTGCGGATATTCCTCTGCATCCCTTCAGGAAAGGATCTATGCCGGGACCGGCGATGAGCAGATGGCAGGGCTTCTTATCTATACCGCAACACCGGACTCGGACGGGACACTCGGCGGGCTCGAACGTCAGGGAAAGGCGGGGCGCATTGAGGGCATTCTGCAACGTGCGATCGACGCGATCGAGTGGTGCTCCTCCGATCCGCTCTGCATCACGGACATGATGGGTGCGGAAAACAGCTACTCGCATTCGGTATGCCACGCATGCTGCCTTGCGCCCGAGACGTCATGCGAAACGTTCAACAGCTTTCTCGATCGCGCGCTCCTGACCGGCGATGGGACGCGCTCGGGGCTTGGGTTCTTTGAAGATTTGGTCGCGAGGGCGTAATGGCGATACTTTGGCCCAGAACTATCCCACGATCCATTCTGGAAGACTCGCGCCGTAGCGCTGAGGTGCGGGTATATAGCCAGCTTGCAAAGGCTCTCGATGATAGCTTTTCGGTTTTTTATACGCGCCCTTGGGTCGGACTTGATCGCCTTGGCAACGAAATTGATGGCGAATGCGATTTCTTAATCGCGCACCCGACACACGGAATTCTGGCTATTGAGGTAAAGGGTGGCGGCATAGAGTTTGATCCCGAAAGAGATCAATGGATTTCTGTGGACCGCGGAAATTTTCCACACAAGATCAAAGATCCAGTTGCGCAAGCAAGGTCCGCAAAACATGAGATAAGAAAACGCCTAAAAAATTCACGTCGATGGAATCCGCGCTTCATTCACGAAGCACAAGGAGTAATTTTTCCTCAGTCCGAAAGGATCAAGGGAGATCTTGGGCCAGATCGTCCTCGCAAACTGTTCTGTTGCCAAGGGGAGTTCTACACCGATTTGCGCGGGTGGATTTCTCGCCGGATGAATGAGGGGCAGCGGCCCCAAAACTGCGAAGACTTGGGAAAAGATGGCATGGCAGCACTGGAGGAGCTGTTGGCCAAGCCTTTCAAATTGAGCTTTGTAATTGGGGCGGCTTTGTCAGAGGCCGCTGAAGACTTTCAGGCACTTGAGCCCTCACAATATCAGATACTTGAGACAATTTCTGAGGTCCCTCGCGCTCTTATCCGAGGTGGCGCAGGGACCGGCAAGACCGTGGTGGCGATCGAGGAAGCACTGAGATCCGCTGCGGCTGGACGGAAGACCCTTCTGACCTGTCACAGCCGCCCGCTGGCGACGAACCTCGAACGGAAGCTGAAAGATATTGAAAACCTCACGGTCGCCGGATTTCACGCACTTTGCGGGCACATCTCTCGCAAGGCTGGTGTCCCGCCGCCTTCGAACATCAGTGAACGGGAACTCTATGAAAGTGCGCTGCCAAACGCGCTCTACCGCGCGATGGAAGTTCAGCCGGCACTCAAGTGGGACACGATCATTGTCGATGAAGGCCAGGACTTCAGTGCCGATTGGTGGATCGCAATCGATGCCTGCCTGAGCCACGGTGGACACCTCCGCGTCTTCATGGACAGCAACCAGAGGGTCTACGAGCGCGCGGGGAATGGCGTTGATGATCTGAGCGTCGTTCCGGTTCGGCTTTCCCGAAACCTCCGCAACACTAAGAACATCCACAGTGCCGCTTCGGTGCATTATTCCGGCCCTGAGATAATCGCTGACGGGCCCGATGGCCTCGAGGTCTCGTGGATTAATGCCGAGAATCCCGATGCAAAACTCGAAGCCGCGTACAGGGAGCTTCGACGGCTCGTATTCAAAGAGGAAGTCGCCCCCGGTGACATAGCTGTGCTTGTCAATGGGCCAGCCGCCCGGACGGGCTTCCTCGAGAGAAGTAGCGGGACAAGCATTCCGCTTACCGATGCCGAAACCATGGCGCTCGAAGACGTGGTGGTGGATACCGTGCGACGGTTCAAGGGTCTCGAACGACCGTCAATAATCCTGATTGTCAGCGGCGACGAAATGGACGGCCGCGAGCTGGCCTATGTCGCGTTCTCGCGAGCGCGGGCCTATTTGTGCGTGGTGTCATCCCAAGGCGAAAGCAAGTGGCTATCGGAAGGGTTGCGGGACACCTGAGCACACTCGTTGACAGGTCACACGGATCAGTTCAGAGCGCTCAAGAGGAGTCCGGCAATCTGCCTTGCTAGAAACGGCGGCACCGCGTTTCCGACTTGGACATACTGCTGGGTCCTGTTGCCCAAGAATAGGTAGTCGTCGGGGAAACTTTGCAGCCGAGCGGCCTCGCGCACGGTCAGGCTGCGGCACTGCATCGGATCTGGATGAATGAAATAATGCCCATCCTTGGAGATATGGCTTGTTACCGTAGTCGCGGCCGCGTTGGCCAGTTGGACTCGAAATCGATCATTGAAGACGCCGCTGTGCCAGTTCCGGTGATCCGGGCTGAGCGTGAGCGGAAAATCGGCGGCTTTAGGGCTATAGCCGCGCACTGCCCCAAACACAGCGGCGAACAGATACCGTCCCAAGTCTGAGGCCATGTGCCCGCGCGTCTCGTGCTGGGCAAGCGCACGCAGGTCTGGTCGCTCGAGCCAGCGCAGCAGTTCATCGTTCGAGGTGCCATAGCCATCCGGCAGGCACGACGCCGTTCGACGGCTCGGTGCGCCTGACTTCATTCGCTTGGCAACAGATGAGAACGCCTCCCGAAGTGGGCTGTGCTCCTTCCCCTTATGGATTTTGGCCATGAGTTTAGCCGCTTCAATGACCTCCTTTCGCCACGCCGATGAATCGTCCCGACCACGACTAATGCCGCTGCGCAGCTCGGGCATCGTCCCGATCACGTCACTGACCGTCCGCGTCAGACCCGAGACGGAAACCTCAGCGCGGACAGCCGTGCCCGCAAGGTCGGACCGAATTCCGACAATAATCACCCTGTGGCGTCGCTGCGGAACCCCGAATTCTTCGGCGCGCACGATGAAATCTGACGGTCGCGCTGCTTCTTGCAGGCTGGCTTTTCCATCTTCCACCCGAACAGTCAGCAGCTCGTAGTGATGACCGTGGCCCGTGCCGAGCGAGGACAGATCCTCCATCAGCATCTCGAAGACAAGTCGGCTTTCGACAGTCGAGGACAGCATGCCCTTGACGTTTTCCATCACGAAAGCGGCGGGACGAAGCCTGTCGAGCACGCGGATGTACTCTCGGAACAGGTAATGCCGCTCATCCTCTTCAGGCACATAGCCGATCTTGCCCTTGGCCCGGGCGCGCCCGACCAGGGAATAAGCCTGACAGGGCGGTCCGCCAATCAGAATCGTATCGTCATAATTTTTGCGCAGCTTCGCGATGGCACCGTCAATCGCCGCCGCAGCTGCCTCAGTGCCGAGCTCGAGTGCACGAGCCTCATCAATGGCAAGCTGCCACGCTTCGGCGTCGACTGCTGACCAATCCGGCTCGGGGACAAGCCCCGCGTGGAAATCGATGAACTGATCGGGCAAGGTGCCGTGAATCGCCCGGTATTCACGCAGGAATGCGCGCAGCGTCAGGGTGCGATGGGCCGATGCCTCTTTCTCGACCGAGATGCCGATCCGGAACGGCGCATGTCCGTCCTCGACCAGGGAGGCAAATCCCTCGCCAAGTCCGCCTGGACCGGCGAACAGATCGACAATGCCGAAAGTGGCTGACAAATCAGGCTCCTGACGAAATTCATTTAGTCGGTGTATACTAGGTTCCAGATCGAAGACCAGGGTGCACGTGACGGATATCGTAGACAAACACACCCGTTCCCGCATGATGGCCGGAATCAAGGGAAAGGACACGAAGCCCGAACTGGTGCTTCGGCGGGCACTTCATGCACGCGGCTTCCGTTACCGGCTGCATTCGAAGAATGTCCCCGGGCGACCTGACCTCGTGTTTCCGAAGCATCACGCAATCGTCTTCGTGCATGGCTGCTTTTGGCACCGCCATGAGGGCTGTCGTTACACAACCACTCCATCGACGCGTCCAGAGTTCTGGCAGGCGAAGTTCGACGCGAATGTGACCCGGGACGGCGCTATACAGGGCCAGTTGTTAGAGGCAGGATGGCGGGTCGCAACGGTGTGGGAGTGTTCACTGCGCAAGACCGACCAATTGGCAGCAACGGTCGAGCTTCTTGCAGCATGGCTCCGCTCGAACGGCAGGCAGCTTGAAGTTGGCGAAATGGACATCAAGCATTCCGAGTGATCGATGCTCTGCAGATCGATCTGAAGACCGGGAAGCGGACCCGCTTCTATCTGCAGATGCGCACTTGCTCCCGTAATACCGCATAGTCGGCCATCATCTCTACGACGGCCGATCTTTCCGGCAGCAGAGCGAGTTCCTCCGTCGCGCGGTTCCGAATTTCCCGACTGTATTCCATGTGAATCCCGGAGACAAAATGCCCACAGAAACGGTTTGATAA
>TARA_R110002020_G_scaffold29814_1_pt1 | contig 51255 bp, 8 predicted proteins | sample TARA_R110002020 | Tara Oceans TARA_R110002020 (sample SAMEA4396489) | marine metagenome | biome: Westerlies Biome; feature: [MES] marine water layer (ENVO:01000295) within the mesopelagic zone...; material: water (ENVO:00002006), including particulate matter (ENVO:01000060) such... | reverse complement strand
TGCTTTAGAAGGTATGATAGAACCTCAACAATTAATTAAAGTTGCACAAAGAGTTAATTATGATTTAGGTTTAAGAATACATAGAACTAAGGACTCTGTAATAGAAGTTGAACATAATAAAGCACAACTTCCATCTGATTTTAAATATTTAAATTATGCATGGGTTTGTGGTAATTATAAAATAGTTAATACACCACCTTCTGGAACTCATATTGATACAACACAACCTGCATATGTTCCAGCACCAGATGGTGGTGATGTTGGTCCTTGTGATGATCCTACATGTAAAGATGTATGTGTTGTTAAAACCTGTGAAGGAACTAAAAATGAAGGGCAATATATGTTAATTCAAAACATAGGTGCTCAACAATACAGAGAGTATAGTGAGTATTTCCCTTTAAGAATAAAAAATCATGTTACTGGTGGTAAAACATTTTGTGAAGGAAATTGTCCTAATGTTAATGAACAATCTGTAGATATTGCAGAAATAAGAGATAAACACTTGATAACTAATTTTAAAGCAGGTAATGTTTATTTAAATTATCAAGGAGCTATGGAAAATGAAGAAGGAGATCTATTAGTACTAGATCATCCTTATTGTAATGAATACTATGAATATGCTTTAAAAGAAAGGATATTAGAAAATATGTTATTTAGCGGAGAAGATGTTGCAAGACAAATGCAGTTAATTCAACAAAAACTAAGAGCAGCTAGAAATAATGCACTAGGATTTGTTAATACTGCAGACTTTAAAGAAATGCAAAAAATATGGGAAGTTAATAGAAGAGCTCAATATCATAATTATTATAATATGTTTAAAAGCTATGCTAGCATAAGATAAATTTGTAAGATGTCAAAGCGTCCACAACTTCAAAATACGAGTAAAATAGATACGGAATTACCCGTTAAAGGTATGACCAAAGATCCTAATGTTTCTTTGGTTGGAAAAGATGCATGGACACATTGTAGAAATTGTATTAATAATTCACAAAAAGGAGATGTAGGATCTATTGGAAATGAACCTGCAAATTTTCAATGTGCTTGTACTCATTATCCTATTATTGGAATGATTCATTTATTTGGAGATAAATGGATATTATTTTCTACAGATGATACTAATAGTGAAATAGGTTTATTTGATGATAGTAGATGTGAATATACACCATTAGTAAATGATTTATGTTTAAAGTTTAATAAACGTTATCTTATTACAGGAGCTTCTAAAGAGAATTTTGATTGTTCTTGGCAAATATATTGGGATGATGGTTTAAATCCTTCTAGGACTCTTAATTTAGGTTTTGGGGATAGTATACCTGACAATAGAAATATACCTTGGGTTCAAGTAATAACATCTCCCGTTGATGCTAGTGGAAATCCTACATCTAATTGTGTTATATATGCTGATGCTCAACCTTTAAGACTTGATTGTGAAAGAATAAGATTAGCCCCTCTTATTGATATTCCTTGTATGGATTTACAAAAATCAAAAAAAGGAGGTCAATTAAGAAACGGATCATACCAAGCATATATAGCTTATACAGTAAATGAACAAAAGATAGGTGATTATGTTGCATTTTCTAATATTCAACCTTTATTTGATCATGAAGATGGTTCTTCTGCATTAACATTAGAAATATCAAATTTAGATACACAATTTGAATTTTTTGAATTAGTTATTGCTAGTAATAATCAAGGACAAATGCAAGCTAAAAAACTTGGATTTTATAGTACAGAAAATACAAGAATTGAAATATCTTATATAGATCAAAAATTACAAACTATACCTATTGAGTTTTTACCATTAAGAACTCCTGCTTATGAAAAGTCTGATAAGATGTATGTTGTTAATGACTATCTTATAAGGCAAGGTCCTACTACACAATTTGATTTTAACTATCAACCATTTGCAAATGAAATAAATTGTAATTGGCTTTCTTTGAGATATCCTGCTGATTATTATGCTAATGGGGGTAATAAAACAACCTTTATGAGAGATGAGCAATATGCTTTCTTTATAAGATTTGTTTATACTACAGGAGAAAAATCTCAATCATATCATATACCTGGTAGACCTCCTATGTCAGCAACTTTTGGAACTCCTAATAATCCTCAATGGGGAGATGAAATGACTCTTGGAGATGTTAATAATGCAGTTAATCCTGGTGATTTACAATGGCAAGTAGAAAATACAGCATTTCAAAATGATTTATTACCAGGAAGATATGCTGTTGGAAATTCATTATTTGATGGAGGAGTAGTTGTTGGTAAAGGTACAATGGGTTATTGGGAATCAACAGAAAGATATCCAGCAACTCAACCTAATATATGGAATAGTCCTAATGGTATTAATTTATGTGGTGAACGTATTAGACATCATAAAATGCCTGATGAGCAAACTTGTGCTGTTACACACAGATCAACAGCAGATGCACAAAGTATTTATTTATTATCTGTTGAATTTACAAATGTTGTTTGGCCTCAAGATAATCAAGGCAATCTAATACCTAATATAGCTGGTTTTGAAATATTAGTAGGTTCAAGAGAAGGACATAAATCTATTATAGCAAAAGGTATAATGAGAAATATGTTTGAATATACAGTTCCTGGAGGATCATTTACTGAAACAGATTCAGATGGACAAGGTTCAATTACAGGAATATTTCCAAATTATCCATTTAATGATTTAGGAACAGATCCTTTTTTAGTTCAAGAGGATTATGATACTACAAGAGGTAGAGATACTGGTAATGGTTTATCAAATTACAGATCTGATATATTTACATTTCATTCACCAGAAACATCATTTAATAGACCTTTCTTAAATCCTAGATATGTTCAGAGTTATGGTGTAACATCAGGAAATTCTGCTGGTAGATTTTATGCTTCAGAAGATCATCCTGGACATAAACTTTTACGTGATATAGGTGCTATACTAGCTGCTCTTATTGGTATAGGTTATGCTCTTGGAGAAATGCGTGGTAAAAAAATAAGAACACAATCAAGTGGTGGTTCATTATCTATAGGGCAAAATATAGGTCCATATGCTGAAAGAGAAGGAAAAGATGATTATGGTACTACAACAAATCCTGGACTAAACACAACTCCAACAGGATCACTTACAGAAGTATGGACAGCTCCTGGTGGTGTAGGTCAAGTTACCACTGCATATCCGGGATGGCCAATGTATACTGAAGGTACTTCTGGTGAAGTTGATACTACAGAGGATGATGTAGCAGTAGCAGAAGTAGATTATGATGGTACTGATGTTCTTGGTGGAGGTGATGCTCCTTCTCAAGAAGATCATGCAATGGACAATGCTGATGGTAATGTAGATGCACATGAAGATTCTGCTCAAGGTGCTGGTGGTGCACAAAATCAACAGGGTGGTGATCCTACAGGTACTGGTACATATACTGCAGATCCGGGAGTAATAAATGCTGGTCCTACAAATATTCTTGATAATCCTCTTCTTCCTGGTTCAAATAACATGGGAGACAATCCAGAGCAAGCAATGAATAACACTAACTTTCCTTTTAGTATGGGAGGTCTTACTAGAACATCAGGAGAAGCTGAAGCAAATTATTATCAATCTATGAATGATGCCCATAATGAGGCTAAAAAACATACACCTGGTCATATTGGTCCATCTGAAACAATTACTCAAGAAGGTTCAAAGGTTAAATCTATGCCTAATCTTATTCAGTTATTTTCTAAAATGTATACATTCTTAAACTATGTTGCAACAGGAGGAAATGAAATTATTGATTTAATTTATAATTTATCAAGTGTTAAGCAATATGGAATGAAATATTCTTCACATGGATTATATTTAAATACTGAAGGAAGAGGTGGAAATTGGAAATCTACAATTGATAAAGCTAGATATGTAGGTGATAGTTTTCAAAATTTAGATTCACAATTTAAAATAAATAACTTACATAGACCCAAAACAGTTGCTATTCAAACAGATAGTAATATAACAGATGCATGGGGTGATGATTCTAAATTTGCTTTAAGTACTCCTGGTGGATTAAACTTTACTTCAGGTGATTCTTATAGAACAGATCAATTTAGTAATTCAGTACTTAGAAATATTTCTGCACATTATGTAGGTCTTAAAATGGATTTTTCTAATCAATATGGACAACTAGATGGTATAAGACAAATACCTGCACCAGCTTGTTATATAGATTTTGAAAAAGATTTAATAGGAAGAGGATTAGTAGATAATAATGGTGTTTTACAAGTTGATCAAGCTACTACCTTTAATTCTCGTATGTGTTTTGGTGGTGATGTTTATCTTGCTAGATATACAGAAAAGGTTATAATGCCATTTTGGTGGGAGTTTTTACAGGGTCAACCTGATGAATTTCCTTATGATTATAGATTAAGGGTTAATGTTCCATATCCAAGGTATTGGGCTAATTTTGAAAAATATGATTTATCTGCTTTCATATCACCATTAACTAATATGCAATTCAATCAGCTTTATAATGGTATTCCATCAAGATATCATAATCTAGATAATCCTACAGGTGTTACTGAAAATTCAATAGATTTTACAGGAGGTGCAAATAATACTAGTACTGGTGATACTAATTTTTATAGACCTTCTTTATTTATAGTTGGAGGTCAATTCTTTTATACACATGTTTCAGGTGTACAAGATTTCTTTGTTGAATCAGAAATAAATACAGCATTAAGAGATTATGAAGATCAAAGAGGTAAACAACATTATGATTGGTTAGAGTATACAGATTTAAAAGATTTATTCCATGCTGATATTATTAGAGATGGAAACTTTTATAAATATGATTTATCATTATCTAAAAATAAATTCTTTAGTGCATTAATAAGTTTTGGTACTATACAACCAAGAGATTATGATCCAGAGGTTGCTGAAAGATGTTATCAATATTATCCTAAAAGATTAATATATTCTAATAGAGCAGAAAAAGAAGCTAAACAAGATTTTTGGAAAGTTTTCTTACCTAATAATTATAAGGACTTTAAAAATAAAGTTAATGTTATAAAACCTACATCTAAATCTGGTGCTTTAGTTTTATTTCCACATTTAGCACCTCAATTATTTCAAGGTGTAGATCAATTAACAACAGATCTTAAAACAAAATTAACTATTGGAGACGGAGGTTTATTTAGTTCTTCTCCAATGCAAAATATAACTAATGCAGATTTACCACATGAATATGGATCATGTGAAAGTGCACGTAGTGTAGTTAATACACCTTCAGGTTTATTTTATATATCACAAGCTCAAGGTAAAGTATTTACTTATACAGGACAAGGTATAAGTAATATTGCTAATTACGGTATGAAACATTGGTTTAATAAGTATTTACCTTCAGTTTTATTACATAAATTTCCAGAAATAGAAGGAACTGTTGATGCAGATAATCCTGTAGTTGGTGTAGGTTGTCAGTCAGTATATGATCCTAATTATGATCTTGTATATTTCTGCAAAAAGGATTATGATCCAATTGGCCCTTGTATAGAATATAATCCTGAACTTGGTTTTGTTTATAATTCAACATTATGTGATGGAGAAGCTCAAGAAATGAGATGTCCAACTGGATTTGAAGAAATTGATGGTCAATGTGTTAGAGTTACTACATATCCACAAATTTCCACTGAAGTACCTTCTTATAGTTATACAGCTGTTACAGAAGAAGTTCCTCAATATAGTGATCCTATGTGTCCAACTGGTTTTACATATAATGCAGAATCAGGTTTATGTGAACAAACAACTACAGAAACTTTTACAGATGAATATGATATAGAAACAGTAGTAGTAAATCCTGGAGATCCTACATGTGATTTAGATGTTGTATTTGTTGTAGATGCATCATCTTCTGTATGGATGAATGGTAATGCAAGCAGAATGAAAAATTTTGTTACTAACTATTTATCAATAAATGAAACAGCTATTAATGAAGGTAAAGTTAAAGTTGGATTTCTTTCATTTAGCTTTTTTGCTCATATGGGACCTCAAGGATGTACATTCCCATCAGGTGATTGTGATTGTATGAAGGAAGATCAATTCAATGGACCAATGACTTTAAATAGTGATTTTGGTAACTGGGGTTCTAGTACAGGAATGCAAGGATGGATTAAGAATTACTATAGAGCAATGGGTAAAGATAATGCTGATGAAAATCATTGTCCATGTTTGCATTGTACAAATAACACTACACCACCAGAAACAATTTATGGTATTTTTGATGCAAATGGTAATCAGTATGATTGGGAATATGTTAGTGGAACTGATAATATCTTTAATTGGGGTAATTGTAGTGCCTATGAAGATGGATGGAATGGTGGAAATACAGATCAATATGCAGGTAGATGTACAAACCTTATAGATGGTTTATGGCATGGATTAAATATGTTATATGCAGATGGATCTAGAGATGGTGTTGATAAAAGATTAATATTACTGTATGATGGTGTTCAAAATTTAGTTCCATTTAATTGGGGTGGCGCAAATAGTGCTTTTCTATATACTGGAGATAGAACGGCAGGAACTTTTGCAGATAATGTTGATGGTAATTGGTATAGCTCAAATCCTACTACACCAACATATGCTTTTCAAGATGGTCCTAGAGATGCTGATTTTTATTACACAAATTCAAATCCAAATACAGGAGTTGAAAATTATGACGGTACATTAGCTGGTGGAGCTGCAGTAACTGGTAATTATATTTATATGTCTCCTAATTGGATAGATAATGATCCAAATGCAGGAATGGCTGGTGGAGCAGGTTCATATACTGCTTTTGGTCCTGGAGGTTATGATGTATGGGATCAAGGTTTTATGCAACCATCTGGACAAGTGATGGGATTTGCTGCTAGTAGTGGATGGTTTGACTGGTGGACAACTAATGTTACACAAAATCCACAATATGTAGATTCAACCAATTCAGCATTTAGAGGAAGATTACAAGTTGTTCCTATATTTATGTGGAATAATTCCGCAGGTTTATCAAGTATATCTGAAAGCACAATGGCTGGAATAACTGCATATGGTAGAAATTTAGCTGGTCAAGCTGTTGATCCTGATACTAATCAACTTGCAGTAGACGGTAATGGAGATCCTATTTGGAATTATCATACACACCTTGATTTCTTTAGTAATGCTGAAGTAGAGGCTATATCAACTGAAGTAGCATTAAATACAGGTTGTCAAGGACCCACTGAAACAACAGTAACTGAAACTATTACAGAATCATATGATACAACAAATATCATAACTCAATTACCTGAAATTATAACAACATATATAACACAAGTAATTCCAGATACATTTACAACAGAAACAACATATGAAACAATAGTTGAGCCTTGTCCAATGAATTGTGATACAGTAGTAGAAGATGGTATTACTATGTGTAGATGTACTGAAACTATGAATATGATTTCACTAGATAGTTTAGTACCAATAGATTTAGAAGATACTGAATACTTTAAAGATATATCTTGGACAGTAAGTTATGATCCAAAAGCTCAAGCATTTATATCATTTCATGATTGGCATCCAGAACTTACTATGCCAAGTTTAAATCATTTCTTTACAACTAAGACAATTGAAGATAGAACACAAGAACCATACTGTCCTCCAGGATTTAGTTATGATGCAGACACAGATGAATGTTGTCAAAATTTTGAAGGTGATTTTGAAGGTACACAAATAGTTGATGAATTTAATGCTGACTTAGATCCAGAAGTTCCAGTAGAATCTCAACCTTGTTTATTAGATATTGTTGTAAGTATAGATGTAACAGGTTCTACATCAGGTGCTATTTTTAATGCACAATTGGTTTTTCTTAATGCTTTTGTTGATCAGTTTGAAGATGATATGTTGGCAGGATATGTTCAAATAGGAATTGGCCATTGGGCATCTGATAGTGAAAAAGTATGGGTGAGAACTCCTCATACTTCAAGAACTGATAATTTAGATCCAAATTTACCAACTGCAAATTTAGATTTAATTAATGCTAATAATCCTTTACCACCAGCAGTGACATTTGGAGGATTGGATGAGGGTTATAATATTTATGGACAACATGATACTCTAGTAGTTCCTGATGCAAATGGTGTTAGTGGAAGTATTACAAATACTAGGTATAATATAGGTATGTCAAACAACCCTTGGTGGAATGAAGGAAATTGGTCAGCAAATATTTTCTATGACGGTGGTGGTACAGTAACATACTATGGAATGGCCATTGCCAAGTCTATATTAAGAGTACCAGGAAATAGTTCTTTAGGAGATAGGAGTAGTTTGCCAGGTTATAAGCAAATTGTTGTTTTAGTATCAGATGGTGAAAATTGTGTTACTGGAAACTTGTGTAGTAATGACGCTGTAGCATTAAATTCTTTTAATTTAGCAATGCAGATGTGGGATCCTGATTCAGCATTTGATCCTACAGCAGACGGAAGTGGTGCCCCTTATGCTCTTGATTCTACATTAATGCAAGGACAACATCAATTAACAGGTAGTGGTACACCAGGTATAACAGTTCCATGTGATATACATGCTGTATATATGAGTAATACTGATAATGGTGAACCAGTTGATCAGGAATGTGGAGCACCATCAGCAGTTGGATTTGATGCAGTAACCTGTTGGCAAGATGATAAAATATGGTTAATGGGTTATGATAATTTGCAAAACGTAGCAAATAATATTGCAAATGCCTCTTGTGATCCTGTACCTCTTCCAAGAACTTGTAGTTGTCCAGATAATTATGTAATGGTTTGGCCAGATAATAATGGTAATTATACATTAAGTACAGATCCTGATCCTACAACTGATTGTAGACCTGATGAAGTAATGTGTAGAAGAATTGATTGTGATTGTGATGAATCACTAGTTCCTGGTGCAAGTGAAGAAGCTCAAATAACTTTTTGGGAAGCAGGTGATTGTAATGATTTATATCAAGTAGGAGATCCATCTTACGTTAATTCTAATCCTCTTTGGTGTTATTATAATGGTGAATTATGTACTCCTGCTAGTTATACTTGTGGAGGTATATGGAAACATAATGCTAGATGTGATTTATTTGCTGATTATTATAAAGTAGCTTATCCTTGGGAAATAGAATTTGTTTCTTCAAAAGGGCAAAGCGTAGAAATATTAAGAAGTGTAGAATATCAATTAGAAGTTTATAAGTATTTATATGATCCAAATATAGATACTCCTTTTTCAGATACAGGATTGCCTAGTGATACTAGATGTGAAGATAGATACCATGTTAAAAATTATAATTTTAATGAAGCTGTTATTCATAACTCAGAACAAATTTCTGGATTACTAAACTTAAATTTAGAAAGTATTAATACTTTAACAACTCTTCCAGCATTAAATAATGCTATACCTGCTTTTGAAATTGCTTATTCTAAAGTAGAACAAAAATATAGATTCAATCAATTCTGGGATATAACAGATAATAGAAATATAGTCAGAAGTCAATGGATTACAGATATGGATGGATATGATAGAGAATTAAATCTAAACAATTTAAATTATGAAAAGATAAATGAAGAGCATAAAAAGTTTAGACATTATGCTCATAAAATTCTTTTAAGAAGATCTCCTGTATTGGATTATATAGAAATGGTAGATCAAGAAATAGTAGAACACTTTATACCTGAAGATAAAAAAATGATTCTTAAACTAGCAAATTCAAAACTTAATACATCTTTTAGATAATGAAAAAGTATAGTAAAAACGGATATAAAAAAAGAAGTGAGGATAAGGAAAATCCATATAATTTGATAAATTCAAATCAAATAACTATGAATAGTGTGGAATTTCCTGTACTTGGTATAGATAATTTAGGTAATACAAAACTTATGAAACCAGGTGCTCAATATATATTTCCGGGTAATCAAGTATTTGAAGTTCCTTTAAAATCTAATTTTGATAGAAAATTTGCACAAGGAGGTAAAGAGGTTGTAGAAAGAGAAGGTGTAAGATATAATAATCCTAATATTGATAATAGTCATTCAACTCATGTAATGGCTCATGAATTTATTGAAGGTGTAGGATGGGTTGCTTTTCCAACTTTATTTCAAGTTCCAACTGAAGATGGTGGATTACAATGGGTTGACTTAACTAGAGAAAAATGGGTTCAGGAAGGAAATGTAGAAAGCGAATGGAATTGGGGTCAGGCATATCAGATGGCTGAAAAATTAGGAGAGGTGTATGAATTTGGTTATGGAGAAGAAGCACTTAAACAAGCATCAGAATTTGCTCAAGATGGATATAAAGAATCAATTAAACAAAAGGGCGGTTCTTTACCAAAAGCACAGACAGGTTATGACTTACTTCAAAATCATCAGATTGCAGCACAGCTTAGAGAAAAAGGAATTGATTCTAATGTAACAGGTAGTGATTTAAATTCATTCTCAGGTGTTGGTTATATGGATGCAGGTAAAAACATTCTTAGTCATGGTTTAGATATTCTATCTATACCAGGTAATTTAATGGCTGAAGGATTTGAAGGTTTAGGTGGTTATGGTGATAAGAAATTTAATTTTAGTGATGCTATGCCAGGATTCTCTGGAGATTTATCTTTTAAAAATTGGCATGGTGAGCAAATGAAAAATGTTGCAAATACAGTTGGTATAGAAAATCCATGGTTGGCATTTGCAGTAAATTTAGGTACAGATCCTTCAACGTATGTAGGAGCAGGTATTGCTAAAAATCTAGTTAAAAAAGGTTTAAGTAAAGGTAGTAAAAATGTTGTTACCGGTTTAGATGATGCGGTAAGTTGGTCTAAAGGATCATTGGGACAAAAGCTGACAATGTCACAAGTTGATAACGTAATAACTAAAAGAAAAGCTTGGATAAATAGTGATAAGTATTTAGAAAGAAGGATGAGGCAAATGAAGAAGTCAGGAGAATATGATAATATAGCTGATGCAGATATCATTAAATATATAAAGAAAGATGTTAAGAACATGGAGGATGCTTTTGACCAAATAACTATTAATTTTAAAAAAGATAGTTTTGGTTCATCAGGTGTGTATGCTGGTGATAGAATTGACATTAAAGTTCCAGATCCTAAAATAAAACAAAAATATATAGATGAAGGATATGGTAATGTAGGATATACTCCATCCCTTGATGACTATTTAGATGTTTTTGATCATGAAGTTTTGCATGCTTTTCAAAATGCTACTTTAAAAAATCCAAAACTTATTGATCAATTTTATAAGATAGCACAAAACCATTTAAAAAGTGGGAAAAGTATAGATCATATTAAAGCATCTTTTAAACAAATGGGACTTACAATGGATGAAATATCTAAAGGATTTCATAAGAATCAAAAGCATATGACAACTAATGTAAATTCAGCACTTAAACGAAATGTAAATAATTATGCAGACGGATCTAAAAATCAATGGGAATATTTAACAAAGCCTCATGAGCAAAATGTAAGACACATACAGGCTATTGAATCATTAGTTAAAAAGCATGGATATGATTATCTAAGTGTAAGTGATGATATGATGAATAACTTTGTAAATATGGTGCAAAAAGGTGATATTGGTGAATCTAGTTTTTTATTTAGAAATTTAGCAGATGACTCAGGAAAGGTTTTAGAGGTGGGAAATAAAGAATGGAAAAATTTAGTGAAACCTATATTAGAAAATGCATGGGCTTTTCCAGCTGCAGGTGTTGGTTTAACAACATTACCAGAACAAAGATATGGAGGATCACTCCCTAAAGCACAAGGAGGAGTAGATATGAAATTTGATATGATGTATCAAGTTCCTAAGTTAAGAGAAGAAGGACATGATGTAACATATAATGAATTAAGACAACACGATCCTTTTAATGCTATGACATGGGAAGAGTTTACAAAGTATTTAGGTGTATATGATAATTTATATGAAAATAAATCTGGTTTAAATTGGTTCTTTAGAAATATCATGCCTGCTATTCAATTTGCTGGTAGAAGTGTAGCTCATAATCCATTGATTGGTGGATCAGGTAACACTAGTTGGAAACATCCTTATGAAACAGATTTTGTAACATGGGATGAAACACGACCTCTTTTAAGTGATGAATATGATATGCATAATCTTATTTTAGATCTTACTGCTATTATTTTACCTGCTGCAGATGTTGTTCATGGTGTAGAACAAGCAGCTAGAGGTAATTATACAAATGCTGCTTTATTTATGTTGTTTGGTATTATTCCAGGTACAGCAGGACCTTTAGTTGATGCAGTTGCTCCTAAAATAGGAGCTTTAGTTGATATGGCTAAAAAAAGTCCTAATACATTTAAAGAAAATGTAGTGGCAAGAGAACTTGCAAGAGATATTGATAAGGCTGTAAAAGAAGCAAATCAAAAAGGAGTTATTACATTAAATCCAGATTTTCAACCAAATATTAATCCTGCTACTGTTGGTAAAGTATTACAAGCTGAAAATATTGGAAGAACTGGTAATAATGCTATGAATGTTAATGATATTACTATACCTCATTTTAGACATGATGAACTTGCAGGAGGTAAACTTTCTTTAATTGGTAATCCTGATCACCCTGGTATGTGGTATCAAATAGATAATACAACTGGTAATGTATTAAAAGAAAGTAAACAAAGAAAACATTTAAAAGATCCTAATTATAAAAGTTTTTGGAGTGAAGGTGATGAATTACCTCTTGTTAATATAGGTGGTAAAGATGTAAATGTTGAAAAATATTATAATGATTTAAATCTAGGAGATGAATGGAGTGGTTTAACTAATGAACAAAAATTATTTGCAGTTCAAAATCTACCTATTAATAATGCTCAAAAAAGAAGTTATGTCATTAAGATGATGCAAAATAGTAATAAAGCAAATGATGTTATTACTAAACAAGTAGGCCCCTTAATGAATAATAATAAAAGTTTTCAAAAATTATTAAATGTTGCAAGAACAAGTAATGCAAATCCAAATGATTTATTTGTAAATAAACAGCAATTAATTAGCTATATAACTAGAAATGCAGATGATGCGGCTAGTAGCCTTCAAGCTGATATAGCTCTTACAAAAGGAAAAGACATAAAAAAAGGAGAACAAGAATATCTATTAAGTCTTGTTGATCAAAATTATGGACATTTAGGAAAATATGAACCAATAAATTTAAATGAATTTAAAAATCTTGCTAATTCAAGATTAGTAGATATAAAAATTAAAGATTTTTCTACACATAAAGATGCAGGGTATGGTGCTAAAAGAATATTTTCAGATATGGATGCTATTGACACTGGAATGTTTGGAGCATATTCTGATGATTTATATTCAAAATTTGGATCAGGTTATGAAGGACACAATCTTGATAGTAATACATTATTTCATGTTAGATATGCCACGGATGCTAACACTCCAAAAACTTTAAATATATTAGAAGTACAATCTGATTGGGCAACTAATAAAGGGCAACGATTATTTAATAATTATTATCAGAATACAAGTATGCTAAATGATAGGTTAAATTCTAGAATGGCAAACTTTGATATTCCTAAATTAAAAACATTAAAACCTAAAACAGATCCTTATGATATAAATAATCCAAATCAATATAATGATCAAGGTAAAATGCTTAATGAGAAAGGTGAGGTTATAATGGAGGAAGTAGATCTTGCATTTGATATTAACAATAAAGAACATGTAGATTATATTAACAATCATTTTAAGAAAACAAATAATACAAATGGTGAAGCTGCTTTCAAGGATCTTTTAGATCAAAGAAATGCGTACAATGCTGACTTTAAAACACAAACGACAGGTATAGAAGGTATTCAACAACTTGGTATACAAAAAGATTATAACCGTCATGCTTTTGTACAGAATTTAAAATTTGCTATAGATAATGGATATACTACACTTAAATATCCAACAGCAGAAACAAGTATGAAGATTCAAGGTCATGCTCCATTAAAAACTTTAGATGAATTTACAGAGGCTCATAAATTAAATGATCCTAATGCACCTTGGTCATCCGTAAAACAAGGTTTTGCTGATGATCATGCAAATCAGGGAGTTCAACTTACATCAAGATTTTTTGATTCTTCAACAGGTAAAATACAAATAAGACCAGGTTTGAAAGATTCTGCTATGAATTATGGTAATGATTTAGGAATAATGAATGGTAGACTACATACTTTGGGATTAAATGATACTCAAAGTATTGGATTAATGAAGAATGTAAGATTTAATTCCCAACAATCTGGCACTTTTGGTTATAATACTGTTTGGGCTAAAAAGGAATTTAAACCTAAACAATTAAAAAAATATACTAATGATATTGCAAATTTTAATGCTACAGGGAGTGGTTATAAATTAGGAACAAATGTAGGATCAGGTCAAGAACATGCTTTTATTAATTATTTAACTGATAATATACGTGTTGAAACTTTTTCTAAACATTGGAAACAGGCTACTACAGGAAGGTCAGGAAAAAAAAGAGCAAAGAATATAAAGAAGCAACTGGAAAGGATATGCTCTGAATGTTTTAAAAATGGAAAATTAACTGAATATGGACAAACTGAGTTTAATAGATATTATAATTATTGGGATGATGTTTTGACACCACAAGCAGATGGTACTTTTAAGTATAGAAATACTGGAAGTCCAATAGTTGATTCTCAAGGTGGAGTAATTGGATATATGCCAGAAAGAAGAGGATCAGATCAATTTGTATGGGATTCAGCTATAGGTTGGCAAACAGAAGCAGCAACAGATATACGTAAACAACTTGATAATACTTTTGAAATTAATCTATATAAAGGACCAGGAAAGAAAAGTGATATTAGTAGTTTAGGTATTGATAATGTACAATGGGAAAAAATAACAGATTTACAAGGATATCAAGATGAATTATATGAAGCAAACTTAAAGTCTCTTGAAGATAGATATAATAGAGAATTACCTAAGAGAATAGAGGATGCTAAAAATATTGATAAAAAAATAATTAGTGCTCAAAAACAAATAAATAAAGGTGATGCTCCATTAGTTTTATATGATAATCAACATAATATTGGTGTACACTCTAGCTATCAACCTTCTCAATTTAAAAGATATGTTAAAGAATCATTAGGTGAAGAATATGTTCAATATATTACAAAACATACTGATGATGCTGGAAATACGTGGATGCAATTAGATATACCTGAAGATGTATTAAGTGGTAAGGTAGAAATTAAAGGGTTTCAAAAAGGAGGTGAAATAGAAAAGATTAGAAAAGATGCAGAGGATAATCCAGGGTGGTATTCTAATACATTACGTACTTCAGTTACTCCTCCAATTAATTATAATCCTGATAATGTATTAAAAGAAATAACTTCTGGTAAGAGACAACCATCTGAAGAATGGGATACACTTAGTCAAAATATTAAAAATGTACATACAGATAAATGGTTAAAGTATTTAGGGTATCCTCAAGAAAACGAAACATTTATAGAATCTAAATATAAACCTAATAGTTTACAATTTTCAAATGAAGATGAAATATGGAATGCAGCAATGAGTAATAAAAAAATAGGAAATCTTGAATATACTAGAGGATTTGATAGCAAGCATAATCTTCCGTATATAGAATATAAAGAAAACTATTCTCCAGAAATACCTTTGTCATCAGAAGCTACAGAACCTGTAAATATATATGGAAAAATGTATTATGATTCAAATAGAGAATCTGAAGATGGTCAACCAACAAGAATACCTGCGGGAAGAGTGCAGGATTATAATATAAAAAAAGATGATATTCAAGCTGGTATTCAACATGTTGAAAGTGAAGATGGTGAAAACATGCCAGATGAAAACTCAGAAAAAGTAGGAAGATATGGAACAACTTGGAATACTATAAGTGATCAATATGAAGGTGATAAAGAAGAATTTTCAAAAGATGAAGATGCTCAAAATGAAGTATTTCATAAAAATTATGTTGGATCATTAGTTGAAAATCAAAAAGGTTTAAGACAATCAGGGTATGATCTTTATTGGGACAATCAAGAAATAGCAGATAAAATGAATTATACTCCTAAAGATATGGCTGCTTTAACTAATTTATTAGGTGAAAAAGGTGCGGAAGAATATTTAAAATATGTATTAGGTAAAGGACAATCTATGGAAACTTTATTTCCTCATTTATATGCAGATAATATTTCAAATCCTGCATTAAAACCAGATCAATATTTAAAAAAATTTAAAGAAGGAGTTGCACAATATAGACAAATGCAATGGGATCATATTTTAAGTTTAGTAAGTCAATATGGTGAAGATAATCCTGAAATAAGACAAGCTATGAATAGATTTGGAGATTTAGAGTCTTGGGAAAAAAAGAAAAAAGGAGGTGAAATTTCAAAGCAAAAAAGAAAAAATAACAGATTACAAGAACAATTAATAAAATTTAGAAAAGGAAAAGAGATTTCTAAAGTTGCTAAAGATGAATTAATAGCAATGGGTTTAATACATCAATAGCTATATTAATTTTAGATTATGTGACTATAATTTAGTATATTAATATATATAGTAGACTTTTTAATATAATGGCAAAAAAGGAAACAAATAATAATTCAAATTGTCCTAAATCTACTCAGAATTTAGAATTAAATAAAATTAATCAAAATTCTGCAGTAGAAGTAAATGGATATGGAAAAGCTAGAGGTGCTGAAAAATGTGCTGGCTGTGCTTTTTATGATACATCTTCTAGAATGAAAGATTGTATTGATAAAAAAACCAAAGTTGGATATTGTTGGGAAAATCATTTTGCTTGTAAAGCTTCTTCCGTATGTGACTCTTATGAAAAAGGTGGACCAATAGATAATGATAAAGATTCATATCAAATACAAGATGAAAGAATAGAAGATGCTATGAGAGAAGAACCGTTTGAATTAGAGCCAGATATGGCAACTCAAATGTCTAATACACCATTACCAGAAGAACAATTTGAACAACCTGTTGAACAGCCTATGATGCAACAACCTATGATGCAACAACCGCAAACAATGCAAGAAGCTATTCAAAATCCTGAATATTATGTAAATCAATATAAACATGGAGGAAGATTTCCATTTGCACAAGATGGTCTAGAAACGGCAGGAGAAGAAGTAGCTAATATAGGAGCTGACGCAGGAGAAGCTGCTGCAGCAGCACATCAAGCTTATAATGAAACACCTTTTATTGAAGTTGATTTTCATCCCACAGAAGTTCCTAAAGATATTATGTTAAGACAATCTATGGCTGAGTCATCTCTTAGGGATGATGTAGTATCTGAGGCAGGTGCTGCAGGATTAACACAAATAATGCCTGCTACATTAAAAGATTATATAAAAGCTACAGGTCATAAAGATGTTGATATATATGATTGGGTAGATGCTATTAAAGTTCAAAATTGGTTAATGAATGATTTATATAATGCAGACTGGATTGATAAACCTGATCAATCAGATAAAGTAAGAATGGCAAAAACATTAGCTGCATATAACTGGGGTAGAACAGCATTTAATGAATTTATAAATAAAAAGAAAAATGATGGTATAGATATTTATAGTGATGATATGACTTGGTTACAGGATTTACCACCTGAAACGCGTGAATATTTAGATAAAATATTATTTGATACACATGAAGGTTTTCAATCTGATGTTGATACATTATTAAATAAACAATCTAATCAAAAGTATTTAGACGCATATGGTATTCCTAGTGACTATGAATATACACCATTACAAAAATATGGTGGTAGTTTACCTAAAGCACAAAAAGGTAATGAAGCTATAATGATAATGGGAGATGCTGCAAGAGCAAATGAAGCTGGTTTAGATACAGAATATAGTGATCTAAGAAATGATCAAAATCTGACTACAGAACAAGCATTACTTTCAGCAGAAATTGCAGCAGGTACTTTACCAGTTGTAGGTGAAATAGTAGATGGTTGGGGATTTTTATGGAATGCTGCTCTAGGTAGATGGGATAATGCAATGGCATATGGTGCTAGTTTTCTTGTACCAGGAGTTAGTGGTGCAGCATATAAAGGTAGCAAAGCTGCATATAAGGCAGCAACTAAAACTCCATATAAAGTTCCAAAATGGGCTTCTCGTGAAGTTCCTAATTATGGACATTATGATGATGTTTTTAAAGTTGAAATGAAGAATATGAAAACTAGAGGTTCTGATTTAGATGCATTAATAAAATCAGGAAAATTTAACATTAATGATATTCCAGGAGAAAATATTGTCTTTCATGGAACTGGACATGCTGGTAGAGCTATTGTAGAAGTACCAATGCCAGGTGGAGGATCACAATTTTTTTATAAATCTACAGATGCTTCTAGTTTAGCAATGGATGGGTATTCAAAAGGAGTTAAAGATATGTGGCAACCATTTGGTGGTTTTGCAGATAAACCATATACTAAATCCATGATTGCAAAAAGGAATAACAAATTAATAGAAAAAGGTTATGATCACACACATCCAAGGTGGCTTAAAGAAGGTGATACTCATAGTTGGTTTATGAAAGATTCAGGTTACGAAGACTTTTATGGAAGTCAAGGTTTTAGAGATATATCAGGTACTTTAGATAAACATATGATGGAGCAAGGTTGGGATATGTCAGGACAGTTAATATTACAAGGTACTAAGAATAAACCACTTTTTACATATCCTTATAAAGATGCAGATTGGATAAATAAAGAGATTGATTTTAATCAAAGATTATATGAAAAAATGTATGGAGGATCATTACCAAAAGCTCAAGATGGTATATTTGGAAGATTACAAGATAGACAAAATTTGCAAATATTAGATGATCATTATTATGGTAATGAAAATAAAAAATATTTTACAGATACTTCTGTCATTGATGGTTTAGATAATTTCTGGGATAGGTTTTTTACTCCAAGCTATGAAACAAGTTTATATCACTATAAAGATTATGATACTGATGATATGAATTATAATGCTTTACAGAGTACAAATAATATAAATATGATGATGGATAGTTATGGTGATCCAAATGTATATAAAACTAAATACCCAACAATTTATGATCCATTTATGATTCATCAAGATCTTTTTTCTAAAGGTGTTTTTGGAGATACAGACTATATACCGCAAACAATACGGAGTACTGATAATGATCCAAGAAATATAGCTATTAATGAAGGTAAAATGAATATGCTTGAGTATCAAAATATGATGCTTAATTCACCAGGTTATCAAAGAAGATTAAGAAATGAAGTATTAAGCAATTTAGTAAATGATAGAAGTTTTTTTAAGTTAGATGACATTGCAAAAAATTCTGTAGTTGAACAGCATATGCAAAATATAATGAATGATAGGTTTAAGTCAGCACAAAATGTTATATGGACACATAGAAAAAATGAGGATCCAGGAAGTGGTGGTACTTATTATTATAATTGGGATAAAAATGCTAAACAGGATCCTGTTCATGTAATTGCTAATAATCCTAATTCAGGTACATATACAGATATACATGAAGCAAGACATGCATTAACATATTCTAATGCAGGAATGACAGATTATGCTTTTAATACTTTTAAAGATGCTAAATGGATGGATCCAGCGGAGTTTAAAAAACTACAAAGTGAAGGTTTAATACCAGAAGATCTTAAATATCAAGAAGCTTTTGGTACAGGTAATTATTTAGGAAATCCAACAGAAATGGATGCTAGAAAAGCACAAACTGAAGACTGGCTCATTAGAGAAGGAATTTATGATTCAACAGGAACACATGATAGTTTACCAAATATTTATACTGCAGAAATAGATCAACAAATAAGAAAATTAATAGAAGACGGAAAAGCTCCTTATTTTGTAGAAACTTTTTATGGTAACGATACCATGATGGATATGGGTCCTAAAATAGGAAATCAATGGAATAAAAAAGTATCTGAAGAAGATATGGTAAACATTATGAATACTATAGCATTCAATAAAGAATTTCCACAAGATGAGTTAGAGGTATTTCATGATGATGCTTATGCACAACATGGAGGAGCTATTAGAAGTGCGCAAAATGGAGAGGAAGTAGATGATGTATTTACTCCTTCACCAGGAATGTATGAGGAAGGTCAAAATAATTATTTAGATTTAAATCATTCTAATGTTCAGCTTCCTCCTGAAAATACTGCTATATGTAGTGGAATTAATTGTGAAGAAGAAACAGAAGAAACTAAAGAAGATAATTCTGATGGTGACTCTAAAACTTTTAATGAAGCATTTGCTGAAGCAGAAGCAGCAGGATTAAAGGTATTTACATGGAATGGTAAAGAATATAAGGTTGCACATCCAGAAGATGGATCTTCTCCAAATCAAGATAATACAGAAAGTACTGATGAAACAACTGATGAAACTACAACTGATGAAACTACAACTGATGAAACATCTGATCCTGAAGATGAAATTAAAGCTGAAGATCATAACTTATCATCATTAACTCCAGAACAAAAACAATATTTAGCAAATACATATGGTAAAGTTCCTCATCCTGTTGCAGGAACATCTACAGGAGTTTCTCCTACAGCTGGTGTAGGTCAACCTGGAGATTTAATGGATCTTATTTATACTGTAAAAGGAATAGCTGATAGATTTAAATCAGAAAATTATGTAAAGCGTGGTAGAGAGTTATATAAAGCTCAACAAGGTACAGGAGAAGGTATATGGCCTTTTAATGAAGAATGGAATCCTGATCAACCTGATGCTAATGTTATAAGTAATGATACAACAAATAATACTGACAATATTATGCAAGATGCTCCTAACCAAGATGTATCACAAGATCAAGAATTTCCATTTATAGATGCAGATAATGATGGAATACCTGATACTGTAGATGCAGATGGTGGTGATGGATCAGGAGTAGCAGTTGTTGATCAACAGCCTACTATTGGTCCACAACCTGCACCTGAAGATAATCAAGATAATTTTCCTTTTGATCAAGTAGATCCAAATACAAATCCAGATCCTAATACAGATCCTAATACAGATCCAAATGCACCAGATCCTAATGCACCAGATCCAAATACAGATCCTGGTACAGATCCTGGTATAGATCCAAATGCAGATCCTGGAGGAGATCCTGGAGGAAATCCTGGAGGAGAAAGAAGATGGCAAGATAGTAAAGCAATACAAACAGGTGAAAAGATTGCTCAAGGTGCTGTAGATGCTGCTAGATTTGCTAATGCTTGGTTACAAAGAAGAAAAGATGCAAAAAGAGCAAAGCAACAAAAGAAGATGACAATGGCTGATAATTTATATCAGACTACAGATGCTGATATTTCTGGACAAAAAGGAGATTACAATGTTAATACAGGAATTTTTAGAGAAGATGATAAAGTAATTTCAAGACAAGGTAAATATGGTACTGAATTAAGTAAGTTCTTATATAGTGAAGGTGGAAGAACTGAACAATTAAGAAGAAGAGATTATCATGATGTTGATACTACATTAGATTTAGATGAAAATACAATACAAGAATTAATGGCTGCAGGAGCAGAAATAGAATTTTTATAATTATGGCAAAAGTTAGAATAAAAAAATTACCAAGAGGTTATAAAGTAAATAAAGGACGTTTACTTAAGACAATGAATTCAGGAGGAAAAACTGGAGATCAAAATAATTATGGTTTGACAACGTTTCCTAATAATGAAAACATAAGTTTAGATGGTAATCCTTTTAATGATGTAAATAGTACGTTAGGTCCTGTTTCAAGAGATGAAGCAAATCTTGAGGCAGAAAGAGGTGAAACTGCTTTAACAGATCTTAACAATGATGGTGCTTTTGAATTATATAATATAGCTGGTAATAGACATAGTAGTGGTGGTACACCTTTAAACCTTCCACCACAATCATTTATTTATTCTGATACTGCTAGCATGAAACTTACTAAAGATGAGTTACTAGAAATGGGTATTGCATCTAAAAAGAAAATAACTCCTGCAAAAGTTTCAAAGAAGTATGATTTAAATAAATATATTGGAGTACTAAATGATCCTAATTCAGATCATATTGCTGTTGATACTGCAGAATATATGTTAGATAAAAATAAGAAAAAATTATCCCAATTAGCATTTATACAAGAAGCTAAGAAAGGATTTGAAGAAGGTGTTCCTTTAGCTGCATATCCTTATATTCAGGGTAAAGGAATGGATCCTATTCAGTTTTCTCAACAAGTGCAGAATATAAGTGCACAAGAAGCACAGGCTGAGGCTATGATGCAGCTTCCTATTGACATGCGACAAAAGGTAATGCAATTACAACAACTATTTAAACAAATAGATTTAGAAAAAAATCCAGAAAAGCTTGATAAACATATTGCTCAAAAGCAAGAAATAAATCCTAGTCAAGGGCAGGGTATGCCTAATATGCAAGCACCTCCTCCTATGCAAGCACCACCTGCTATGGCTGCATATGGTAGAGAAATTCCTCAAGCTCAAATGGGGTACTTTAAAGATAAATTTAACCAGGCAAAAAATTATGCTTCTGACAAATATAATCAGGCAACTACTGCATATAAAGATTCTTCTTTTTATAAGACAGGACAAAAAGCATTAGATTATACACAAGATGCTTTATCTGTAGCAGGTGCTTTTCCTGTATTAGGAGCTGTGCCTGATTTAATTAATACAGGTATTTCTGCAAATAGACTTACAGGATCTCAAGCGTTAGGTGATAAAAAAGCTGTTAGAAAGAATGCTGAAGATCTTGCTTGGAATGCGGCAGCTATAGTTCCTATAGCAGGTCAAGCAGCAACAGCTGGTAAATTTGGAAAAAGAGTTGTTAAAGCAGTTAATAAACGTAATCAAGCAACAGGTACAGTAAATCTTGCTCAAGATATTAAGGATGAAGCAACAGGTGCTCAGGGTTCTATATCAAATATTTCATCTAATGCTCCAACTGAAGCTCCAGCTATGGAAGCTCCTAAAGCAAATATGGCTCAAAATGTTGGTCCTGGAACAGAAGAAGAAGCAGCAAATGTTGCACGTGCAGGAGGAGATCCTTTTGGTAATTTAAAAAAGTTTACAGACAAACTTAATAGATATCAAGATGGTGAAGAAGTAGTAGATACAGAAGATGATATATCAGATCAAGATCAAGAAACACAAACTGAAGGTACACAGGTTGCTCCTAGAAAACAAGGAGAGTTTCAATATTCTGAAGATTCTGAGGCAGTTAGAAATATAATGCAAGATCAATATAATATTTATGAAATGCCTGATGAAGGTTCTATTCAAGGTATTGATAATCAATCAAGAGCAGATGGCTCACTTGATTATGCAGATGAAGATGCTACTAGAAATATTATAAGTAGTCCAGAAGGTCAACAAGATCATTATGATAGAAACAAAAATACATTTGCAGATATAGGTATTACTGATTTTGATATGTATAAAGATCAATATGTTGGTAGAGGTGATGATAGTGATGTAGTTCAACAGTTTCAAACAAAACATAGAGAAAATTATCTTCATGCTTTTGATAATGATGAAGAATTAAGAAATAAATTAATTGAACAATTTGGTGATGAAGATACTGCTAGAAAAGCATTTATGTCATCTATGTCTTTTACTGAAGACGGTAAAGGTAATCCTTTTGGTATAGATAATAAACATGGTGTATATACACATGGTGTGTCTGACTTTAGTAAAAAGCCTGATGAAATAGTTTGTATGAAATGTGATGAAGAAAGTGGAGAGCCAATAACACAAGTATTTAATAAAGAAGAAGGATGTGGAGAAGGATGGGTTCCAGAAGGATCAGCTTTAGATTGTGGAAAAAAAGATGAAGAAAAAGAAAAAGTTGAAACAGTTGATCAAGTTCCTGCAGAACCTGAGTTTTGGTTACAAGATCAATTAGGATTAATGAATGCTATAGATAATAAATTTAATTTAAAAAAGTATTATCCGTGGGCACCTAGAATTGAGGCAAAACAAATTGATGCTGTATTTGAAGATCCTACAAGAGAAATTGCTGCTATTGGAGAACAAGCTGCTATAGCTGCTCAGACTGCAACTGCATTCTCAGGACCTCAAAGAGCTGGAGCTGTACAAGCTAAAGCTCAAGGTGTTGCTGCTCAACAGATTGCAGATACTATGTCTAGAGTTCAGGGTTCAAATACTAAAACAGCTAATATGATAAATTCTAAAAATGCTGAACTTATGCAAGCTGCAGATTTAGATAATAAAGCACAAATGAAAAAATTGTATGATGATACTACAATGACTGAACAAAATTATGACAACGCTTTAAAAGAGGCTAATGCTGAAGTAACAAAGCAAATGCAAAATATGTATACTAATAGAGCTTATACTCATAATTTAAATCAATTATATCCTGAATTTAATGTACATCCACAAACTGGTGGTTTAGCTATATTTGATCCTACTGCTGCAAGAGATATTACAGATAGTGGTAGAGTAAGTACAGATGGAAGTGATACTAATAATGTTGATGATTACTTAACTAAATATAACATCAAGATGGAAGATTTAACTGCAGAAGAAAGAATGAAATTATATAATAGTCAAGGTGATGTTAATACTAGAGGAATTAGTTCTGATCCAAGACAACAGTATATGCAAAATACAATATATCCTGGTGGACAAAAACAAACACAAGTGAGAAGAGGAAAAGAAGTAAGAAAAAAAAGAATATTACAAAAAGGTGCTGAATTAAGAAATTGGTTTTCACCATTAAGAGCAATGTCTAAACGTTAAAAGTTTAGTCTGTTCATTTTTAAAACTTAAAAAATTTTAGTAATTTTAAATTATGGCTACATATATACCAGGTGTTAAGGATTATATTCCAAAGTTAGAACCTTTTACACCAAATTATAAATTTTTACAAGATGTCCTAACTGTTAGGCAAGATAGATATACAAATAATTTTAAAGCTTTAAATAATTTGTATAATCAAGTAGTTAATGCTGATCTTAGTATAGAAGAAAATAGAAATACGAGAGATCAATATGCTAATAATTTAAGTGAAAAATTACAACAAGTTAGTGGAAAAGATCTTTCATTACAAGCTAATGTAGAACAAGCTAAAGCTTTATTTAAACCTTTCTATGAAGATGATCAGCTTTTATATGATATGGGTTATACATCATCTGTAAAAAAACAAATGCAAGAAGCTGAGAAATTACAACACTCTGATGATCCTAAAGTAAGAGAAAAGTATTGGCAAAAAGGAATGCAAAGATTACAATGGCATTTAGAAGATTTTTCTAAATCAACTCCTGAAGCATCTATGTCTATGCCTATACCTAACTATATACCTTATGTAAATGTAGTTGACTTGGGTATTGAAAAATTAAAAGAATGGACTGGTGATAAAGATATTGGAGGATTTGAAATGACTGATCAAGGTTTAGAAATATACACTACAAATGGTACAGCTATTACAAATAAAATTGTAGGATATGAGCGTGATGAGAATGGAAAGAAGATTGAGGTAAATGGTGAATATGTTCCAATAACTAAAAATATTGCAGCAGATTATTTAAATCAAACATTATTAGATGATCCTAGAGTTCAAAATATGTATGCTACTTCAGCATATGTAGATGGAAGAACTTTTTGGAGTAATCCTGTAAATACTGAAACTTATGGTGGTGAAGAAAATGCAAAGAAATGGTGGTTACAAAATGAACTTAAAAAGTCTGTAGATTCACAAATAAGAGCATTAGTTGAATATGATAATGAAATAAAAGATATAGAAGGAGATGTTAAGAGTTGGAAAAGATATATGAATAAAAACGGTATTGTTCCTGGTACAGCTGAACACCAATACTATCAAGGTATTGTGGATCAATTAGACTTATTAGAAAGAACAAAACGTAGAACAGGTGAAAGAGTTATGGAGTTAAAATCTCCAGCAGAAGATATGGCTCAACTAGAAGGATTAGCTTACAAAGCAGTTGCTATGTCTGCTATTAGTCATGACATTGAAAAAGCTTCTCAGCGTTTTGCAGATATAGGAAGTAAGACAGAAGTTAAATTTAATGAAAGAGAAAAACTACTTTTACAGCATGATATAAAAATGGCTGAAATAGCAGCAGAAGCTTTTTATAGAGAGGACTTAGCAAAAAAGAAAGGAGAGATTGGAGGCGGAGCTGGTGGTCAGTTTATTAATCCTTTTTCTGGACCTGATGTTGAAGCATTTTCACAACCAGAAATTGACTGGGAAAACTTTGATCCAAATGATCCTGATTCAGAATTCCTTGATAATTATAGATATAACAATAAACAAGATCAAGCTTTATCTTCTTTAGTAGAAGCTAATGCTGGTTATATGCTTGATGCTATATATGATATATATAATAATAAATCAACAGGTTTTGCAGAAAAACATAATAAATCAGGAGAGCCTGGTAAAATAACTTATTCATATCAAGAAAACATTCTTAAAGAGATTGTTGAAATGACAGGTCCTTCTGCAATGGAACAAGCAGGGACTTATAGTTATAAACTAACACAAGGTAAATCTGAAGCAGAAATGGAGGAGATGCGTGCACCTACTGCTCAAACTGTTACGGTTAATACATTAGTAGATGAAACTATAAGTTCAAATTTTGATGAGTTTAGAAGAGTTATGTCTTTACCTGAAAATTATGAACATTTATCTGCAATGTATTCAAATATATTTTCAGATACTAGTTTATATGATTCTCAAACTGTTATTGATGCTAATGGACAAGAGCAAACTGCATATGTTTGGAAAAATCAAGAAACAGCAGATGATGTTTTATTTAATAGTAGTTTATTAAAACATCAATTAAATATTCAAGGTTCAAATGCTTTAGCTCATATTGCTGGAGGAGAGTTATCTAAAAGTAGACTTGAGCTTTCAAATATGGTTGGAACTTATTTTGGTTCATTTAAAGATATGATTCCTACTGATATGTATAAAGATGAATATGCACTATTAACAGATTCTGCTGGTGTAAATTCACAGGTATCTTGGAATATGCTAATGCAGAAAAGAAAAGAAGATAGTAAAAAAGGAATAGACTTTGCTAAGAAGGAAATAAAAAACTTAACTAAAAAGGAATATACAGATCTATATGTACATTATTATAAAAATGTATTAGCTGCAGGCTTAGAAGACATGCAAGAAGTAGATTGGGAAAAGTATCCTTACTATACAAAAAAGAATGGAAAGGTTTCTTTTAATGAAAAGAAAGCTGGACAAGATGCAGAACAAGTGTATAATGATCTTAAGTGGCATCAAGACAAATTAGCTATGGATCCATCAAATACTGCTGAAGCTTTTGATGTATCATCTCTTATAGCTGGACAAGATCAAATGGGAACTGGTGCAAGTAGTGGTTATGTTTATAATTATAATTATGATTTTGATGGAATGGTTACAGGTGACCCAATGACTCTAGCTTCTATGCCACACATTGAAGATCTTAGAAGAGTTTTATCTATGGGGCCTGGTAATTATATTGCAAAAATTGGAACTAAAGATTATATTTTAGATCCAGATGCAGAAGAAGGAGAGCCAGGATATATGGGAAATGATCTTGAAGCTTTAGATATTTTAGAAATATGGGGAGATGAATTAAAGAGAACACCTCTTAAATTAAAAGATCCTGAAAGAGCACAGTTTGAAATAAAGGTTGTACCAGATGGAGCAGGAGGTTCTAATATAAAAGAAGGATATATAGCTTATGAACTTAGTTGGGATAAGAAAGATGCAGAAAGATTATTTAGACAAGGAGAGGTTACATCAGATGATAAAAAAGAAGGTGCTGTAAATCAAGGTAGTGAATTTTGGAATCAAAATTCTCTTGTAGTTTTTGTAGCAGAGGATCTTTCTAACAATCCTCTAAAAGGATCAAATCAACCTTTGGATTATATTAATGCAATAATTAATCATAAAGGATATGCTACATTTACAGTTCCTCAAGGAGGACAAGTAACCTACCGTAAAGGTAATCAAGGAAGAATATTAGTTGATCAAAGAACTTGGAACTTTGATGCAGAAACTGGTAATATAGTTTTATCTAATGATTATACAGAACAAGCTGGTGTAAGTAGTAGAGAATTAAATGCACACTTAAATTATCAACTTCAAATTTTTCAAGGTTTTGCTAATACAAATATTGCTAATAAAAACAATTGGAAAAAAACAGAAATAAAACAATTAGGTGGTCAAGTGCAACAACAGCAAATTCCAATGAGATAAAAAACTAACATATGGCAGATGAATTAAATATAACAGGATCACTATCTCAAGATGTTGATAATTTAGAGAATCCAAATAATCCCACATCACAAGAACTTAATTTGGCTAAAGATCAAGTTGATTATAAAAATTCTTTGAATTTAAATTCAGATCAATTTGGTATTGATAATGTTCCAGGAGGCACTCCCAGTATAGATTGGTCAATTATACAAGAAGATATAGATGCTTCACTATTAAAATATGGTGAAAGCAATCCATATACGGATATGATTGATATAGTTTCAAGTGATCTAGAACCTTTTGCAATGGAAGGTGGATTTAGTTTTGGTGATCGTCCTGAAAAAGCTTCTCCAAATTATAACCCATATGATGAGTTAACTGGAGATTTTGATTTAACTACACCAGAAGGTCAAAAAAAAGCTTTACAAGGTGTAGGAGATTATGTTAATAAAACAACTCCTTTGGATATTAACAAAGAAGTATATAGAGAGCCAGTACACTATGGTATAAAATCTAGCAACCTTGATAGATATTATTTACATAATCATTATGATGAATTAGGATTCCACCCATTTCAAGATACTGAAAGTTATTATAATAGAAATAGTACAGGATGGGATGATTGGCAAAGAGCAAGAAAACAATTTAATAGAATGTTTACACCTGCATTAACTTCTCCTTACAGATCATATAAAGATGTATTTGGTGGTAAATTTTCAGAAACAGATTATGAAGGTGGTTATGTAATGAGAGAAGCTATGAGAATTGGTGGATCTACAAGAGGAGGAAGTACACAATTTTGGAATGACTTAGCATTAAATAGTTCATATTCACTTGGTATCATTACTAATATAGTGCTAGAAGAAATGTTATTAGCTTTAGCAATATATGGAACAGGTGGTTATGCTACAGTAGCTGCTCCTGCAGTTATGGCAAATCATGCTAGAAAACTAAAAAACTTAGGTAAGTTTGGACAAGCAATGAAATCTGCAGGAAAATATATGGGAGATGCCTGGAGATATACAACTGGACCTGCAAGAAAATTCATGAGTAATATGAACAATATGAGTGCTGTTAGAGGTTTAGCAGCTTTGGGTAGGGGTACTGCAAGAGGTCTTGGTAGAGGGTTTACTGGAGCAATGGGTTTAGCAGGACCTGAAACTTTGTATGCTATGAGACATATGGCAACTACAAGAGGTACTGCAAAGGCTATGACTAATATGTCAAAAGTAAAGTTTACAGCAGCCTCTTTGTATAGAGATTTTAGAGCTTTAAATTTAGCATTAGCTGAGTCAAAAATGGAAGGAGCTTTAGTTGAGAATCAAGTTTATAATGATAATTATACAGCAGCTAGACAAAAAAATAAAGGACAAGCACCTACTCCAGAACAATTAGATGACATAGCTTCTCATGCTGTATCATCTGGAGCAGAAGCAACTTGGATTAATTTTCCTCTTATATTAGCTTCTAATAGACTTCTTATAGGAGGAGCTCTTCAAGGTTTTAAACCTTTAGGTAGATTACTAGGTGAAAGTTTTGATAGTTATGCTAATAAAATTTTTAGAAATAAAAAGAATATAAGAAGAATATTTGATGGAGCTGAAGACAGTTTGTTAAAGAGAATGCATAAAATGGGATTTAAAGGAGGCTCTAGAGTATTGGCAGGAACAAGTCTTAGATTTCTTGCTGGTAATATTGCTGAAGGATTTCAAGAATTAGGACAAGAAGCTACATCTCATTATCTAACAAAATATTATACAGATCTATACAAGCATGAATTATATGGTCAACAACTTATTGACCGAGGACTTTCAAAATCAGCCTTTGAAGCTGGTAAGAAAAAATTACGTGGTGATGCTTTAAAGGCAGGTATAAATGCTATGAATAGTAAAGAGGGGTTTCATATATTTATGTCTGGTTTTATGATGGGTGGTATAGTTAGACCATACACTTGGGCAACAATGGAACTTGTTCCTAGATTGTATCGTCAATATGCACAACCAGAACAATGGAAAGAATATGTAAAAGAGAAAAATAGAATTAAGTCTGAATTAGAAACATCATTAAAAGACTTAACTGATAATCCTTTTGTAACATTAGATAAATCACATATTACAGCTACAGCATTAAAAATGTATGATCAAAATCAATACAGAGCACAGAAGGCTGGAGATAAAATGGTGTATCAAGATAATAAACATGCAAAAATATTTGAAGGTTTTTCTAATGCTATTCAATTAAATAAGACTGGTGATATAAAAGCTTGGTTAAAAGATCTTCAAAACATGGATGATACAGAGCTTAGAAAAGCTTTTCCAGAGGTTGATGAGACTGCTGAAAAAATGAAAGAAAGATTAGGGAAGAGTATGGAATATATAGATCAGCTAGAGAAGGATATAAATAGTGAAAAAGATAAAAATCCTAATATATGGAATCCTAATAAATATGAAAGAGGTACTCCTGAATATAATGATGAAGCAATTAGACATAAAGTTCATGAACATGTAGTATTGATGAAAATCTTTACAAAAGATTTATTTAGAGATTCAATTAAAAGAAGAAATAGTGTTATTGAAGAAATAACAAACACTCAGAAACCTGTAAGTAAAGCTACTAAAAATGATATATCAATTCTTTTAACTAGAAGTGATTTAGATCAAGAAATAAGTTTATTAGGTAATGAACTTTCTACAGAAGCAGAAGCAGATACACCAGCATTAAGAGCAATAAAAGCAGATAAGTTACAAAGACTTAAATTATTAAATGAAATAAAAGAAGTTTTATATGGAGATGCTAATCAATTAAAAGAAGAGAATGGTGAGTATGCAGGAGTTTTTGATAAAGCAAAAGTTAAGTTGCTTAGAAAACCCATGATGAATTATCTAAATTATTTAGCAAAAGTAAATAAAGATTATGTAGATATTGAAAATGTTGATGACTTTATAATGAAACTTATTGACAACAATTGGTTAAAAGTTAGAGCTGAAGAGTATAATAAAGCTTCTATGTATTTAGAAGATCCCGCATATATTGAACAGTATCAAGAAAGAATGAGAGGGGTATTTAAAGATATATGGAAAAATGCTAAAAAAAGAAACAAAGAAATAATAGCAAATACTATAGAACAAAATGAAAAAATAACCTTTATTAAGCTTGTAGCAGAACATGATATATATGCAGATCCTGAAGAAGTTATAGCATTTTTAAAAGGTGGAGAGCTTCCTACAAGATGGTATGATGATAAGGGTCAAGTAAATCCAATATCACATGCTGAAAAATTTGAAATCTTAGCAAATCTTGTAGAAGCTTATAATAGAAAAGTGCAAGCAGAAAAAGATGTTAATCAAGAAGAAGAAGTTAAAGAAGAAAAAGAAGTTCCAAGAGATAAACCTTTTGAAGAAACAAGAGAAGAGTTAGATGCATTTTTAAAAGGAGATCCAAATACTAGAGAAGTTCTTGAAGCAAAATGGAAAATTTACAGATCTAAAGGTGGAAGTTTACCTATAGGAGAATGGATTGCTGAAAATAAAGGAGGAGCAATATTAAGATCTAGATATAGATTAAAACTAATTTATGATGATTTAGTAGAAGCTGGTACTATAGAACAAGTTAAAGTTGTAAAAGATGATACTAGTCTTCAAATGGCTATACCTTTTGAAAATTGGATTGTTAAAAAAATAAAAGAAAAAGATTTAGATGTAAAAAAAGTTACAGAAAAAGTAATTGTTGCAGGTAAATCATTTGTAGTTCAATACAATGAATTAACAAATATAAAACTAGGAGATACAAAAAGATTTAAAAATTCAAAAAAGTTTAAATCATATAATACAGAAGATGAAAATATAACTATAGATATATATGAATTAAAAGTTAGAGATACTGGTGGAGATCAATATATAGGATATCAGGTTATGCAAACTATTCAGGGTCAAGATCCTACTAATGTATTTGATGATTATAAAGGTATATTAAAAAATAACTTTAATGTAGATCTACAACTTAGTAAAGAATATGATTCATCTGCAAAAGCAGAAGAAGTTGCAAAAGCTTTAGTCTTATATATTAAAAGAGATAAGTTAATGAAAACACCTATGACACTAGGTGGATTAAAATTAACTAAAGGTGATCATGTATATAAAGATAATAAAGCTTGGGAAGTAATATCAAGTCCTAATACTATTAGTAATTATAAATATTTTGCATTTGCTCCTGTAGATGATATACAAAATAAAGACAAATGGAATAAAGGAAAAGTTAATAGCTTACAAACATTTAAAGATCAGGGTTTTAGCCTCTTTCAATGGGATGATGTAAAAACTGTAGTAGAAAGACCATCTAATGAATCAAAGTTAAGAATAGAAGAACCTGTTCAGCTTTACCCATTTTTTGAAGGTCATGCTTCTATTAGAGATACAGATCCATTTTATAAAAAGAAACAACAATGGTTAAAGAAAAGGGGTAAAAAGAAATCAGCTTTAGATGCTAGAAAAGAATTTGATGGATTTGTAAAAAAAGCAACTCCTAGTAATTTAAATAATTTAAAACTTAATATACAAAAGGTCAGAGAAGAAGATCAGATTACAGGAGATGTATTTAAATATGCATCAGAAGAAGCAAAACCAAATCCTTATATAAGAAGAGGTGCAGTAAAATATTTAGTTACTTTACTATCAGGAACTACTCCAATTGCAAGACTACAAGGTCTTGATTCTGTAGTGTTATTATCAGATCCAGATAATGTTAATAGTATTGTTTTGGGAAAAAATATAAGTAAAGCTTTAGCAGAAAAGATTTTTATTATACCTGAAGGAAAAACTGTAGAAGATATAAAAGAAAATTACAAAATAGCAGAGGGTGTTCAAAAAATATTTGATGATCTTAATTTAGATTTAAATGAACATGTAACTTTAAATTTAGATGATAAAAGATTACAGGGTTTTAATATACAGATTACACCTGGTGAATTAACTTATAGATTACAAGATGTTCAAAATGATAGATATAAGTGGCAAGATTTACGTTTAAAAACTGTAGAAACAATTGATGGTAAAGATAAAATTTGGATTATAAATAAAGAAATTAGATATGAATCTGGTGAACCAGTTTATCAAATAGAAGATATAACTAATTATACTGTTGATGAAATAGATAATGAGTTAAGTACAAGATCTAAAATTAATGCAGCCTTAAGAAAAAATCAACAAAAAGGTTTAGATATAAAAGATGTAGAAGGAAGACTTGTACCTGCAAATCTTGGTAGATATACGCTAGTAGTTAAAACTCCTATGGATCAATATGTATTTATTCAATTAAAAGGAAGGAGTTTAGATAAAAACACTATTGATGACATCTTTACTAGAATGCAACAAAGATCAGATTTAACAGTTGGTTTACCTGCTGATAAAGGTAATATAAAGGCAGATGGAGAAATGAATTCAGTTGAGTTTAATGATGCTTTTAATAATGATTTAAATCAAGAATTTTTTATAGCTAGTGATCCTGGTAGTTCTATTGAGGTTCAAGTAACTAACAATGGTCAGTTTAGATTTACTTATCTTGATAAAACAAGCACAATATATAGAGCTAAAGGTGATGAGGTTCAATTGTTTATTACAAGAATGGAAATAAACTCATTAAAAACAAAAGAAAATTTTGGAGAAGCTATACTAAATTTATTTAATGAAAGGTTAGATGCTTGGAATAGAGCTCAAAAATCAGATGCTATTATAAACAATAAAGCTTGGGAGGATTTTGGAACTCATATAAAATATGAAAACTTTAGAGAAAATATACCACAACAAATAGATTTAGATTCTGATTTAAATTTATTTGCAGTTGGTGCTAGCCCAGAGGTTATTACAAATCAGAAGTTAATAACAACTTTTGAAGCAAAAACTGTAGAGCAAGCTAAAGAAGATGACACTGATTCTATAGTTCAAAATGTTCTTAATAGAAAAGAAGAAATGGAAGAAGCTCTTGGGAGTATAGATGCTGAAGATATGGATAATGCTCCTGAAGAAATTTCAGCAGACGAAACTGCAGAAGCATATGTAGAAGATACTGATTTTAGTACTGTATCAGATAAACAGTTACAATCTATTGCTCTAAAGTCTATAAATAAAATACCTTTAGAAGCACATGAAAAAACAATTTATCAAGCAAGAAAGGATGATGTAAAAGGAATGATGTTAGACATAGAGAGAGAAAGAAGTAAGAAAGGAACTGATCCTGAACCTATAGCAAGATATAAAAATTTAAAGGCTCAGAAAAAAGAATATGAAAATGTAGAGTATACAAAGCTTCAAGATAAGTGGGAGAAAAAATTTGGAAAACCTAAAAGAGATTTTACTGAAGAAGAGATGAGCCAATTTAATTTAGATTGGTTTAAGATAACTAAGAAAGGAGAGGTATTTAAAAAGCTTAAAGAGTTTGATAAAAAAATGGCTCAGGCAAAATTTGATAGTAAAAGAAAAGGCCCTGACTCAACTACAGCTCCTAAAATAGTTTCAAATAAATATACTCAAGATGATGTAGAAAGAACTAATAGTTTTATTAGATTCATGAAAAGAACTCTTCCTCAAGACTTTATATTATTAGAGTTTGAAACTTTAGATGATCTGCAAGAAAGAATGGATACTGCAGGAATTACAGCAGGTTTACTTGTAATGAGTTTAAGAAGTGTTAGTGAGGGTATTACTGGAACAATATATACATCTCCTGAATCTCCATTTAAATATCATGAAGCTTTTCATACTGTGTTTAGATTATTATTAAATAAAGAACAGCAAGAAAGATACTTATCATTAGCTAAAAAAGAAGTTATTGCTCAAATAAATTCTAGGAAGGGATATAAAATGGTTAAAGATAAAGATACAGAAGTGTATGTAAAATCTTTAAAAGAAGCACAAGATGTATTAAGAAATTCTGCTAATAAATATTCTAGAATGAGTTCTGAAGAATTAAATGCAGAACTATTTGAAGAGCATCTTGCTGATAGATTCCAAATATTTAAAAAGAAAAGAGAAGGTAAGTATACTGGATCTGTTATTAAATCTTTCTTTGACTGGCTTGCTGATATAATTAAAAATATATTAGATCATCTTAGAGGTAGACAGATTGATACATTGTTTAGAAAGATTGATATGGGTAAGTTTTCTACTTCTAGAGTAGCAAACAATAAACATACTGCACAGTTATTAGATAAAGGAGTTGGCTCAACAATAGTAGCTCCTGCTACAATAACATATGGTAGTGATCTTTTTAAAGTACAGACTATACGTAATGGGGAAACAATGGAAGAGGAGGTTTTTCAAGATAAAAGTTTAAATGCTTCTGACACAAGACTATTAATTGGAAGCATTGTACATATGTATTATGAAGCAAAAGAAAATGCAGCAGTACCATTTGATCAAGATTCTATTTTAACTGAAATAGTATTTAAAAACATAGAAAGATTTAATCCTACATTAAAAAGATATACTAAAAGAAATGATTATTTGTCAATAGAACCAGAGTTAACAGAAATATATGAAGGTTTAAAAAGCTCAATTGGTTTACCAGATTTAATGAAAGCAGTTCTAGATACAATAGAGGCTCGTGATGAACAAATAGCTAGAACAGAGGAAGAGTTGTTAGATCCAATTTATACAGAAGGAACAAAGGATCAAAAAGAATCACGTAGAACAGATTCAGATTATAACAAAGGTCTAAATGAATATGGAGGATTTCAACATCAAAGACAAGAAATTAGAGATTATATTTCTTCTACAACAATTCCTGCAATAGATAGATTTAATGAAAGTACATTACCTAGTGGTGAAAGAATTAGAATTCCTGTAGATCATATTGCTGTATATCATCATTTGTTAAACTCAATGGAAGGAATTCAAGATGATGTAACAATATTAAGAAATTTATATATTCAAAGTAGATCTAATATTCATGCAAAAGCGTTTATTGATAGATTTTTTGCAGACATAGGACTTGGTGAAAATGTAGTTAGTAGATTAGTTAATCCTAATTTTGAAATACAAAGCATTGGTAATCCTTCTTTCTTTTATATGATAACTAAACCTCTTCAAACTTATAGAAAAGGTGTTAAAAATATTATAAGAAGTCCTAAGACAGGACACGTAGAGTTCTATGATCCTACAGAAGGAGATGTTAAAACAGATCAAATAAATCAATGGGGAGAAGCTTATAGACAAAAAACTGATAACAATAATAGACTTCTTAAATTTAATGAAGCTAATAAAGTATTAAGTAAATTAATAAAACTTTATGATTCAACTCAAATTACAAATATAAAATTAGAAGAATTATCAATAGAGATAGCTGCAGGATTACAAGATACTATTGGTATTAAAATATCTCCTTTAACTATACAATATTGGATTTCTTCCGTTCTTCCAAAAAGAACAGAAATGCAAAAACTTTTATATTTATCTCAAGAAGCAAAAGATAATGAGCCAGTAGGAAAAGAAACTTGGGTTGAACTTAGTAAAGCTTTACAAAGAAAACTACCTAATGGAAAATATGAAAATATTTTTAATAATTATATTGAGCTTGATAATGACTCAAATATTATAGATCAAAATCTTGATGGATTACAGGGAAGAATTATAAAAATAGCTACTTCAAATGCAGCTACAGATATTTCTGTAGCTATATCTTCTTATGTAAATGCAGATGGTAATAGAGTATGGTCACAAAGTTTACCTAGTTATAATTTAATTCAAGTATCTAGTCAAAACAATCCAGAATATATAAAGCAATTAAAAAGAAAATTAATTAATAAATACAATCCTTTATTTGATATGCCTGCATATAAAGATATGACAAAAAAGAAAAGGCATAGAGTGGTAGAATCTGGTGGTCTTAAAATTGCAGATGTTTTTTTAAATGCTGAAAATGAATTAGCAGAAGGAAATTCAGTTGATGAATATAAATTTGGATCATTACCTAAAGCTGAATATGCTGCGTTTTTGTTTTCTAAATATTTGTGGAACTTTAATTCTAAAAGTGGAAATCTTAAACTAGTTCCTTATGATGTCATGCAAGATGATGGTACACTTAAGCAATCTTCATATGCTGAAATTCCATATACTATAAGAATTCCAGAATCTGCTAGTACTGTAGATTTTCAAATGTTACCTGTCTTAAAAGCAATAGAAATAAATAACGAAGGTGATATGAATGTTGCAGATGAAGCATTAGACTTTGCTGATAAATTAATACAAGGTACTTATGAATCTTTAAGAGAAGCATTTAAAGAACATTTTGTGGGAGGTACATTTATACCTGGTAATAGACAAGGAGTTGATGATACAGAAAACGGAAATATATTTAAAATATTTGATGTAAAGGAATTATTAAGAAGAAGTGTTGTAGCAAAAGAAGATATAGCTGTAAGTAGGGCTCCTATATTAGGATTACAAGAAAAATTAAGAATAATTGATGGTGAGCAAAAAATCATGTTAAGAGGTTCAGATGCTTTTACAAAAATTAAAATTCCAGTTGGAAATAAAAGAATTATTACTTTAACATATGAAGATAAAAATAAAAAGAAAAGATCTAAGAAATTTATAATAACAAATTTAGGTAAAAAGAATATAGAGCAATATGGAGAAGAAAAATTTATAGAAGATTTAGGAGGTGGTGTTGTTAGTTCAGAAAGAGTAGATAAAAAATATACAGCTTGGTTAAAAAGAAAAGGAGATACTACAGATAAAATATGGGGTTATGTACCATGGAATTTAAAAGAAAATATTGGAGACTTCTTTTTTAATGAAGAGTTAAAAAAATACATTTATAAGTTTGAACCATATGAACAATCTATATTAGAAGAAACTCCAGTAACAGAAACTGTACTTGCACCTTTGGGAGATATAAAAATTTCAAGTAGACCTGTTCAGCTTAAATTAGAAGATGCTTTTCCAAATCAACAAACTAATAGAGTTTATAAAGTTACTTTTAGTGGACATCCTCAAGCAGATTTAGTTACTTTTAAATCTGATGTTGGATGGGTATTGGCAGATAATAAAACTAAAAAAGTATTTTCAGTAAGAGATGCAAAAAATACTAGAAAGGCTTTAGTTGCATCTCTTCCAAAGTATTTTGAATCTCTTAATGTTGGTGGTTATAAAATATTAAAAGATATAGGATTTGAAATAACAGAAGAAACAACAGTAGAAACTCCGTCTATAGAAGAAGCAATAGAATTAGTAGCACAAATAGAAAAAGAAGAAATGGATAGAGCTGCAGCTGATAAAACAATTGTAGATACAACTGCAGAAGAAATATTAATTAAAGCAGCTAAAAATGGAGACTCATATAATAAGGCAAAGAAAGAAATTGAAAAACAACTTGGTAAAAGTTTAAATGAAGTTGTATCAGAAGCTTTAGAGTCTAGCTATACTGACATGTATGAACATATTGTAAATATAAATGTATTACCTAAAATTAATGAAAGAGTAAGAGCAAAGCTTAGTAACCATGGAACGGAGCAAAATCAAAAGGGTATATCAGTAGCTAATGAAAAATTAAATCTTGAACCTGAGAATGAAGAGTATAATCTTAAACAAATTTTTTGGAGTAACAAGTTAATGGGTATAGCTTTAAACCGTGCTATAGAAGAACATAGAATGGAAGAGCTTTATAAAGACCCTGTTGTAGATCCTATTAAAAGAGGTAAGGCATTATCTGGTGGTAGAGAAACTGCTGGTGCTAACTTTACAGATACAAAATCAGATATTAATCATTCTGTTAAAAGAGTTCACATGGTAGCTTGGAAAGATGAACAGGTTGGTAAACAATTTAGAGTTGATAGAGTGGGTAAGGATACATTTGATAGAGGTGATGCCGGTATGTATTTTACACCAAAAGGTTTTCAATATACTTTCTATGGTATGGGAAATCAAACAAATGCACAAAAGGCAATGATGAAAAAAATTAGAGCCGGTGAAGACATTTCTCTTGAAGAATTTTTAGGGACTGTTACAAACCCAATAGGCTTTAAGCATTTAAAAGCTATGATTAATTCTAAAAAGTACATGTATAGAGGTAGTGATGGTATAATGATTAAAACAGCTGTGTTTATTTTAAGTAGACAACTTACATCTATATGGAATGAAAAAACAAAAGAATGGGATCCTACTCCTCAGTTTCCACATCTTCACAATCTATTAAACAAATTAGAAAAGTTTGAAAATAGTTGGGATGCTAAAGGTGGAACTATTGCTGTTGCAGTTCCAGAGTCTGCATTAAAAACTATTAGACCTAATCTTCAGGCTCATAATGATTTATTTGAAGCAGGAGAGCTTTTAGAAGAAGATATGACAGAGCTAGATGCTAATTGGTTAGGTTTACAAGTACGTAATCCTGGAGGTAAAATAGAAATTGTAGATCCAAGACAAATAAAAGCTATAATTGATTCTGAACAAGATGATTCAGTTATAATTAATATTGATGATATGGAAATTTCTATAGGGGAACTTAGAAAGATGTATCAACAAACTAGTGCAGATAGATTAACTAATGCTTTACTTGCAAGAAAAAACTTAACCTTTGAACAGGTTGTTGAAGAAATAGAAAAGAGTAAACATGCTGACAAGCTTACACCAAATCTATCAGCATTTATAAAATATGCTAAAGTATCTTTGGCTGCAAGTCAATCTAATTCTCATATGTTAGAAATGTTTGAATCTGACGAGTATGGTCAACCAAAATTTAATTTAAATAATCCTATATCACAAAAAGATTTTTTAAAGTTCTTGTTAAACTTCTTTAATAAAGGAGTGGTAGCTGAAAGACAACCTGGTGTAGCAGCAGCTTTAGCTCCTGATATGTACAAACCTGTAAGAGTTTATACAAAAGACGCAATAGATGCAGATGGTAGAGCTATTATTGGAAAAGCTAGAATACTAAGACATGAAGAATGGAAAGAATTATATAGACAAGGCAAGGCTCCTGCAATAGAGTCTATGGTAAACGTATCTCTTCTTCCTAATAATTATGAAGTAGTTATACCAAAGGGACAAACAGAAGTTTATTATACAGATAGATTAAGAGCTAATGTTGATGAATATGCAGATGGTAAAGCAACAGGATTTAAATATTTTGAATCAGTGATGGCAGCACATCATAAAGAAGCAGTGCACATTAAACCTGGAGAGGCCTTACCTTCAGTATTTTCAAAAGCTTTTGCTATACGTATTCCTACACAAGACAAGCACTCTGCTGCCAACTTAAAAATTGTAGATTTCTTACCACCAATGTATAGTTCTACTATAATGGTTGCATATGAATTAATAGAAATATCAGGATCTGACTTTGATATTGATAAATTATATATGCAAATGGCAGACTTTTATTATGATGAAACAGGATTTCACAGATATGGTGATGCTAAAACAGATCAAGATCAGTATTATGATTATATGAGGTTCATGTTTTCTGAATCTAAAAAGAAAAATAGTGATATGTATTTTGCTATGGAGTCTTGGAAAGCTAAAAAAAGTGCAACTGCAGAAGAAACAAAACCTGTATATACTAGTAGTGAAATAGAAATGATGTGGTTTGTTTGGTCTTCTACACCACAATGGTCTCCTAAAGCTAATAAATTTATTAAAAGATCAAGGATAGAAAATTTTGATGAAGAAAGATCTAAAGCTGAATATGCACATTCAAAAGGTTTTAGATATGACTCAGACTTAAAAGAGTTTGATGATTATTATGAGCATGTAATTATACCAAATGAAAATTATTCAAGAAAACAAATATTAGAATTTATGGAAGGTAGTCCTATGATCCAAGGAGCTTTACAGATCTTAGATAGACCTACTAGTAAAAAAGATTATTTTAATTGGAAAAACAAAAGAAAAGGTAGAGAACCTTACAGAGCATTTCAAGATAATAAATTATTAGATTATAAGTATGCATTATGGGGTCATGAAGGAATGACAGAAACACAACAGGGTAGAGCTGTTCCAAAAGCATATGAACCTGCTGTTAATGATCCTCTTCAACTAGCATGGGAAAGATTGTCAGAAGCTTTTCCTGCTATAAAAGAAATAGTAAAAGAACAAGGTATAGATATTAACGATATCTATGGTCAGTTATTATCATGGGATGCTAATCACGTTGCTATAGATTCTGTTGGTGCAATTGCTTTAAGTAACATAAGTTATAATGTTATGGGTAAGTTTGGAATAAAGACTAGAGATGCAGGTTCTATTATTAAGTTGAATAATCCTAAAGGTATTACAGGAGCTATATTTAATAATAGATATTCTATAGATCCTGAAACAGGTAAACCAAATAAAGAAGGATATAGAACTCAATATCTTATTTCTTCACTTGTCAGTGTTATTGTGGATAATGCAAAAGATAGATTAGCACATAAACATAATTTAAATAAAAAAGCATTAGGTCTTGTAGGAACTTTAGTTGCAATGGGTGTTGATCTAGATACATCATTATTAATGGTTCAACATCCTTTTATTAGAACGGCGTATAGAGATGGATATACAGATAAACCTTTCTTCTTTGCTCCTGGTGTAAGAAAATTGATTGTAAATAGAATTGAAGAGTTAGTAGAATCTAAAGAGGCCACTGATAAAGTTAAAATGAAAAGAGAAGAAGCTGCAAAAGTAGTTCCTGTTGGTAAATCTTTATTAGAGTCTCAAGTTAAACTTAATAAAATAAATACAGACGAGTACACTGAAAATGAAATAATAGAAGAAATAGCTATATTAAATGAATGGCTTAAAGCAGATGAGTATTCTGAATTTATAAGAAACTTATCTACAATGCTTTCTATGACTTCTGGATATGGTATTACACAATTTGAATTACAAGAAATAGAAGATGCTGCTGAAGAATTAGGTATAAGAATGAATAACAAAGAGATGAAGCAATCATCTTTACCTTTTGATGTAAGAAGAATATTTAGAACTAGTAAAGGTGCTCCAGCAATTAATATGTATCAAGTTTATTGGGATGGCTTCAATGATATAGTTAATAATATAGCACCTGCATTAATGCTTTCATTTACAGATTCTTTCCAAAAGATTCAAAAGAAACTAATGGAAGGTTTGTATATATATAGTAGTAATGACTTTTTAGATCAAAACACTCAAGACATATTAAGTTATTTAACAATAAAAGCTTATCAAAATTATTTAGACAGTGTGGCTACAGATGGAGCCTTAACAAGAGCTTCTTTAAATAATGGTTTAATATATCCTGAGATTAATTCAACAATTAAAATAGAAGATTCTGTAAATAATATTAATAAATATCTAAATGAAGAAGGTAAACAAAATGTATTTATGCAATATATTTATTTGAAAGATAGACTTCATAAATCTAATAAAACTGGTATAACATTATTAGAGTTTAATAGTTTTGCAGACTTACATGATGATCACTTAAAAGATATGCAAGCGGATCTTTTAAAGTTAGTTAATGATCCAGAAACACAAATGGATACAATAGCTATTATAAACTATTTAATTGTTAAGAATGGATTGCAGTATAAGAAAGGAACATTTATACAAGCTGTACTTCCTGTATTGTATTCAGATATAATTGCTAACAAAGTGGGTGTTATAAATCAAGTACATGATCTATTCAAAGGGGATGTTAAGAATAATGATCCGGCATGGGAAAAAGTTTTTGGAAAAGGAATGACAAAAACAGCTTTAGTTAAAGACTTAATAATGGGTTATGGTAAACATATTAATTCACAAAAACTTGTAAAAACATTATTTACAGGTAGAAAAGAAAAGGGTGTAGGAGATAGTCAAAAGTGGGTTAGTTTTATTAAGTATAAAGGATTTCCTGTAACTAAATTATCAGATAATCAAATTCAAGTTGCTTCTGATAAACCGTCTAAGTTAATGACAAGAATGAATAAGGATAAAAGAAATGTACATGTTTTTGAAGGAGTGGATGAAGGAGTTGATAGATTTGAAAACATGGAAACTTATACAGGATTTACAGGTACGGTTGTACAAATCCCAATTATGCAAGATGAAAAAACATTTTGGAAAGATTCAGAGCTTTCTACTAATAAAACTAATATTGATAATGCAATAGAAGAAATTATAGAACATGAGAAAAATGTTATATTTCATTCTTGGGCTCATAAATATAGAGGGAAACTTGCAGAGGTTTTAAAAAGATCACCAGAAACTTTTAAATATATAAGAGAAGAAATAGGAAAAGCTTTTGGATATGATATAGCAACAGGAAAAAAAGGAGTTGCATTTAAAGGTAGAGAAGATTTAGATGTTACAGGACCTATAGTATATGATGGAAAAGATAATCATAAATCTGATGAATATATTCTTGGAGAAATAGAGATTAGTATAGAGACGGATACTGAAGATATTAGTACTATTAGAGGTATTGCAAAGAAAGATCAATTTAAAGCATTAAGAAAGTGGCAAAGTAAAAATAAAAAAGTAATTGATAATAATATAAATCATATACTAGATGCACAATCAAAAGACTTTACTAAAAAAATATTTAGAAAACGTACTATAATAGATCCAAAAGATGATACTAAACAAATAACATTACTAGAGGCTCCTCTTCAATTTACTGTAAAGATACCTAATAGATTAGTTAGTGAAGGTGATTGGAAAAAAAGATATTTTATGTTAGTAGATTTTGCATCTCCTCTTGATACAAATATGGATAAGATATTTGATATAGAAAGTGATTCAACAATTGTAGGAACTAAATTTATATATAAAGAATATCTTCCAGCAGGAAGTAGATCTACATTTGCAACATCTCATGTTATAGATGGACAACTTCCACCGTTTAAAGATATACAAGATGTTGTGAATATAGTTCATGGTAAAGAGACTGGTCTTACAGATCCTCTTAGTGAGATAGATAGTGTGGATGTAGAAGGGGCACCAGGAGTAGAGACTAGTACTGAAGGAACTTTAACAGAAGGAGTTGTAGAAGAAACAGTTGAAACAGAAGTAGATGAGTTAGATAATGTTCCTGAAGAATTAGATTTTGATCCAAGTACTAACTTTACAATACAAGAAGATGATATATCTTATTCTGAACTAGATGAATTTTTCAAAAATGAAATAGAAAATTTGTCTTCTGATGAAATAGAAAACATTAAACAGAATTTAAAGAAAAAAGTAGTAACTTTGCAAGATCTTATTGATGGTTATGAAAATCAAATAGCAACATTACCTGCTTATACAGAGAAGCAATTTATTGAGCAAATTAAAAAGAAATGTAAATAATGGCAAAATGTTTTAATAGAAATACGGAGGCATATAAAATTTTGGAAGACAAATACAAACTTCCTGTATTAGTTGATTCTATAATTGAAGGATATCAAAATACCAATGATGTTGAGGTATATCCATCCATAGAACAAGCTGAAGAATATCTAGAAGAAAAAAGAATATTGTTTAGTCTAAAGAAAAAGAAATTTATTGATACTGTTTATTCTAATTTAAGAAGAGCAAAACTTATAAGAAGATATGGTAATACTGATACCTTTACTGTTAATGTTACAAATGAAAAAAGTAAATTAAACTATTTGGGTAATCAACAATATGAGTTTAAAGGAAGTGCTAAAATAGCTAATGATAATAAGACAGCAATTTTAAGAAGATTAATTAGCTATGGTATCAAATCTGATGCTGCAATGTTTGTTACGTATGGTAAAACTTTTATATTTAGTTTAGATCCTGCTCAAATTAAAAACAAAGATATAATAACAAGAGAACCTTCTAAAAATAAAACTTATATTAGACAGGTTACTAATTTTCTAAGTAAAAAATTTCCTAACCTTAATATAGAATATGTTACAGATAAAGATGCACAAGATTATTATAATAACCTAGATGATGCACAAAGACCAGATGCAGCTCCTAAATATACTGGTCAAGGAAGTGTAAAGAAAAAAAAGATAAACTGGAAGAATGTTAGATCTTTCTACGATCCTAAAGCCAATAAGATTAAACTTATAAATAAAAAAGTTACAGATGATTCTGCAGTTGAAGAAGTATTACATCCTTTTGTAGATGCTTTTAAAAGTGATAATCCTAAGTTATATCTAAAGCTAGTTAAGGAAGCTAAAGAAAATTTTCCTAATTTATGGGAACAAATTAAAGATCAATATAATACAGAAAATGGATTTACAATTGATGCTCAGGAAAGAGAACTTGTAACACAAGCTTTAGCTTTAAAGTTTTTAAAAAAATATGATCAGATAGAAGAAGAGATTGCACCAAGAAAAAGATGGGATGAATTAGGATTTGAGTTTATGAAGTGGTTTGCTAATATGATTAGAGAGTTTTTTAAATATCTTACAGGCACACCTATTAAAATAAGAGTTAGAGATATTAATTATAATACTACATTATCAGATATAGCTAAGGTATTAAACACCACAAATATAGGTTTTACTTTTGAAACCCCCACAGTTGTTTTACCAGAGAATGAGGTAATTAAGTTTTCTTTAGAACCTAAAAAGAAAGATGCTTTATCAAGATGGAGAAAGAAAGCTACTCCTGCTCAATTAAAAACATTAGAAAGATTACTTGGAATTTCTGAAGCTCATAAAGAAATGATTATAGATTATAATGCAAGTGGTTCATCAGGACAGGGTGGTATAATACAATTAGATGAACCTACACATACATATTCTAATCTATTAGATAAAGATCAAAAATTTAAATCTGTAACTACAATTATAAAGGGAACCTTAAAACAAAAACACATAATAAAAAAGAATGAAACTCTTCAAGATATATTAAATAAATATAGTATTGAAAAAGAAAATATAATTAACTTAAATGATTCTACTGTAGATTTAGATAAACTACAAAATGCTGATGGATCTAGAATGAGAGAGATTTATATTCCAGATACTGAGTTTATAATAAACAGACAGATAGGAAATGAGTTTGATAGTCTGTTAACAGCAATAGCTAACTATGCGACCTGGGATGATGTTCAATCAATGATAGAAACTGGAGAAATGGAAATCATTCACCTTACACAAAATGATGCATTGTTTAATGCTTATATGCAACTAACAGAAGTAATAGCTGGGTTGAGAGGTATGAATGATGGTGGTAGAGCAATAATAGTTCCTCAACTAATTGTTGGAGATGTTTCAGCCGGTATAGCTGGATCTATTGATATTGCAGTTATAAAGGCAGATGGTAGTATAAGTATTAAAGATTTAAAGGTTAGCAGAAATGATGTTGTAGGAAATAAGGCGAGTAATGAATTATATAGAAATTCTTTGAAGGGAGGTTGGTCTGTAGGTCCTGAAAGTAAATTTTGGAAAACAGGGAACTATAGAGAGAGGACTAGTCCAGAAAGACGTAGAGGTATAGAATATAAACCAAACATTCATCAGTTTGAATTAACAACCAAACAACAACATAGTATGCAATTGTTTTCTTATGGTAGACTTCTTTATAACCTTGGAGAGAATGTTAATTTTGATGAAATGGAAACTATTCATATTCATGTTAACGTAAAAGGAAAAGGAAAAAATCAAACATGGGATGGAACTTTTGGTGAGGCTGCAACAATGCCGCACAAGCAAAGTGAAAATTCAGATTTATTAGATAAGATAATTCCTTTAAATGTAAATGAGGCATTAAAAGAACAACAGAAAAAAGATAGTAAAGAAGCTGGAACAGATAATCTTATAATGGATCCTGAATTAATTGAAGGAATTGAAGCACCATTATCTGAATCACAAAAGGATGCTTTATATGATGCTTTATATGACCACCTGACTACTGAGCAAGGTATAATGATAGAAAAGAAAGAAGCTATTCAAAGAGAAAGAGATAGAGTAAAATTATTAGAAGGTGACAAAGAGGTTGTAGATAATATTGAAGGTTCTATTCAGCTCATTCATCACATATTAGATGATGAAAATTTTATACAAGAAGGGTTACAAGAATTATTAGAAAAAATATCTGAAGAAATAGAAAGCTTTAGAGATTATGTACAAGATCCTAAAAATTGGGACAAACCTGAATATGTTAGAAGATTATTAAACTTTCCAAGCTTTGTAGGTGCTGTTAGAGGTCTTGTAAATATTAGATTTGATGAAAAAAATAATGATAGTGAAACATGGAGACTTTTAAATTCAAGAACAAAAGATTCTATTATTAAATTAATAGGTTTAATAAATTCTTTAGATGGTACAAGAACACAAACGGGTGTAACAACAGGTGTAATTTCTGATGGTATAAATAATTATATATCAGAAATTGTTAGAAAGAGATCTATTAATCCTAAGTTAGCAGCGTTAAGAAAAGAAGATGAAGCACAATATAGAACTTTATGGGAAGATTATAATAAACTACAAGGTGTTAAGCGTGATAAGTTTTATGACAAACTAAATGAAAAAGAAAAAGAATGGTTAGATTCTAGAATTGAATTAGATCAAATATTAAAAATGGGTGTTGATTTAGGTTCTATTTCTGCTAATATTAGAAGTCTTGCAGTAACTGATGATACTTTAGTCCAAGTAATGGAAAAAACATGGAAAGCAAAAAAGCAAGAACTTTTAGATAAGATAGAAGCAAATGGTTTAGAGATAGGAACTGCTGCTGCTAATTTAATGAGAGTACGTCAAAGATTAGGTTTAGGTGTAGATCCTAGATCTATGTATGAGTATATGTTAAACTTTGATGAAGATGGACAATTTAAAGGAACATATGTAAATAAAATTGGAGACAATTATAATAAAAAAGAAAAAGAATTAAGAGATCAATTGTTTACAGCAGATGGAGAATATAAAACTTATATTTATTATGAAGATAAAGATAGATCATTAACTTCTGAAGAAATAGAATATAATATAAAACTATCTGAAGTAAAAAGAAAGCAATCTAACTTTTGGAAAGCAGAAGTTATAAATGAAGATGGAACTGTTTCTCCAGGAGAATATCATCATTATTCTCCACAGTTTATAAGTGCAAGAAATAAATATGAAGAAATTATTATTACAGGAAACTATAGACGTTGGGAAAGAAAAGCTAATATTCCAGAGGCAGATTGGCGAGCATATAAAGATAAATATTTTGAAAAAAGATCTTACTATAGAAGAATAAATGGTAATGATGGATTTAGCGGATATGTTGTTAGAGATAGAGATGATTTTGTAAAGAGAGAATATAGAGTTGTAAATGATAATGTTACTACTACTGGTGAAGATTTACAAAGTGCTAGGTATAAAGCAATTATGAACCCTGCAATGAACAATGAATTGGCTCAAGCTGAAAGAACCTTTTATGAGGTGTATGATGAATATTATAAAAAGTTTTTAGACATGCTTCCTATAGGAGTTAGAAATGATATGACAGGTAGAGTTCCAATGATCATGGATACTTTCTATAATAAACTTAAAGAAGCACCTAATCCAGTTGGAAGTTTATTTTCAAAATTAAATCCTGCAGAAGCTTTTAAAAGTTTTATTAAAGATACTGCAATAAGTAAACAAGTCTTTGTAAATGAAGATGGGAACTTTATAAATTCCTTACCTATATATTATGTTGGAAAACCAAAACAACAAAAATATGTTGATGGTTTAAATGAAAAATTAGAAATATTAGAGAAACAATTTAATGCTGGAAAATTAACAGGAAGGAAAGGAGAGCAATTAGATACTAAAAAACAGTATGATTTTTATCTTAAGGAAAAAAAGAGATTAGAAGGATCTATACAGAAAGTTCAAATGGCTCCTGCAGCTCATGAAATAAGTATGGATTTAGCAGATAGTCTTATAAGGTTTAGTTTAATGGCTCAAAACTATGAGACTATGTATGAAGTTGAACATACATTAAAAGCATTTTTAGATGTTATCTCAAGAAGAGAATATAAAGAACCACAAGGAAATCTATATACAAAGCTTGGTGGAAAAGTTCAAAATGTATTTAGAAAAAAAGATAGTGAAAGAGAACCTAGAATGATTCAAAGAGTTAAGAAGTGGATGTCTATGGTTTATTATGATAACGATCAGCTACAAAGAACCTGGGCTGATAAAGCTGTATCACAATTAATACAAAAATCATCTTTAATATATGTTGGTTGGAATCCATTTGGAAATATAAACAACTATATGATTGGTAGATTAAACAACTTTGTTGAAGTAGCAGGAGATCATTTCTATGATAGAGCTGCTTATATTAGAGCAGAAAAAGAATTTAATATAAGAGTTGCTCCAGATATAATGCATAGATTAGGTGGAAGAACAGCACTTAATGATATTACAAATTTAGGTCAAGGTAAAGCGGCTAGATATTTAAAGCACATAGCTATTAGTAAGTATGAAGGAACAGTGGATACATTTAGAATGATGGATAAAAAATCAGACATACGTGAGCAAGGTGATACAACAGGAAGACAGGGTTGGTTTAGTAGAATGGCTGAATGGGGATTTGTTGTTCAAGACAGTATGGAGTATAATGTGCAAACTAAGGTTGGTGTAGCTGTACTTATGTCTTGGAGGGTTAGAAAAAAGGGTGGTACAGAAACAATGTCTTTATATGATGCATTACAGTTTGATAGAAAAACTGGTCAAGTTAATTTAGATCCAAATGAATGGGTTGTAATTGATTACCGTACTGGAGAGGAAAGAGAATGGAGTGATGATACTAGATATGAAATAAGAAATTACATACGTGAAACAAATAAACAAATACATGGTAACTATGCTCATGAAGATAGAATGGTTATACAGGCCCATTGGCTAGGACAATTAGCAGCTCAGTTTCATAAATGGGTTGTACCTGCTTATGATGCAAGATTTAGAAGAGAATACTTTGATGAAAATATGGGGTGGCTTGAAGGAAGATATGTAACCGCCTGGGGTTTTTTAAAGTATATATATCAAGTTAGAAATCATGTAGATAAAAACTCTTTGAAAAAAGGATATTTTGAAGGAAAGAAGGGAGAGATAAGAAGAAAAAATATGTGGAAGTTATTAGCAGAAATAGGTGTAATAGCTGGATCATGGGCTTTAAGAGATCTTCTTACAAAGTTAATTGATGAAGATAATGATGATAAAAGTAGAACAAGAAAGAGACTTGAAAATATGATGTTGTATCAATTACATAGACAACAATCAGAGTTTGTTCAATTTATTCCTGTATTTGGATGGCCTGATGCTTGGAAGATGGTTAGTTCTCCGTTTGCTTCTTCTAGGTGGTTGTATGAAGTTGGTGAAGCATTTCGTTATACACTTGGAACACCTGTAGCTATGGGTTGGGCAGCAGTAGATGGAGAAGAAGGATGGGTTAAATTTAATGAAGATAAATCCTGGGTATATCAAAGGGGTAGAAGAAAAGGAAAATTAAAGATATGGAAAGAATGGAAAGACGCTCTTCCTATATTGTATGCAATAGAAAGATTTATGGCTTATGATACAGCTAGAACTTATTGGGTTAAATAATTTAACATAAGCTTAACACAAAATTCATAAGTAATTAACAAGAGTTTACTATCTTATTTATATGAAGATAGATATAACTCCTATAATATATATACTGATGATGATATCAGTTTTTACACTAGGAATATGCCTGTAAACAAAAAGATAATTAAGATAGATAAAGAGAAATACGAAGAGCTTAAAAAAGATTTTAGTAATATTCTTGATTTATATATAACTGATAACGAGTATTACGTTATTGGAAAATTTGAAGATCTTAAGTCTGTGGGCGTTGATCCTGGTGTCCCCTTTGTTTAAAAGGACAATGCCTGCAGCCACTACCGCAACAATACCCCCTCTTACGGTGATATGATGCGGTAAAGACTACCTTTCCTTTTTCATAATAGAATAGCTTATTTGACTTCACATGCTCCTCCAGCACATGCTAGCTCTCCAGTTAGATTGGTTTCATCATCTTGTTCAATAACCTTAGATAGATCAATGTCCATTAATGATTTAACCATTTCATTATATTTCTTTTTAGTAATATCCTCAAACGGAGCCTGAGTATATGTA
>TARA_R110002020_G_scaffold50716_6_pt1 | contig 51343 bp, 102 predicted proteins | sample TARA_R110002020 | Tara Oceans TARA_R110002020 (sample SAMEA4396489) | marine metagenome | biome: Westerlies Biome; feature: [MES] marine water layer (ENVO:01000295) within the mesopelagic zone...; material: water (ENVO:00002006), including particulate matter (ENVO:01000060) such... | reverse complement strand
TGGACTCTTCTACGACCTCTGTGGACTCTTCTACGACCTCTGTGGCACCTTCACTACCACCATCGTCGCTGGCGATTGCATCGGCATTGGGAAGGTCAAAGCATATTTTAAAAGTTGAATTACCAGTACTGCCCGAATCGGTAATGCTAGACCCTTCATTTAAAAGGAAGTTGCATGACATTTCATAACTATCTTCATCAAGCTTCCAGCCCATGCTAGCTTCTACCACATCATCTATATTAAATGAATCTTTTACAGACTGAAGAACATCCCCTCTAAGATCGGTTAATATGGAACTCTTTAGTGCGACAGAGTTAGACCAAGTGCCGCCAAATAAAAATTTCATTTCAAACGCAAGGCCATTTCTTGAGGTCGGAAGTTCGTTATACTCAAATGAAATGTTCATCTTTCCGTCATTAGTCTGGGCTAATGTTGCAACTATGCCAAGGTTTTCAGCTGATGCAAAGTCATGCTCATAACAGCCTTCTTCTGCAAGCTTAATTAAATGGCCAACTCTTTTTGAGTATACTGAAAGCCCAAGGCCTCTTAGGGTGTTTTTTAAAACGACTAAATCTTTATTCATAATAAATACCAACTATATATAATATGCATATCAAACATAAAATAATTATTAGTATTTAATTACTATTTATGAGTCGATAGATTTTCTATGGAAGATACATATTCTTTTACAGATATTAGTTTTTCTCTATAATGATTCTGAACCCACCCATCATTTCTTGGGTCAAAGGCTTCTTTATTCCAGTCAACTAGAACTCTAAGCACTTCGTTCTGTGGCTCAGATTGCTGCGCGTCATTTGAGCTTTTCATATTATGCCTTTCCAGTCACATTGTCTGCGAATGATATTTGTGGCCTATGCACAAATACAACGGAGTTAAAAATCTCCTCTGGTGTTTCGTCTACAACAAGACGAGAGCCGTTTGTAAGGGTGACAACAGTGCCATCCTCTGCCTGATTAGATGTGTTTGTAGCAACAACGAAACCTCCGTCATCACCATCTATATCACCCTCTAAGTCAGATGGTGTAGATATATTTATTACATTAGTTAGCGAAATCCAGTTAAAGATCTTGCTCCCATTAGACGTAGTTGTTGTTACCTTTGTAAACGCATAGCTCATTGTAAACTCCTAATATTGTTCATTATACTTATTCTTTCTATCTCTTCTTAGTTTCTCTTGCTTCCTTACTCTAGATTTTTTATTATAAACATTTTTTACATGCTCATAATAATCATCATCATAATCATCATAGTCTTCTTCATACTTATCATTATTATTTGCAAAGTCATCGCAAATAGGTAAGTCTTTATTGGTTGCTCTTATAACACTATTTTTCACGTTAATACCCTATTCCCAACTAGTATTCAGCCTTGATGATATTATTTTTTCTACATCATTAGGAAAAGATGAAAGACCAGTTCTAGTGTTCTCAATATTCATCTTAATGTTTAACAAATATAAAAGATCCTCTTTGGGAAGAAGACTTATTAGCCTTTTAGCAAATCTTTCGTCGGCCCAAGATCGACTTGAGTTTTCAACAAGAGTTAGTATTTGTTCTTTACAGTTACTTACTTCATCCATAGAAAGGCATACTTTCGCCTGTGATGAAATCCATCCGTCATTATCATTAACAAAGTCTCTATAGCAGTTGTCAATGCCCACCCTCTTTATAACAATATTTCTAACGCCCGCATCTTTATCACAAGACATGCTCCTAATGCTTTTAACCGGAAGTATTTTTGCAGCCCTCTTTCTTGCACGAACATCTTTAGACTTCTTAGCCCTCCTTGCTGCCGATATTCTTTCTTTGCCAGATGAAGTATCTAATGTTGCACATAGAAAGTATCCAGCAGAATTTTTTAGAATGACAGAAAGAAGCTCTTGCGATCTCATTGAGACAACTCTGACCAAAGAGTGTACAGCTGGGCCATATGATCTTGGCCCACCTTTTCCATATGTATAAGACGGATATTTATTCCAATAAGGATCTGAAACCAAAGATTTAATTAACTTTTTATCATACGATGAAATCATATCAAATAGCAAATCTTCGTTGTACCTGTTGTACCAACCATTAGAAGTCGTTATTGTTTTTGGCATAGCGTCTAAAAAATTAGAGGTTATTTTCCTCATTCTTTCTCCTATAAGGAAGAGTTATAATAAAGTATAAAAAATAGAATTACTATTTGTAAAAAAACACATATAGCACTTATTAAGGCTAGGCTCTCAAGCTTCTTTATGTAAGAAATTATAAGGTTTCTTGCTGAAACAATGTCCTTCTTTATATGCTTATGCAAAACCCATTCCCTGTCGTTTAAAGAATCCTCACATAAATCAAATTGAAAAAGATATTCTGACTCAAGCAAGTCGGACTCTCTTCGTGACTTTTCTGTAGAAAAGTCTATTATATTTTTTATAGACTCGTTTGGGTCGTCTGTATAGTCATCTGACATTTTTAATCAGTCTTATTTAATATTCCAATATAACAAAGGAACGATGAAAATAGAGCAACAAAAGAGATTGAGTGATTGTCGGAAGCTAAGCCAAACAAGTATATGAGCAAGTTTGCTGCTATTGCAGTCCATAAGATTATTATGAATAATTTATTTTTGTTTATCACACTCCGTATCTAGCTCCACATTAGATACAGTAATATTATCATATTCATTATGAATTTTAGATATAATACTAGCAACCTCTTCTTTTGAATACTTTGGAGAATTAACCCTAAATGATATTTTTTTATTCAGGTCTTTAGAAAAAGCTTTTACTATATAAATATATTTTAAATCATCATACATTTATAGGCTCATCCTTTCCCACAAACCATCCCAATTTGTATACCTAACTGATTTTATTCCGGCATCTTTCATTTTCTTTATACATAATAAGCACGGCTTTGCCATTGTCATTCTATGATTATGCTTTTTAAATCTTATTACTTCAATTTCGTCACCCGGCTGTGCAAACCTAAGAACATTCATTTCGGCGTGCATATGAGAGGCCCAAGACCCATCTGAATATTGCCTCTTGAACCTGGGGTGGGTCTTGTCTGTGTTCTCTCCAATTTTAACGACCCTTCCGTTTCTTTTAAGAATAGCGGCAAGGTGATAAGTTCTACCATTATTTATAGCAAGGTTCTTAGCTTTGTAATACACTTGGCATATCAGCCCCTCCTAATCTTAGCAAGGCCATGTATGATATACATTATAGTCATCAGAGTCGATGGGGTTAACGAGACTGCAAGTCCACCCATATGAGGCCCAAACATTTTTATTCGGCTTTAAAAGAGATGACATACTTATAGTTCTTCTCGCGGTGTCAAAGAGCATTAAAGAATCATCATCAGATTCTGGCCAACAACGAGTATGCGATAACATATGAGGTGGAAACTTCCCGAATCCAGAGACTTCAAACTTATACACAACCATCTTTATTAACTACCTAATTATATTGTTTATCATCAGATGAATCATCTAAACTAACATTTTCTTTTGAAACATAAATTACTTCGCTTACAATTGATGATTCAGGATCTTCGCTTAATTTTTTTAATGCGTTTTTAAAAGCATCATCAACATCGTCACCGATTCCAACTATTGTTATATTGAACTCATACTCTTTCATATACTGCCTACTTTATAAAGTTATATCTATCTGACTCTACAACTTCGCGCATAATTTTTACAGGAGATATATCCCCCTCTGATAGAAGTTGCTTTAAAATTGAAGGACTGAATCCTGACACAAGGGCCGTGCCAGTTTCGTCAAATGTAACTGGAAAGTTCCCTCCAGAAGCGTTTAAATTCCAGAAAATTACCCTCGGGGCTTTGTAGCCACAGTCAGAATATTTCCTGGAGATACAGGTGATTGCGTCACTATTGTAATTATTTGAGCATGAATCAAATTCCATATCGGATAGGACCAAAATTATATTAGGCATATCCTCTTCTAAGATAGAGTCTCTCTTTGCGGATTCAAGTATCAAGTCGAATACGGACTCTAAGTTCGTAGAATATCCCCAACCAGCGGTTCTTACGCTGTTAATTCTTTCCAACAGGGTATCTCCAGATATGCTCTGCAAGGTAGGGCTTTCAGAAAATGTTACAAAATGATCTTCAAAGGGGCCGTTATTTCTTTCTGCAATATATAAACCAAGAGACACTGATACATCAATTGGTCTAATGGACCCAAACCCTGTAAGCATAGAGCCGGAGGTATCTACAACTGGAAGAATCCTGTGTGGGTTTGACATAAGCCAGTTTGGAAGGGCCGCCCACTGTTGCTCCAGCGCCCTTATGGATAGTGCCCTTTCCCCATCCTCTAACAGATCGAGTGTTCCAGACATGCTAGCAACTATATCATGTGGGTAAAGAACAGAAGAGTTGATCTTTCTTTTACCAGCTGAAACATCATCAATATATGCCTTGAATAAATCCGGACTGTGCCTTATGAATGCTTTTGTATAGTTTTTCATAGCAACAGACGGAACCTTATCGTAATCAATTGAGTTCCAATCGTTGCTGCACATTTTATTTTCAACAACAGATGTGCCCTCTGACAAAAGCTTCCTATATGCTTTTGGAGAGATTCCCAGCTTATTTATGATTTTTTTAGCAAGACTTCTTTTTGAGGATTTTTCGCGAGGCATCCACTTTGCACAAAGCGGGTTGGTTCCGCCACTTTTAGATAGATTTTCATGGATTAAGCTAAGTGCATCATCTTCGAGATTGGTTTCAAATAAGGTAAGCAAATCATCCCATCGCCCATACTCAGGAATCAGCTGAAGACTCCCCCTTAAAACCTCTGGCTTGTTAATAGCAATATGCTTAATTATAACATTAAAGAGCCTTCTTTCTCCAAGCCCACCTCTAACGTCCCTAGCCCAAAATAAAATCCTCATAGCATAAGTTGGATCTTCCTCAAATGCTTTTGAAAAAGACATAACTATATCTTCGTCACTTCTAAGTCTCATCGCCCCACATTCAAAAAAGAAGTCAACTAAGAAGCTTCCGCTTGTTGAATTTGTAACACAGCCATTTGTAGTTCTGGCTTGAGACTTTTTCATAGAGCTTAAAAGTGGTGATGTAATTTTATTCATAATATTCTCACTATCTGGATACATTTTATTATAGTCTTAAAATTTATTTGCTGTTAGTATCCAATGAAAAACAGGGTAGTTAGGCATCTAGTATTTTATACTCCCCTATGCCTTCCAGTGGGAGACTGATAGTAATAAATAACTTATTACCGCACTATCAAATCCGTCGTTAGTAATGTTTGCTGAGTCTACCCTAAAGTTACTGTGTTAAACTATGATCATCATAGTTAATTATATTACTATAAATAGTAGTATTAATCTAATAAATAATGGTACTCCAGAGAGGATTCGAACCTCTGACCCACGGCTTAGAAGGCCGTTGCTCTATCCAACTGAGCTACTGGAGCAAAAGTTTGGTAGGACTGGTGGGACTCGAACCCACATGCTCTATTAAGCGAGAGATTTTAAGTCTCTTGTGTCTACCTATTCCACCACAGTCCCACGAAATTTATAACTACAGACTTCTTATGAGTTGTACTTCTTTAATCGTGGGTCAGCTTCTCTTCCCGTTTTAAACGCGGGACGCTCAGAGTCTTTGGTTACAAATGCAATCTCCCTCTCAAGACCTGCGGTACTTTTCCCCGCCTTTTTAAATCTATCAGCCTTGCTCATAAGTCGCCTAAGGTGCTGATTTTGTCTTTGTGCTTTAGAGCCCAATTTAATCTCCGAATATGTTTAGTTTGAAAAACGTGGCTACCGGCTATCTGATAATAATATATTGTGAAAAAAAATCAATACAGAAAACTACAGGCAGCTTATAAGCCTCTTCCAGCGCCTTTCAGCATCAGAAACAAACTCGCTATCCAGTGGCTGTACAAGATCACCGGCTTTCATTTTTTACCTTCACACGATTATCTTCCAGCGTCCCAGTAATAATATCGGTCAGTGGCAATACTACACCCCAACTTTTATTTTGGTTTCGCATGTGATGATTCCAGTGCCACCAGAAATATCGCTTAGCAAACGCCGGATAACGGTGGAGCATATTGTGAATTACAACAAAAAGAATTCCATAGATCAAAACCGTCAGGAATAAGGCTGGTGACAGTAACCAGAGCGGAGTATGTATCAACATCGCAATAGGCATACCGATTAGTTCCTTCCTAGAGGCACGCAGGTCAACGAATCCATTTCTTACGGCTATCAGGTGATGTTCTCTAATATGAAATGCAAAAACACTTGAGCCTTTTTTGCCATACCCATGAAATAGATAACGATGAACAAGATACTCAACCAGATTGGCGTAGAAAACACCTGCTAGTGCAAAGAAAAAATTAACTAGCATCAATCACCTCCCACTAATTGTACAGGATAATATCTTCATCTGTGTGAAAAAAAGTATCAATAATCCAGGGGCTTACGATAAAAAATGTATCGTCTTCTGACATCATTTCGCTCATAGCTGAAAAGATCATTTCTCCGCATGTATATCCAGCCTCTTCTGAAAGCTCCCATGCAACCTTGAAGTCCAAAATTATTCCAATCATATCTTCATTTGAAACATCATTTTGCATTAGAAGATGTTCAGTAAGGCTGCCTAGTGCTTTAAAATAAAATTCATTATTCATAAGTTACATTAACTCATTTTTATTTTTTATTTTATAAACCCTATCTTTTTCTGAGTACTCTAGTTTTATTTTGGACAAGTAAGATATAAGTTCATCTTTGGAAAAAAATATATTTATAGTGTCTTTATCTTTATTTTTTAAATAAAACTTTGAATCATCAATTTTATTGAAAATATCTTCAGTTGTTATTTTATTCTTATTTTTCATCTTGAATTGTCAAGCCCGGCCCGTCAAAGAATATTTCTCTTAAACGGTACATGAATAAATTCTTTTGAGTCATCGCTTACATGTATTGATTCATAGTGAAATCCGACCGGATGATTACCCGGTACTAAGCACACTATAAACAAATCTTTATTTTCCTGAACGACCCGATCAAACGCTTCTGCTGAAGAGTGCGGTCCATCCAAATGAAAGTGGGCGGGCTTGTTATCTGATTTATTTAGAGCAATAGCTGTCCAAGTCATGACATCTCCTTTGTAATAATATTAGATATATAGTTGTATCATGTTACATAATGTAGTATACGAAACGATACTATCAATAGCTTAAAAATGATCTGATTTATTAGGGGCAAATACTATGAGTAAAAAAATAAGAGAGGGCTTGTTAAAAGCCATTGATGAAGATGAGGACTTAGAGCAGTTTATTAGCATAGAGCATCCAAAAAGAAAGAAGGAGGAGACTTCGCCTGATGATTACAAACTATACTTTGGAAGTTCGGATTTAAGCAAATTCCAAATACGAACAGCCGGCGGCACTGTGGCGCTAGACAACAGTGGCTTTTTGGGGGTTGGAACCAGACTTCCATCTGCTGCGCTTCATCTAAACAGAACATTAAGAATATCCGAAGTTGATGGGTATACCTCAGATGGATACGCCTCAGAAGAGTCTGATGGGTACACCGAAATAGTAACTGAATCAGACAATCCAAGTGGCAATAGCGAGCTATCAATAGCGTTTAATAATTTTGGTTTGATGGGCTATGATATAAACAGAGGCTCAATGAAGATAAAGTCTGTATATGGGAAAAATATTGTTTTTGATGCTGGCGGCGCTATGTTTGATGTGGATAATTCATCGGAAAGAATGATAATAACCTATGGAGGAAACATCGGAATCGGCACAAGCAACCCACAAAAAAGACTTCATATCGCCGCTGAGAGTGGTGAGACTCCAATAAGGGTAAGCAATCTACAATCAGGGCCTTACTCCAAGTATCTAGTGTGGGACGATATAACGGGTGATATTTTTTATTCTGAATCTAGTGCGCCAGCTGGCACGCAGCAACTTGAAGGAATCTTGGTAAGATATTTATCAGTTAACTCTGATTATACTATTGATACACATGGATCAGGGCTTAACGATTACATTGTTGGCGTTGATACAACAAATGGAAAAGTAGATATAACATTGCCAAGCAGCCCGACTAAAGGTAGGTATCTTATAATAAAGGACTCAGTAGGTAATTCAAAGTCAAGCAAGATAGTTATTATTCCAGATGCAGCAGCAGGCCATACAATTGATGGAATCAATCAAGTAGACTTGGCATCAGATTACGGATCAGTAACCATAGTGTTTGACGGAGTAGGAAGATGGATGGTAATTGGGAAAGCATAGTTATTAATAAGTAAAGAAAAGGTTGTGATGTTTTAAATCAAATACTTTAATTATTAATTATAAGGAGAATAAAATGGCGGTAGATAAAGTTTTTTATAACCAATCAAGTGAAAGCAGGCTGGGATGGAAGCCTGACTGGTTTGGTGTAAAGTATAATGACGAAGACCTAATTGTTGCAGTAAAGTTATGGCAGAAGAACCTGGGGATTGTTGCAGATGGAATGGTTGGCCCAATGACATATAGAAGGATCTGGACAGAAAGAGAGGCCACTATATCTAATTACCAGCCGCAAAGCCCCAGCTATGGATATTCTTCTGGAAGTATGTGTAAAGCAAATAATTACATAGTTCACAACGGAGTTTTTCTCCCCATAAAATGGAACAAGGTTGTGCTATGGGATGATCCAAATGGCTTTAAGATTAAAAGTGGAAATTATTATGACAACTCTGGAAAGGAAGAGCGAAGGCCCAATGTCTTCGTAAACCACTGGGACGTTTGCTTATCGTCTGAATCATGCGCAAATGTTTTAAACAGAAGAGGCATCTCAGTTCACTTTTGCATAGATAATGACGGAACAATATATCAAATACTGGACACTCAACATGGGGCTTGGCACGCTAGTAATTCTTATGGGAATAGATACGGAATAGGTGTCGAAATAAGTAATGCATATTATATAAAATATCAAGACTGGTATGAGAAAAATGGATTTGGGAAAAGACCAGTGTGCACAGATTCCGTTGTTCATGGTAAAAAATTAAAAGATCACACGGATTTTTACCCAGTTCAAATAGAGGCTCTTAAAGCGCTCTGGGAGGCAGTTAGTGTCGGCATAGGTATACCGCTGGAGTGTCCAAAGAACCCGGACGGAACCTTGTTAAGGGGCCTTAGCAATGACGTTTCAAAGGGCAGGTTTAACGGATTTGTTAATCATTATAATTACACAAAAAATAAAATAGACTGTGCGAATCTAGATTTAATTACTTTATTGGATGAAGTTAAGAATAGTTCATAGCTTATAATTAAAATATTCAAAATCCTTTTTGTATATATCTTTAGCTATTTTTACAGATCCCCTAGAATAATACTCCAAATAATGCTTGCCGTAAGTACCCTTGTTTTTAGTTGATAGTTTGGGTGGGTTATCTGTTTTTAAAATATAAGAAGAAAAGTGCTCCCATTCCGTACTTAAATTTTCATACCTTAAGACACTAGACACCAGGATCTTGCCTGCACGATCCACTAAAAATAGATGTTGAGCGGCTGTAATATGAAATGGGCAAGTGGTGTCTTTGCAGGCTCCTTCGCCACCATAGTCAGTTAGCTCTTTTATCCAAGAGTTAAAATCTGATTCGATAAACTTATTTTTGCAGCTACTACTGTAACAATTATAAGTTTCCAATGTAGGCAAGTTCTCTTTATTATTCCAAAAATCTTTATTATAAAAATACCATGAAACAAGCCTGTCAAGTGGGTTTCGTATAACTGAAAACTTATTACACTTTAAAAAAGTCTGCTTGTTCATTCCGTAAAGATAATTCAATGCTGGTTCGTGCTTTCTTATCGGGTGTACGCCGGGGCTAAGGCCATTATCATCTAGGTGCTTTGATATTGAAGTTACTATGCTAGTCCCAGCATTTTTTGGGATGTGAATAAAAATTGTATTTATATCTTTAAAATAAGGCATTGTGTTCCACTGTGGAGCCATCGAGAGGATTCGAACCTCCGACCTGCTGTTTACAAGACAGCTGCTCTGCCAACTGAGCTACGATGGCTAATTAAAAAAAAACGGTCTATATAATTTATACCCAAAATTACTAGCAATTATATCAGCATATAGCATAGCAAGCTCTTTTGAGTTTGCTGTGCCCGTTCTAGAAAGACTGTATTCTTTTAGTGGTTCCACTTTGTAAGTCCATACATTCTTCTCTCCACGAACAGATGATTTTGGATCAGAAAATGTTTTCTTTATATATAGAATATCATTTTTAATAAGGTCTGTAAGATCTACGACTCGTATATACTCTGTATAAGAATTTGGGTTTGAATCTACAGACCTTATTATATGAGTCCACCCAGATAAAATCATGACCCAAGCAGACTCCTGCTAAGCCTGAATGGGTCTTTTATTTTATAGCCTAGCTCTATAGCTTTAAGATCGGCCATAAAGAGAGCCAGCTCTTTTGTTTTTATTGGGCCATTTATAGATATTCCGGTAGGCTTCCAAGAGTAATCTTCGTGGCTGCCTTTAAAAAAGTTTAAGCCAAATATTCCAGACCAGATGTATCTCTTATTTTTTTTATCATAAGAGTTCTTTAAATATTTTAATATTTTTATCTCATATTCCCAATGGTTTTTATTTTTAAAAACACGTATAGCGCAACCCGGCGAGTCCTGCATAGATCTTTCATAGACTCTATACAGCCCGTTATATCCTCCGGCGCACTTTTTTTCCCAGCTAGTTAACTTCACTCCTGCAACCCAAAGAGCCTTTTGTGTTAGAAGCCCGCTCGTCTGCTTCTGGCAAAGAGTCCTTTAGAACTCCTACGCCCTCACACTTTGTACAAAAGTAGAACCTATTTCTACATAGTACAGAGCCGTGTCCATCACATGAACTACACTCTTTATACCCATATTGGGCAGGTTTGTACAATATTTTTATTGGAAGCATATTTATCCCCAGCAAGTCGTTCTGCCTAATTGCATAATTTTATTTAAACAACAAAACTTTCGTGATGCTTACTAATTAGTATATTACGTAGCCCTCCTTTATTTTTTGTTTTTAATTTTACTTATAATTTGGTAATCATAGGTAAAAGATATACAGTCAGATAGCTTTTCCTTTCCAGAGTATGGAACGGAATGTTTCTTTAAAGCATAAAGATCACTCCTTCTGACAAACCTGCCTTCAAATCCTTTTACTAAAACTACTTCATTCCCAAATTTAGACTCTCTATTTATAATAGATATGACCTTTTGATATATAGTTGGACCAGCGAATGTCTCTACTTTCAGCGTGTCTCCAACTTTATACTTGATATTTTTTTTCATGGAATAAAATCCTGCCCCACGCCGATGCCAAGGCGAATCATTACTAACATTAGCGTCGATCCCAGCATCATTGAAAGAGCAGTTACCAGAGTCATCCTGAATCTCTCTCGGATGCATGTCTCATCGATAAACCAATGTATAAAGGGGAAGTTTAGGATGGGCAGGAAGAAGCCTAGGAAGGCCTGGAGAACGATCCAGTCATGTACGATAGCGTAGCTGTACCAATTTGCCCAAAAATCAATAAGAACGCCAGAGAAGAAAAGGCTCTTTAGCTTATTTTCATTCATCCACGCCCAAGTTTTATATAGCAGACTCATTCTTCTTCCTGGCTTTAAAGAGTTTCGAAAGAAAAGACTCCTTCTTTTTTTGAGAGGGCGCAGGCTTAGAGGTGGAGTCGGGAAGGTTTTCTTGAATCATTGAAAAGTCAATGGCCCAAGATCCCTTTTCCTCAAACTCTTCTCCAAACTTTGTTAAAACAGTTATTTTGTTGTCGCTGAACTCAACCCACTCTATGTTTTGGTTTATAGAATCTCTTATGGACCTGTATACAATTAAAGCAAAATCATCTTTTGTCATTTTGTTTTACTTTAAAAATTTAGATCATTTAAATAAAAATGTATTGGGTTGGAGCCGCCCTCTATTAGCTCTACTACCTCGTAAGACAAAACTCCCTCTCTGTATCTTTGAATTTTGCTTTGCTCATTCCAGGGCTTATCTATAGCTTTTAACTTCATATTAACCGCTCTTATCGCGGCGGCTCTATTTGTCCACACTCTTCCAACTCTGGATTCAGAAGTATCCGCTCCACCACGAAGATATAATCCAGTCTCAGTATTTCTTATTTTATATCCGTAAACACGGTCTTTATTACTCATCTGGCTCTCCGAATAAAATTCTCGATTGGTCAAAGTAATTTATAGTAAGCCCAGCGGGTATAAACATTTCTCTTCCGCTTTCTGTCATTACAGATAAAATATCTTCAACCGTATGCTCTTCGTGATTTGGCTCTGGAAATATATCATATATATATGGCTCATATCCAAGGACTTCTTTTAATTTTTCTAATACGGACTGCTTCTTGGGCTTGTAAGTAAAAAGAAAAATAAATCTTTTATGGGCATCTTCCGCAAAGTAACGATATACGTCCATGATGAATATACTACTCTCAACTGGACTTTTTAATAACTACTTTTATATTTTGAACCGCCTCTATTTCGAATCCATTATGTCTATATAAAAACTTTTTTACATTTCTATCTGTTGAAACAGAGGATATATTCGGAACTCGATTGTAATTGTCAGACAGCACTTCTTTCATGCCAATTGTAACACCAATATCATTAAGCTCTTTGGCAAACCTAAGCAGCAAGTCCTCGTATGTATCTTTGTTCATAGCTTATTCCTGTGGCTCGCCGCATCTAATTTCAGTTACTCCATCTATATATAGAAAGTAAAAAAAGTCCCCTTCTTTTAAGGCGCAGGGGAATACTCTGAGATTAAAATCTTCTTGAATTATTTCATTTTCCGATGTTGTTATTTCAGCAGTAATATAATCACCATGAATTTGATCAACAACTCCTAATAGAAATAGCCCCGAAAGCAATACGTATTTTCCATTCATTTTTAAACTTGTGCCTGCTGCCTAATGTTATCGAAAGCAGGCCAAGAATTATTAACATAATCATCAACCCATTCTTCTACTCTTGGATGCCTTCCACCAATGTGCCACTCTGTTATGTCACATAGCTCAAGGCCGTCATCGCCACAGTAATTCTTTCCGTCTTTCCAATTATAAATCGTTGCAACGGAGCCATCTTCAAACTCAAGATGCCATTCTGCATCAGACTTGTAGTCATCATAGCTATCTGACGGATCTCCAAGTTTGGAAACTAACCCTTCGTATGTTGCTGTCAAATACCCCTGGAGGCATGTCCCGTTTGTATCTGTGTCATTTGAATTAATTTTAATTATTTTTGGCATGTCATTCTCCTATGCTAGACTTCCATTCGTCACTATTTATTAAAGCAAGTTCTTCTTTTAAATCAGACACACAAGATGTTAAAAGATCCATTTTCATTATGGATGAGGGCTCACCCTCTTTTAATTCATGAATGTGGGCTTCGCAGAGAGTAATTCTGTTTTTAATATACTGCTCTCTAGTTAAGTTATTATCCTCACTAGAGGGCTTAAGCATTTCAACCCTCCATGTTTCTGGACTCAAGCAATCATCAAATGCAATTTCATCATGAAGCCATTCTCCATCCAGATTAAGAGCCTTGTTTCTTGCGCCATCTTTGCTGAGAGCATAAACTTCTATGGGAACCTCATGAACTTCTTTTACATAAACAATATACTTATTCATTTCAAGGCCCCTTCTTAAGCCCTGCGAGATAGCCCATTGGAACTTTTAATATATGCATTTCATACCCCATAAATTTACCATTTTTAAATTGGCTCCAAAGACCAGTGCTATCACCTGTATTCTCCACCTCAACCATTAACTCAAGAACACTTTCTTTAAACCTAATATGAAAAGCATTATTCCAAACATCTGGAACAATCCTTCTCATTTCTTTTGTAACCTCTTCTCTTGGAGATTTCTCTCCTTTCCAGTATATATTTGCCAAAGCAGCACCCCCTCGCTATAGTTATTATAATTCACAATGGGCATTTCATATTGTGATCTGATTCGTCAAAGAAAAACCCTTGATCGTCAGCATAATTAGACCCTATCCATTCGGTAGGCTCCCCAGCTTCAGCCCAACATGCTTCGTGATAACAGCAGCACCCATCATCGAAATTGATTTCGTAACAATCTACTCTGCCATACCCATCGTAACTTCCGCGAATAGGATCGCGCCCAGGTCTAATGAGGACAACATTATTCATCCATGCGTTAACTTCATTAACAGCATACTCACTAAGCATAGGGTGTCCACACCCATTACAATTCCAACTAAAAAATCCCATTTGTTCTCCTAAATCAGAATACTATCCGTATACATTCTGAGGTTTTCAATTATAATGCCAAAGCAAGCCCACGCAGGATAGTGCAAGGGGCTGATAACGCCTCTCCAATTATATTTTATATCTGAATAATCCCAAATCTTATTCTTTGTAGGCAACCCCACGGCTAACTCTACTAGCCAAACCCACAATGGGTATGTTAACCATCTAACAACATTATGATCGCTTGCACAATAATATATGAAGTCAAATCCATATGTTAAGCCGAAGCCATAAATTGGGAGCATCCAAATTGAAACACTACCTTTTAAAGATAGGCCCGACCCCTTTTTTGTCAGAGCTGTTCGTATTGCATTGAATACCAACTCTATGCTCACCCCTATGATCGAGTAAAGAATTACTGACACAACCATCTGTTATACCATCTGCTAAGTGTTCATTAACTATGTCTATTTTCCACCTGTTAAACCGTTCGGTAGAGGCTCCGCCGATAACATGCTCTAACTGCTCGTCTGTTAGTTCCATTTTAAACTTATACCAAAGAGTGTTCTTTCTTTTCTCGCTTAGAAAGCGTTTTCAGAACAACCTTTCTGCTGCGAATATTCTCTGTGCCCAAAAGACTAATTACCCAATCTGGATTCTTGCACACAAAAGCGAAGTTATGGTCAGGCCAATCTTCCAAAGAAGCCTTAAACCAGGTGCCATCATCTTCTCGTCTGATAATAAAAACAGATGTATCTTTGGTTTTAATCAGATTAGGATTACTCTTTTGCCCCCTCCAAGGCGGGGGCCTTTCTCTTGGCTCCTTGAGGAGTCCATTCTTGTCTACATAAAAAGTCCATCCGCTTTTATAAAGACGAGACAAGCCGCGATAACCAGTTCTATGTGGCTTACCATTTTTAATAACAGGATGAAGCTCTACATAGTCAAACAGATGTTCAAAGATATGATTCTGAACAGCGCCTCTACGATCCATATTTTCACAAATTTCAGAATAAACTTTATCCCAAGGTCGGTTGCAATTCTTTGCGAGATAGCGAACAAGTGGATTCAAATACTCATTAAGAGATTTTCTGTCATCCCAGTTAAGGGACTTTGGCTTCATAGAGGAATAGTGAGGAAGGTTGTCATAGTCACCCTCTCTCTCTTGCCTCCTACTTTCTTTCACTTCTCCATTCTTCATGCTACTTCCAACTCTTGGAGTAGTAACAAGAACCTTATCCATGTCTTTTCTCATAATAAATTACCTGGGTGAAAATGTAACTTCCGCCTGCCACATATCACTTGGGTTGCCAAAGTAAGAGATTTGATCAACAATATATCTTGTGGTGTCAGAGCCATTCTTTAAAATTAAATAGTCGCCAGAAGAAATGCCTCGCGTCCATCCGACTAAAGAAACCTGCTGACCAGAATCTTTAATAGAGGTGATGTTGTAATTCCTGCCCCACTCTCTTATTGAAAGATCAAACGTATTACTCATTTTCAGCGCCCTCTCCATTGATTCGTTCAATTAAGCCCTCTATATCGTTATCTTCAAATATAGATATAAGCTTTTCTAAGTTTTTATTAAGTCTGTTGATTTGCTTAACGGCTTCTGGAAGAGTCCCCTCAAGGAATCGCCTTCCTATTATTGTTTGGAAAAATCCAGGGCTCATCGTTTGTTATCCTCATCTGACAAGACGTGTTCAAAGTAGTCAGTTTCTAACACGAACATAATCTGCCTAGTGTAGCTTCCGCCATCTGACTCACCCAAAATTGGAGTTACGGATGCAACCCTCCACCCATCATCAAGGTGCTTATCCACATCGCTGATAAGATGTGTAGTTCCAATCCTATGAATATTGGCTATAATAATTTTTTGCATCTTAGTTCCATCACATAATTAAAATTTGAACGAAGGTTCTGTTAAAGAATAGCATTTAAAGAAAAAATTTTATTATGACATTTTAAGAAAATTTTATTTCGAAAGTCACTCAAATATGATATTCGAAATTAACCGTTTCTTCGTTTGTTCGAAGCTTAACAGCGTTATTTCTAATGTGAAAATCTTCCGCCATTTTTGTTTGCGGAGATAAAGTAATCACCCTGGTTATATACAGAAGCTCTTTCATTAGTAAAGAAAGCCGGCTTATTATTGCTCTTCCCGCTCCACGTTCATAACTCCAAACAGTATATGGAACGGCAATATAAGAGTTTGGAGTAACAAACAGATCAAGGTCATTAACTGATGATGGTATATCATCAAGATATGCAACACATACAAATGATACGAATATTCCTTCGTCATTTTTTAAACCATAGACCTCTCTACCATGAGAAGTTCTAAAGCTATCGTTAAGTTCCGGCCTAACCGGATCTTTTCCAGACCAATGATCTGTATCATTAGTTACGTTTTCAAGAACGTAACCGCTGGTTTCTATATCCATTATTTACCACCGCCCTTCTTCTTATTATACTGCTCTTTAGCTTGGCCGCCCAATGCTCCAATTGAGCCAAGAAAGTCATGCAACTCTTCGTCACCCTTCTCTGACCCGGTAAAATATCCGGGATTAACACGAACAACCTCGGGTGCGTTGGGCATCTTGCTGGCTCGCATATTCTTTTGTATCTCTTCGTCTGTATCACCATAAGGTGACCACCAACCTCCACCGGGTTGAATAATTTTTCCGTCTGGACCCATTACGCTCATCTTATATCCCTTCTATAATTTTAATGGTCGGGGTAGCTGGATTCGAACCAACGACCCTCTGCTCCCAAAGCAGATGCGCTACCAGACTGCGCTATACCCCGTTACTTTGTAGAATCTTGCTCTGCTTGAATTTCTTCGCATACCTTATGATTCAAGCTGGCAACTTCCTTAGGCCCAAAGAACGTCATTGTTTCTTCCAACATACGACTTGCTTTGGCTAATAGCCCATTGTGTAGCTCGGCATTTAAATTCACTCCAGAGCAGTTAGCACATGGGTCAACTTCCCCACATAACTCACAGGCTCCGCACCCAGCAGTTACAACACCTCTATTGCCCATATCCCGCCTCCTTTAAAAGCAGCTGTATTGGGGGCGAGTATACAAGCCCACCCCCAATACAGCAGGGTATCAGTCCTTAACTAAGGTTAGCTTTACTAAGCTCGAAACATCTTGCTTTAGAGTTCGCAAAGCCTTTCTCGCCCTAACGCCTGCGGCTGCATTACCACTCGCATTTTTTGTTACATCTTCTTCAAGAAGTGCAACGGCGGTTTTAATTTCAGTCCACTTAGTTAGGACTTCACTCATGTCTGTTCCATTATTCATAATTGCCTCCAATTGTGCAATAAGTTACTTGTGATAAACTACGCTTTCCTTTTATAGCAGAAAGACAACATGCCTTTTGCGCAGCCCTGCTAAAATATTATACTTAATAAGCCAAGGGGGGGTGGCAAAGTTTCAAAACACGCCTTGATCCGCTGATGTTATAAGGCAGTTTTTCAGTGTAGGGTTCTCGTTGCCCAACGGAAGGTTCAACTTAGCCTAAGTCTTTGTCTCTCTTTGCCGCCCTTCTCCGGGGTCATGACTCCCCAGCCCCTAAGCCAATTACTTGTTTATTCATAATCCCTTACGGCGATGCCAACAGGAAATCTCGGCTTTCCATCGTCTGTTAATTCTTGATAGCGAACTGTAAGCATCTTTCCAAGATAACTATTTAGGTTCTTAAACGCCTCTGATCGCTCCTCATGACTTCCCCTCGGACGTACACTAAACTCAAGGCCATTAGAAGTGACGCATCTAAACACAATGAGGCCAGCCTCCCTACCCGAACCGTCCTCTCCACCAATGATTTTAAATTCATCATCAACAAACCTTTTTACCTTTTGTAGATCGTATGACCTGTGCTTATATTTATAAGTACTGTTTTGATTGCGAGCCATCATACCTTCATAGCCCTGCTGAACAAACATTTTTTCAAAAACATCAAACTCTTCTTGATGCTCAATATCATATGTTTTAACAATCTTGATGTTTTTGCCGATGATAGTCCAGCTTTGGCAGTAGGTTGGAAAACGTGCGCCCTGCACTCCAAACTGCGGCAGTCTCTCTTCAAAAGAAAGAGACTCGTGTGGAGAGTCATAGATGTGATATTCTAATAGGTCTGTATCATCACGCTTCTTTTTTACCGCAGAAATGATCCTTTGAAAAGTCCAGCCATGAACATACAGCTCTCCGTCCACACATTGACCCTCTGAAAGCATATCACATAGCTGCTGATTAATCTTATCCGGTATATCAATTACCTTGCCTTTTCTTGACCACATAATAACAGAGCCGTCTTGCTTTCTTGCAAGCATCCTTACTCCATCTAATTTCGGCTGAACCCAGCAAGGGAATTCTATCTTTGCACTATGCTTATCATGCCTATGCGCAAGCATGGGCAAGAACATACCATAAGATTCAGACGGAATGTTTCCCTTATCTTCTACGTATCCTGAATCTTTTTTACGGCTATGTGCAGATCGAGCTTCAGAACATGCTTGTTCGTAGACAGTGGTTTCGTTTGCTCTACCGATATTCTTACCCTCTCCAATAAAGCGTTGGTCAAGCTGCTTCTTGCCGCTTTCGTAGCCGTGCTCAGTTTCAATGTAGCAGGTGTCATCGCCCATTTTAAGCACCGAGATATTCCACTCTTTAATTTTCCCATTAGTTGACTTGCCATACAGTGTTGGTAGATTCATTTCAGTTTTAACCTTTGAGTTGCAATTATTACAAATATCATCATAGTGCATTTTATCTGTGCTGCTGTCGTTACATACCGGACACATAGATTCTCCTATCAATAATTGAGTCATTCATCTTCCGCTAACCTCTTTTGTTTGCTGACATTAAAAATGGTAGGCCCACTCGGACTCGAACCGAGAACCCTCGCTTTATGAGAGCGATGCTCTAACCTGATTGAGCTATGGGCCTATTATATCTGATTGATCAAATCTTTGCGTACTTGCCGACAGCCTTATTTAGAGTTCCCCTATTTCCATGAACCTCAAACATGATTGCTTTGGCTATCGTCTTGTCTGTAATCTTACAAAGTGTGCAGTCGTTACAAGTGATATCGCGCTTCCCTTCTACTCCATATCGCGCAGGACACTTAATGGCTCTTTCGCCATTCGGAAGGGTTAGAAACTTCGACACTCCCTTTGGTACAACCAGGGACACTCCCCATCCCATTTCACGGGCCCTCATAGCTTCTTCGATAGTTTGGCATGAAGCACGAAAATAACCCTTTAAGGGCTGCGCTTCATCTTCCTCCCAACAATGAGTGTAGCCAATGTTCGTAAGACCCTCTTGTTCGACCATGAGGCACTCCTCAATCGTTCCTGATACGTCACCAACTACATCACCAGCAACACGGTGTCTAACGACCTTGCAATCCTTCCTGCGGCCTTCTAACGCTTCCTTTAGAGTTCGCGCCTTAGTAAATCCACTCTCGATATCTCTGGATAGTTTTTTCAAATAGAACAGCCCCCACGCATAACAACCACCATTCTTTAAGCTACATGAATCGGGGCATGTGCTTTCTGGAGAATAAGATACGACGATCTTCCCAGTTTTCTTATCGCTAGTTTGCGCAACCCAATGGACAAGTCTTTGTTTTAGCATAGCTGTGGAACCTTATATAAAAAATAAACGTATTTCGACCCTGCATACTAAAATAGAATATGGATAAAAAATATAAATACGTTGTTTTTGCCTCCTGTTATTTATACTAATTATCATTGATTTAATTGAAACCGGAGGGTCACAATGAGCAAAGATACAGACAGCCTTATAAAATTATCAAACCACTTAGATTCTATTGGCTTAAACAAAGAAGCAGATTATTTAGATTATGTAATAAGAAAAGAAGCACAGGTGCATGGTGAGGGCCATCAGAACTGGTTGCGATTTTGGAGACAATTTGGCGGAAGTAAAACTAGAATGTTAGAGGGAGAGGGCGAATTAGAATACCAAGAGAGAATTCGAATGATGAGGCAGACCTCAGACGAAGAAAAAAATCTTGAGAGGCAGATGAAGAAAAGTCTGGGCTGGCTTGATCTCAGAGCATTAAGGGAGCTTGAAAGTTGCTTGGGAGATGTTTCAAAAAACATGATGGCCCGGCAAAAAGAAGAGGCTGCTCTCTTGCCAGAAGAAAGGCAACAGGAAGAAGGCGCCGATACTGATACTGATACTGATGCTGATACCGAAAGGGCAAATGGTATGTGATCTTCGAGAAGATAATTTTAAATCCCTTCGGATGGGCTCCACTTAAAATCGTCTTCCGAGCTTGCATCAATGACAACAAGCTCTTCTTTGGAGTTTATTCCAAGGTTGCCAATTCCAAACTCTAAAACATCAATTCCTAATTCCTGCGCATTATATAAAAGCTTTCTGAAGTTTGGATTATCTTTTATATCTTCCATGAACCAGTAATGATTTGATCCGAAAATCAACTTAAACTTTTGTTCATTAACAGCCCTCTCCTTATCTGATTCTGATATAGCAATAAGAAGCAGGAAGCGGATCATTGTTTGTATCCCGACCTGCTTGCCCTTTTGCAAAGACTCATAATCCTCAACGATCTCTGGAAAGAACTTAGCCGCCTCTTCATCAGTTGTCATAACTCGAACTTTTTCTACAACTATCCAGTCGAAGTCGGTTCCGAAATGTCCAGGGCCATGACTATATACCTTTGGAAACATTTCTCTGAACTGAGATTGTTTTTCAAATTCAGTTTTGTTCATCTTGGTTCCATGCTCTATAGTCGCAAATTTAATAACAAAGCTGTCATCCCCGCTTGGAGATAAGACCGTTCTAAAAGCGCCGTTTCCAGCCCAGTCAAAGTTCTTAAGCAGCTCATCTTCTTTGGTTGCATCCTCTATTGCGGAAGATCCCTTTAATATAATGGACTTAGACACCTCAGGTAATAACGCAAGCCATCCCCCAAAGTATTTTTCTCCCCGCGCTGTTGGATCAGCTGCGTCTATTGCATCCTCTTGATGATAACTTAATTCATCGAGAGGCTCTTCGTCTAAATCATAGTCTTCATCAACTAAGTTTATTAATGCAATTGCATGCTTCTGATGACCAATGGACAGTAAAGCTTTTGCCAGGTTTATTATTAAATGATTCATGGTTCTCACGAATAATTAATTAAATTAGTATAGCTCAATTCCAACTGTGAACTCCCACCATAAAAATATAATACATATTGATATTATTCTTGAGTTAAACATGTTCCTTCCGGTTACTATTTCAGCCCCAAGTCCAAATACTCTACCGGAATTTATATTATGATAAAAGTCCATGCCCCGTATCATTCTCTGTCGTAGTCATCTTCCCATACAACTTCAGAGTTTTCATTGTGATTGCTTACTTCAAAAAGGAGAGAGTCTTCGATTGCCGTTAGACGATATGGGCATCCAGATGGAACATTAAATACATCGCCCTCTTGTATTACTGCCTCGCTAAGTTTATCCCCTTGGTTAGTATCTTCATTTCCAAACAAGACTAATACAGAGCCGGATGCAACGTAGAAGCTTTCGTTTTTAATACGATACTTCTTAAGGGAGGTTCTATGCCCCTCTTTTATTCTTATTATTTTTGAACAGAGGAAGTTGGGGCCGCTCCACCCTATCTCTTCTCCCCACGGCTTTTTTCTAGCGCCTGCTTTTGAAACCCAACACTCTTTTAATTCTCTTCCCATATATATATTGAAATATATTAGCAGCTAATTTATCTATTAAATTCAAAGCCAATTGACAGGCGCCAATAAAAAAGATCGATTCTGAGTTCAACTGCTTTATGCCCACAGTCTTTGATGCCGCATAGTCCACTTATTCCAACTTTTGCGGTACAGTTATGTTCTTGTTTTCTTATGTATGGTATCATATTTATCTATGATACTTTCCTTGTCAAATGTTTTCAAGGCGTTTTACATTGTCGCAAGCCGGCTCTCCCTGGGAGAGAGCCGGGTCAAGACAAAGCACTTATGATGTTGCTTCAGTCCAGATATTAGGGCTTCTTGGCCTGGAACTTACTTGGCCTATTGGAGTGCCTGCTATTTCCGTTGCTGAATCTATACGTTCAAGCCTCATCCCTGCATCGTCTATGTAGTATGCTATGGTGTCATCAGGGTTTCTGTACTGCGTCCATCCATTATACTCAAAGGCCCTTAGTCCTGCACCTTCGGCAGCGGGCTCCTGATGCTCTTCCATTAGGCCAAGTTCCCTAGCTTCTTCAGCTAGTAACCCCCAGCCTCCCTGTCCTTCCCGTATCTCTATGTCTCTAGTGGGATAGCCTCGATTATCAAACCCGCCTCGATTTTTTGTTCCAGTATATTCAACAACTAAAAATAAGTTATCCTGAGGAACATAAACATATCTATATGGATCGCCACTTCTGACGATAAAGTATCTGCGATCAAGCCCTAATTCATCTAGCTTTTTTGAAGTTTGTACACCGGGAGCAATACTGAATTCATCATTAGCCAAACGGATCATTACCTGCTCTAATGCCTCAGCTTCTATTCTTAAGCCTTTAGCATCTAAGTGGTTTGCTAATTTGGTTAGTTCTTTAATCAAGGAAACGCAGCGCCTCTCATAGTCTCATCTCGCCTTCTTAGATCGATATCTTCTGATGGTGGAGGTCGAGTTACTGGAGCGGTCTGTTGCGGCTCCTCTGGAACTGTATTTGCTATGTGATTAAGCATGTTTGTCGCCTCTACTTTATCAGGGCCTCGACCATCGGCGTCTGTTTGGCCTCTCCACCAATTCACAAAGCTAAGATAATCCTCTGTGGAGTCACCAAGGTTGCCAGACACTACGGCATGTAACCACGCCTCATAAACTGCTTGGCCGCCAGGCTGACCGTCTTTATCTTGCACGTATTCTTCCCATGTTTGAGGGGCTTCGATCCGTTTTGGCATATGTATGAAATCTTCTACCCGCTCTGCAAAGTTAATCACGTGTCCTGGCAATCCGCTGGACATTTTTATGATTATACCATCCAAGTAATCTGCTTCTTTGCTCAAGCCTTTAGCGTCTAGGTGGTTTGCTAGCTTTATTAGCTTCTTAATCACTGTGGCTCCCCCAATGCGATAGAGCTATTCGAATCGGAGTCATAGTCAGGAAACAGCTTTAACTTTAGATTTTCAGAGGCAACATAAGCGGCCCAAAGAAAGTCTGCAGAGAGGTCCTCTAAGATAATCCCCTCTGTTATTGCGTTTGAAACGCGACTTAGATTGCTAACAGTCGCATTCTTTAAGTCATCAATCATATGAAGAGCCTCACCCCTATTTTCTTCCAGCTGCATTTCAATATCTTCTGGAGACATTATATCTAGCTCGCCTCTTTCAAACATGGCGTCTTCTGATCCAACTTCAGCTTCTTCTTCTGAGTAGCTAAGTTCTGCACCGCTATCCATTTTGTATTGAGATAAGCCCCTTCCTTCACCAAGCATACCTTCTGTTTCGTATTCTCCAGTGTCTAAAGACTCCAGCGGGTTTCCCTCTTCATCAACTGAAATCCATTCGTCATACATCTCTTGATCATCTTCTGCTAAAGAAATTATTCGGTCGAGAATATCAGCTTCTTTTCTCAGCCCCTTATTGTCTAGATGGTTCGCAAGTTTAATTAATTGTTTAATCATTTTATATCCCTATTTCTTTTTCAGCCTGACGATAACATATCGGCAGAGATCTGGAGTTTTTCTTGGAGGCAATGTATCTTCTACATCGCTGCAATCAACGAGTTTAATGTACTCTGTGTCAAAAAGGGACGAATCTATATGTTCATCGACCTTTGCTCTTGCAAAAGCTTCCTTTAGTTCATAAGATTCATTTTCGGAATCTGATGTCTGGCCATTCTTCTCTTGAAGCCATAAGTTTCCACACATCGAGAACCCAACTATAATAACTGTTTCGTTGGTATTGTCGAAAGGATTAACGGGGTTGTTTGGATTTTCATAATATCCAAGTCTGGCCCTATAAAAATTAAGCGTTACTCTCTCTCCAGCGCAAGGGTGAGCCGGGTCTGTATCGGCTGCTCCATTTGCTGTGATCAAGTCAGCAACCCTGCTCATTTCTGAGGCAACGGTGCGACCCTGCTGAGACATCTTTCTAATTATAGCATCCAAGTAATCAGCTTCTTTTCTTAAGCCTTTAGCGTCAAGGTGGCTTGCTAGTTTGGTTAGTTGTTTAATCATAGTTTTCCCTATATTTTTTCAAAGTAAGAGCCGCGCTCCATGAGTTGATCCATGAGTTGACCCGTATCACCAGAAGGAACCTCATGAGATGGTTTTTCTCTAAGATCAAGCATCTCGTCTATTTTAGCGTAAGCACCTTTCTCGCTCAGTCCGAGTTCTTCCATAAGGTACTTTGATAAATTATCAATCATTGATATAAACTTTGGCATATACTCTTCTTTGCTTAACTCTCCACTGGAATCAGAATCAACCATAGCAAAGTGTTCTTCCATCATATTATTTGCTACAAGCATGGCGCCCTCGGCTTCCCAGTTATCCACACCTCTTAGATCTCTATGGCCCGGAGGATCGCGGGGAGCCTTTTGAGATATGAATTCCATATCTGCTCCTGGGGGCTGTGGGTCTTTCGCCCATTCATCCAAATATTCTTGAGGATACTCAAAAGGGTAGTCCTCCCCGCGTTCAGCAGCCAGCTTATTTATTATGTTATCCAAGCAATCAGCTTCTTTTCTTAAGCCTTTAGCGTCAAGATGGCTTGCGAGATTTGTTAGTTGTTTAATCATGGGGGTCCTAATATGACGGAGGTTGCCTCTTGGATCGAACAAGTACCTGGAGGCTCTTACCTCTTTTCTCTACCTTGCCTACGGTCAGGTTGCGGCCAGACAAAGCTTCGTTTAGCATGTCCTCTGCCTGTGCCTCTTCATCATCAAAAAGATCGGTCAGCGGGAGAGCATCCTTTGACTTGCACTTGCCGCTTATTTTAACTCTATACATCAAAAGAGGTTGGGCGGTTACTTCGAATTTCAAACCGCCGCATCCTTCATCATCATAGCCCCAATCTTTTGTTCCTTTGGTCATAGTTTTCTTTATAAGCTTCTCAAGGTCTGCTGGTTCTACATACTCTGTTACAAGTTCTGTGTCATCAGACCAGTCTCTTTCTTCGCTCTCCTCTGCAAGTTTAGATATAACTCCGTCCAAATAGCTGGACTCTTTTGAGTAGCCTTTCTTGTCTAAGTGATTCGCCAATTTAATTAGATTATTAATCATTTTATGTAGCTCCAGTAATGGTGTTCTATTGTACCTATTTTAGTTATTAATAGTAGAAAGTCACTAGAACAAACTTAGTTGCTCTGACTCTCTAGATGAGTTTGTTTCTTCGGATCTTTCTGATTCTTTAAGCCTCTCGGAAATTTCAAATACTTCTTCGGAGTTTAAAGCGCCGTCTTCCACCATCTCCTTTAGAGTCTTGTCTTGCTCTTTTGGACCTCGGCTACTCACCCAGTCTTTGTACTTTTGTCTGAAGTGAGGCCAGTTATTAGTTAGTTTTTTATTAGCTATTTGTGTCTGGAGGGCCTTCGTAAGCCTAGAGTCGATTTGATTATCTCTAATTAACTCATCTCTAATTCGCCATATAAACTCTGCTGGCAAAGTATTCGGCCTAAACTCTGTTGCTATTTTATTAAGAATATAATCTGTGGCGTCTGCATATTCTTTTAGGCCGGCAGAATCCAGATCGTTGGCTAAGCTGGCCAGTTGCTTAATCATCGTGGCCGCATGTTTTATCTTTATTTCCGCAAACTGAGCAGCCAGCAGAAAATGCTTCATCAGGATCGATATTTGTATCGCCTAAGTTAGAGAAGTCTCCAAGCTCTAAGCCAAACTCATCATCCGCTTCGGATACTGAGTCGTTCATAATACATGTAGACCCCACGTTTCCCGAAGATGGTTGGGCTCCAACCGCATTACCTTTATTATCTATAAACAAATCAAATGCAGGCTCGCCACCTGCTTCATCCGGCCCCTTGCCATAAACCTTTGTTATCACACCATCTATGTAATCAGCTTCTTTTCTAAAGCCTTTTGAATCTAAGTAGTTCGCAAGTTTAATTAGTTCTTTAATCATCGCCTCCCCCTCCCTCATCCATGGAGGGGTTAATAAGCGTTGCTAACAACTCCCAGTTTACATCTTCCCACCCTTTGCTGGTAACGCTCCCAAGGGCTCCAGATTCCATTCCGAGCATATTCTCTAGTCCGTCAATTAATTCTTCAAGAGTCACTATTTCATTATTGTTTGGATCGATCACTTCTTTTAATTTTATTTCAACATCTGAACGCAATTCTGGATCTGCTTCAGATAAACTAGGGCCATCTAGAGATTCAAAGTCATACCCGAATAAGTCCTCCATATCAAAGGCTATGGACCCGGGATTAGTCTCTGGATGCAACACTCTATCGTACATAGGCATATCTCTTCCCATCGGTTCGTACTCTTGAATCCCTGGTCCCTGGCGATGCACAGGAGGCGGAATAGCCTCTGTGAGTTCTTCTAAGGACATATCATCATACTTACTCTTGTCGCGGGGAAACATATTCTCCGCAAGCCATTTCTCTATCCTTCCAGCAGACTGATGCCTTCGCTCTTTGGTATCCTCCATGAATTGCTTTATATCAAAATCGCTTTCGTCATCACCTGCCGCAATTTTTCTTATTATAGAGTCAACAGAGTCAGCTTCTCTTCTCAAGCCTTTAGAGTCTAGGCTGTTTGCAAGCTTTGTTAATTGCTTAATCATTTTATACTTCCCTTAAATTGAACAGGCTTCTGGCCATGTTTAATATGCGTATCAATACTAAATATTAGTAAGTTGCAAACACATCTATAATAAGGATGGCTGGTGCCATCCTAATCACGGTTATGCTTATTAGTCACTCTCCGCCAGTCTAATCAGGCTATCTACTTCGTCGGCCTCTACAATGAGGCCCATTCCATCTAGCATGTTAGCAAGCCTTACTAGACTTTTTCTTTGAGCAGATGCAGTAGACTTTCCGGCCTCTGGGTTATAATTATCAGTCTCACCAACCTGCTGTGTGGCTGAATTTATAGCTAAGCCATTGATCCATTGATCAAACCTCGACCACCCATGGTCCGTATTTAAGAACAAAAGGGCTGTAAAGCGAAAGGGAGCGCCATTAAGCGTTGTCATCTTATCTACCGCCGCCCTAACCTCTCTGGCTTGGTCACAAGTAACCTCTTCCCAGTTAATTTCATTTAGATAGTCTTTTGCTTTTTTAAGCATATTGAAGTGCTCTTCTTCGATAGCAGATCCTCTGAGCCATTCGTGGGCCATAAAGGAATACATCTCTGCAGGACTCCTTGCGTGGCTTGAGCTAGTAGGTAAAAAGTCTTTGCAATTTGCTAAGTTCATACTTAAATAAGACTCAGTTATTTGTTCATTAGCGTACATCCTATAGTTCTCTTTCCAGTTCTCCGGAAGCCAAGCTGGGTCTGTAATTGTAATTCCATCTATGAAGTCATCATTATTTAGGCCACGCTCTATAGCTCCTTTGAAACCAAAGCCTTTGGATATTCTGTTCCAAAGAGATACGTCTGAATATATTGCTCCAATTAAAGATGATCTATGTCGAAGCTGCTCTGTCGAATAAATTGATGGTTGTACAGTCCATCTTACTTCACCATCTTCATGCTCGGCCCAGCCTTCGGCATCTTCATTAAGAAAGTTGCCTTCTGAATGAGATAAGCAGCCGACTAGCCAATCCCACCAGTGGCCTAACTCATGGATAACAAACTTGTGCTTGGTTGCTTCATCCATAGTATTCCAAACATCTATTTGCAATATAATCTTTGAGCTACAAGACCCTAAGCTATCTCCCCTGTGTTCGCCGGGGTTAATCTTGCTATGTAAAATCTCCGTTGTCCACTCTAAACTAAATAAGTTATATGGATTAAAATGCTCTGACTCAAGGCCCGGCACTACGCTGCTACTAGAGTATGGAGCAAGGTTGGATTCTACCACCCCAAGAAACCAATCGTATAATTGCTGCCCTCTATGCTCTTTGGATAAAAAGTTTTTTGCCCTGTTTCGAAGGCTGCCTCTGATTGCGCGTCTTGCCTTGGAGCCCTTTCTGTCTAAGTGCCGTATAAGAGCGGCCTTTCTTTCTGAGTTGCCCTTTAGATTAGAAAGCCATTGGTCAATCCACCCAGATATCTTTGTATCACGCTCTGTGTTACTACTAGGTGCTTGCTCTACTTGTTCTATATTATCTGTTAAAACTAAACCAGATTTATCATCAGAATTTTTAAATAAATAACTCATAGTATTTAACTATATAATAGTATATCAAAATGATATTGATTCGCCACAACCACAAGTCCTTGTTGCGTTAGGGTTATTGAATACAATACCCGTTCTTAATAGTGTTTCCTCATAGTCAATCTCCATCCCATTTAAAAACAAATAGGATTTCTTATCAACAAGAACACTAAGCCCGCCGAATTCAATTTTTTTATCTAATTTTTTTATTTCTTTTACCAGTTCAATGCTGTATTTGAAACCAGAGCATCCCCCGCCTTGCAGAGATATTTTTATAAAAGATTCCGCGTCATGCTTTGCGACCAGTTCTTTTAGCTTTTCAAGGGCGAAGTCTGTTATTGTTATTGCCATACATTTAAATATATAATTAGCATACTCTAATGCACGGTTTGGTCCACGGACATAGACTCCGCAACATGAGCCGCAATATGTTCTTGCAGTATTTTATATACTTCGCTTGGCGGCATTTCATTTTTAACGCATAGTCTATCGCGGATCATTCCAGCATATTCCATAGCATATATAACCCATTCGCTACAATACCATTTGTTCACATGCTTTACTTTGAATGGTGTTACATGAGATACAAGCATCCCAACCCAGTCATAGTCGTTGCCTTTGGTTAAGTTATAGAAGCGAATGATTGCATCAAGCTGTTCGTCAGACACAGCAAAATCAATAAAGTCCCAGTCTGAGTCTTTATACCCAGGGCCAACCCTCTTCCTTACTTTGGGACTGTCAGGTGGGTCTATACCTAGCCACCATCCCCGGTCTGGAATCATTATTTCTACATGACTGTAGGGGCTCTTGGTCCATCTTCGTATAAATCTATCACGAAGCCTTCTCCGCCCTTTAAAAAAAGCGACTCTAACTAACTTCATCGTATTAACTATGAAAATTAATAGGAATATTATATAGCAAGTGGCCGGTTTTGTTTACCAGATAGGCAGCCTGCCCCTCATAACATCTATAAACATTTTACAGTCTGCCTTCTTTGCTTCTATAAATCCCATCTTAGTAAAGGAGGGCTTATCTCCTTTATCTCCAAATAAAATATGGCCACTTATTGCAAAGGGGTATACAATGAGAGGTATGACTGGAACCAGTAACCAGCTGCCGTTATATATTATACCAAGTGTAAAAAGTATAGTCACCCACTGGCCAATGAAATGCATTAACCTGCACTTTGGATTAGAATGATTATCTAAGTAAACTTTGTAATTGTCATCCATTTTATTTATACACAGAGAGGTATCTCTCTCCCCTATCCGCTAAGATTGTTACTACGTTTTTATCTGGATTAGTTTCGTCCCTGTATCTTTCGGCCGCAACAATATTTGCTCCTGAGCTTATTCCAACCAAGATTCCAGATTCTTTTGCAAACTCTTTCGCTCTATCAATTGCAGCTTGCGTCTTTACTTTCGTTTCCCAATTGACACAGTTGTGATCTAAAAGGAAATCTTTCCCGTCGCCTATCCCCTGTATGCCGTGAGAATCTTCTTCTGGAAGAACCAACCCAACCTGTATGTCAAGACCAAGGGTTTCTACATACTTGCTAACGCCCATTATTGTGCCGCCCGTTCCAGAGCCATGAATAAAGGCGCACCAGTCAGCCCCCATTTGTCTATGAATCTCATGGGCAGTTGTTAAAAAATGACATTGAATATTGCCCTGATTATCAAATTGGTTTGGCGACCAAGACCTTTCATTGTTTATTAGAAACTGATCTCTCTGTCTTATTGCTTCATCAAAATCATTATCTGGAACCTCAATTATCTCTGCTCCAAATATTCTGAGCATCTGCTTTCGTTCTTCAGACATATTTCTTGGCATAAATATCTTACACTTCACACCAAGCTTTGCAGCATGTGAGGCAAGTGCTATGCCGGTGTTGCCACTTGTTGCTTCGCAAAAAGTAAAGCCATCACAACTACTGCCGCTAAACCTTGTTTCAACAAGATATGACACAAGCCTATCCTTTATTGATCCAGTTGGATTATAGGCTTCAAGCTTTCCATATACTTTATCAGAAACCTTTATCATTGGGGTATTCCCGCAGTATTTAGTTTCCTTACTCAAGTAATTTATTTTTACCATATCACTTAAAGGCCAGACATTAATAAGTCAGCTTATCTTAATTAACTCAAAGTCTTCTTTCCCGTGATAGTTGCTCGGCCTATATGTGTGATCCCACCAGTCTAATGAGTTGCTTCCGCTCCAACTATAGTGGTCATCCCTATCTCCAATGCTTTCTTTTTTATTCTCTATTTTTTCTTTTATAACTTTTTCAAAGTCTTTATTGATCTTAATCAAATCACAGTCCATAGTGTCTCCGGTTTAGTGAAATTTTGTTTCTTAAATATAATTAGTAGGTTCCGGTATCAAAGCTATAAGGAATCCTTGCTGCACATGGGCAGGCATAGTCCTCTAGACCTGCCCCGTTTACCTTCCAGCAGCTACCGTTCTTGTTTGCCGTTAGACTATGATTATTAATTATATATTTGTCTGGAGGCTCATAACTCCAGGCCCAATCTTTTTGCTGCACTTCCCTTTCTCCAGGTGTGTATACTATAACCAAATTTAATTTTTGACTTAGAAAAAAACAATCGTTAGAGAAGTATTTCTCTAGACTAAGCCAGGAATTTGACATTGGCGCATCATCTTGTGTGTCGTTAATACTTGACGTATCCTGGAAGCACCCAAGAACCAATGTAAGTATTGCTGCCCTAAGGAACATGCTTAGATATTACTGTTAAAAAATATTATATTCTATAATCATTATCATAGTTAAATGAAGTATTTATTGCAGAAGCGAAGGTCGCTCTGCCTCTATTCGTAATAAGGATTTTCGCCAGCGAGATGATCTGTAACATCTTCAATTTCTACAATATCTGGAAACACTTCCATAAGATGACGCTCAACTGCAAAGGCCATGGATACTCTTGATGATGCACAGCCTTGACACCCACCGCCCATAGTGAGTTTCAAAAGTTTATTCTCTTCGTCAAAACCATGAATTGTGATATACCCACCGTGAGCCGCTAACCCTGGATTGATATCTTCCTCTATGACTCTTTGTATATCATCCCTTGTCATTTTTATCCCTGTAATCTTTAATCGCAGCCTTAATTGCATCTTCAGCAAGAACTGAGCAGTGAATTTTAACGGGAGGCAGACAAAGTTCCATTGCTATTTCGGAGTTTGTAATGATCTCCGCATCACCAATGGTCTTTCCCTTGACCCATTCGGTAACTAAAGAGCTTGAAGCGATTGCAGAACCACACCCAAAAGTTTTCCACTTGGCATCTTCAATTACACCGTCGTTGCTAATCATAAGCTGTAACTTCATAACGTCACCACACTCAGGTGCTCCGACTATTCCAGTACCAACACTGGCATCATCTTTATCTAGACTCCCCATGTTTCTAGGGTTTTCAAAATGATCTATCACCTTCTTAGAGTAGCTCATTCGTTATCTCCAGGTGTAACATGCTTAAGTTCGCCTTTGTCATCTCTATCAGACCACAGGTCACTAAACCCAAGTTCTCCACGAGAGAACGGGGATGATTTCATCGGGTACGCTCGTCTTGCGTAGTCGGTATCATCATTGTACGCAGCGTTCTCAATTATTTCTATAATAGCCCTATAAGCGTTTATATCATTAAGTTCATCGGGGTACTCTGCGTTAGTATCTATATTCTCTATCTGGCCGTTAGAATAATTAAGAGCTTCCTTTCGCTCATCCCAAAGTAATAACAAGCTAACTACTGCGGTAGCTTCGTTTTTCCAATTATCAAGGCTAGATGCATGATACTTTCTAACTAGTAACTCTACCAGCCTCTTAGTCTCTTCCTTTTCTTCTTGGTCCAGTGCCTCGTCTGTAGAGGCAAGCTTTCTTATAATAGCATCAATAGCATCAGCTTCTTTGCTCAGACCTCCGGAGTCTAGGTGGGTTGCTAACTTTATTAACTGCTTGATCATTGCTCTCTTTTTCATTATGCTAGTCTGTTAGATCGCTATTGCATTTAATTTGAGGAACTTTGAGTCTTTGAAGTTGGCCCATAACACCCTTGTCATCTTCTCCTATCTCATGCGGCATGACTTTTTTAGTGAACCACTCAAGCCACCCAGGAACTTTGTTTGTATCCAGAAGCCCTGTGCTCTGATCACACGATATTTGATAAAAGGTCTTTTCGTAATTATTAAGCAATGCTTTATTAAAGGCATGGAAATCCTGGCTATTTCTTAGTTCCGAAAGAATTTCAAAAACCGCATCATCATCTGTTCCTGGCCACTCACCGGGGGTATCTATAGTAGCTTTTATAAATTTAGCTGCAAGCCTACCAAAGTTTGGAATAGGGGAGATGGGTCCGATTGTAATTTCCACATACTGATCTCCTTCATAATAAACATGATCAAGATCTTCTGGGGCTACTTCTTTTGTTGACAGTGTAGAGCCCGGTCTGGTCGTATCAAAATCAAGCTCTATGTCGGCCATATTCTTAAACTCGTCATAACTATATGCCAATTGATTCGGGCCTAGCCCACTGTAAGAGTCATATAAATATCTTAGTGCCTCATTAACTCTGTTGTGCATAACCTTTTCATTAGCTTCTGGAGTTCCAGTTCCTGATGTTCCACCCTTAACCGACATAAACTTTTGATCATGCTTCATGCCTTTCTCTACCAAACAATGAGCATCTGTGGGATCTTTTTCATCGGCTATCTTAAACTTGTTTCTTTTAAAATTAAACTTGAGTCTAACCTCAGATGCTGAGCAGCCTTCATCCGCGCCTTCTCCCATTAATCCCCACATCTGAGCAACCGAGATCTTTCTTACTATGTTATCAAGGTCATCAGCCTCTTGCCTTAAGCCTGCGGCGTCCAGTTGATTCGCTAGTCTTATAAGTTTTTCAATCATCTCTCTTGCTCCTTGATCTTCAATGGTTATACACAACCTATAAAAAAATTAGTAGTAAAAAATTGGGGTTATATCTTCAATCATTGTGCTGACCTCAGCTCTGCACAATCCATTTTACGATCACTACTTATAGTAAGAATTTCGCTATTAAGCTTGTAATAGCACCTTGTGCCTTCTGAATCGTGAGCCCATGCAGTAAGTTCTGCGCCCTCTGGAATATCCGAACCTTTCGCTACTTCCTTTAGAGCAAGACCATTTTCTCTCAAAAAGTCATCTGGTATTTTATATGACCCATCACCCTGTAATAATTCAGATGCTTCATTGACCTCATCATCTGATACCGCTGCTCCAGGGGTAAAGTCAGGCAGGTCTATGCATTGAAAAATATAATGTTCTCCGGTGCTAAGTTTTAGCTGACAATATGTTCCGTCACCAATAGGATACGACTCCTCTACAAAGTGCATTACTTCATCTTTATGCGCAACTTTTCTAATTACAGCATCTAGATAATCAGCTTCTTTTCTCAGGCCCTTAGCATCTAAGTGGTTCGATAACTTTATTAGGTTGTTTATCACCGTATGACATCCTGCTTCTGATCATCTCTTTCACGCCTTTGATCACGCCTTCTTGGAGGCGTCCCTGTCTCTTTCACGGGGTCCCAGTCCCTGATCTCTTCCCACTCTCCCATATCGTTTCTTTTTAATCTTGGATTAGATTCACCATCCCTAATGACCTCTGCATATTTCACAAATCGTTCGCACCAATTAGACACCGAGTGGAGCGGTGCGCCGCCCACGCTGAAGTTCCAGTCGCGAAATTCTTCCAATAAAGATACAAGCCTATTGGCTGCGGCTTGTATTCCCTGAGCCCTCCGGTATTCTTCGTTGAAGGTAGGAGTATTTCTTTGGCATATAGATCTTGCTTCATCTACCGTGATTGGACTCCCCAGTGTGGGCACGACATTTTCAAGAACGTGAGGATTGGAGACTGCGCTCTTTCTAATAATAGCATCCAAGTAATCAGCTTCTTTTCTATGGCCCTTAGCATCCAAGTGGTTCGATAATTTTATTAAGTCTTTAATCATTTCATTGCTCCTTGATCTTCAATGGTTATACACAACCTATAAAAAAAATTAGTAGTAAAAAATTGGGGTTATACTTCTGATAACAACCAGGAGTAATGCTTGGCCTTTGCATGAGATGTTTCGCCACCTAGGTTCCTTAAGTGGAGGCGCGCAACACCCTCCAACAAAGACTCTGGCTCCTTTTTTAACTTTATCATATTATACAAAGCCCTCTCTACAATTGCTTTGGAGTCATCTGTGCTTAGCGTAAACATATACCAAGGCTTTCCCTTGCTTTGATACACCTTGTATCCAAAAAACTGTCTCCATGCGTCTCGGTTATATCGAGTATCAAAGCTATACACCTGCTGATTTGCATAGTCTATAAATAACTTTGCAATATCGGCAGTAGCCTTTTCATATGGAACAAGTTTTTCTTCAGGTATTTCAATAGCAGCCTGCGCAATCTTTTCAATCAAAGAGTCTGCGCCGGCTTCTTTAGCTATGTCTTTTTTCAAACTCTCTAGTTCTTTTAAAAAAGATTCTACTTCCAAGTGAAGATTGCTATTATATTCTGGATCATATATTTTTATTTTTTCCCAGTATCCAACTTGTTCTGTATGCTCAGGGAAGTCCCTCAACATATTGGGATCATTACGAAGGTACATTTCAAAGTCAAAATTACCAAGCCACATTTTGTGGGCTCCTTTTGGAGCCATTCTTTTAAATAGCCTAAAAAGATTCGCTAGGTTGTGGTTTATGCTGGCTCCACTTTTAGATAGTGTTTCGTCAATTTCAAACATCTTCTTGCTTAACTCACCTGCTCTTTGAGCAAGTTCGTTTAAAATCATTTCTTGACCTATTTCAGCTACTTCGTGTCCAGTTAGCTTTCCATCGTCTAAGGGGCCGGCTGATAACTTTACAATTAGCCTGTCTACGCGATCAGCTTCTTTATAGAGGCTTAACGTATCTAAGTAGGTCGATAACTTTATTAGATTGTTTATCATAGCTTATCTAGCTTCCATCACTATACCATAGCGGTGGATAGTGCCAATCGTCATGGCAGTACTTATGTGGCATGAGCGTAAAATGCGTCATAAGCGTGTTATATGAATTCAAATATTCTCTTGCCAGAGAGCCGCACTCCGGATTGTCAAGCCAGAAGTCAGGAACCCTTAACTCTCGACGCCCTCCGATCAATTCATATGTCGCCATTGGCGGCAAGGGGTTGGTTATACTTTCTTTACCCCTTATGCACTCTTTATATTTAATCGTCACAGCTTTATCTAACTCTAAAAGCCTGCCTACTTCATTGTCATATGCCTCAAACTCTTCGTCAATAAGGGGGCAGTCCGTCCATGGTGTTTCGCACTTAGAACCCCCCATTTCTTCGCTTATAACTTCCGAACCTCGCTCTTCAATAGACTGGTCTTGAGTAGCGACTCTTTTAATTAACCTGTCTACACGGCTAGCTTCTTTATAGAGGCTTAATGTATCTAAGTGGTTCGATAACTTTATTAGATTGTTTATCATAGCTTATATGCAATCTGTGAAAAAATTAGTAGTAAAAAAATTACGATCTGGATTAGTGATCATGCCCATGATGGTGCCCATGATCGTGCCCATGATGCGGGTCTGTCTTGCCATCAGACTCGGGTCGTTGACCATATTGCCGACCATTAATGTTAAAGTGAAACTGAAAATCTGGATGCTTTGCTTTGATCTCCGCTATAAAAGCGGTAGCCTCCTCATGAGTCATATTGGTAAGGGCAGCTTCAAATAAGCCCGTTGTTGCAAATAGGCTGTTCATATTAGTTACTAACTGCTGATAATCAGTAGAGGATACTGCAGCCATCAATTCTTCTTCTGAATTATAGCGTCCACCATTTTCTTTGAGGTTAGCTTCGAGACCCTCTTCCTTTATGCCCATACTCAAGAACTGCTTAGTCACTTTATCTGCAAGTTTCGCAGTAGCTCTTACTTGATCGGCCCACTTTTTAGTTGTCGGATTAGAAAACCTTGTTTCGCCTGACATTTGCGGAAGGGGAGGCGGTGGCGGTGGAGAAGGAACATCCCTTGCGATCTTCCCTATTATAGCATCCAAGTAACCAGCTTCTTTTCTATGGCCCTTAGCATCTAAGTGATTAGCTAACTTTATTAAGTCTTTAATCATTTTGGTTTTCCTTGAAGTTCAATGGTTATACATTACCTAGAAAAAAATTAGTAGTAAAAAACTTCTCTAAACGCCTTGGGAACCTTTGGATCATTTAAATCCAAAACCCTTACTGTTATGTCTCGCACACCATCATCTGCCGCTTTCTTAAATCAATCCTGCTATTGAATCAATTGTGCCTTTGAATTTGGATTCATCCTCAATGTTTCTAGTCGCCTTTCTGAACACTGTCATAAACTCATTTCTATTGCTCTCTGCATTATTGCTTCCTTTGAAATAAGTCTTTTTCCCACCTTGAAGCCAAACGGACGCAACCTCCACTGTCCCATTATCCGGCGCGTATGTTAAATTATATATTCTAGAGTCTCCGGTCTCTGGATCGCTATAGTCTTGAAGCTGAATATTGGTTGTGAACGGATGATTGGTATCGTCGGTTCTTCCCCTCATGCTCTCTATGACCATGACAATCTTGGCGTCCCCAACTTTCGCAACTTCTTTAAAGCTTTGCTGATTGTTATCCATAATCATGGTTGACTCAGATTGAACATTCACTGGTTCTTCATCTGCTATCTTTCTAATCACGGCATCCAAGTAATCAGCTTCTTTGCTTAAACCTTTGGTATCCAAGTGGTTCGATAGCTTTACAAGCTCTTTAATCATTTTCTTTACTCCTTGAAGTTCAACACTTATACACAAGCTATAATAAAATTAGTAGTAAAAAAATTGGGTTTACTCTTTTATATCGAACGGAACGTCACCACGATACTTGAGGAACCATTCGGGTATTTTATCATGGGGGTAACGCATCCTTGGCTTGCTTGAATAAAACTTTCTATATGATTCAACAGGGCAAGAAGAAATAAAGTTATCGGGCATACATAGGGGCAACTCTGTTCTCTCTTTGTTAGGAAATATCTTGGGGTCATACAATTCCATGATTCGATCCAAGACCCCCTGACATTTATGAATCTTTTTAAACCTCTCGGTGTACTCATCCAATAGAGCCATTGTATGCAGCACAAGACACTCAAAGTTTTCAGAAGATTCTCGGACCCATTTGTTCGACGGATGGTTCACATGCGTTGTCTTATAGGGGGTCACTTTATCATCATATAAAATATTGATTGCTGTACACAACATTTGACAGCTCTCTAATATCATCTTAACAACACGATAATTATCTTGACTCCTGGCCGACTCAATCCAGTCGATACTACCGTCAGTGTGTTTTTCAATTGCAAATATGTTCACCATAGCCTCCAAGCTTGTATGATACTTTGAAAAAACTTTTGTAGAAATTAGCAGCAGAATACTTTTTTAAACAGCTCAGGAACGCTTTGGTTGTTTAAATCCAAAACCCTTACTGTTATATCTAGCACACCATCATCTGCTGCTTTCTTGAAGCGATGGTTGCCATCCAATATATATTTATATCTGCCGTCTTTTTTTACAATAATAATCGGATACTCTAAACTTGCAGCCGCTAGTCTACTTGGGTCCAATGTCGGTGGGTCCAATAGTTGCTGCGATAGCCACGCAACATTTAACTCTAACACATCGTCCCCTATGTAGTCAAGCACATTTTTAATTGTAATTTTGTGGTCACATTGGGTCCACGATGTACTCATCCAGTCAGCAGCTTCTTCCATACTTATATAATACGTTGGAAAAATTTTATAGTAAAAAAATTACGATCCGCGTTTATACAAAAGGTCTAAAAAATGGTGTGTGCGAGTAGGTACGCGGTATGGTTTCCGCAGCCCTCATTAAAAAGTCTCAAGAATTACAGAAGATTTCTATATACGCGTTTCTCAGAAAAAGCAACCCCTTCACCTCAGAAAAAAAGACCCTCTCACCTCAGAAAAAGAGTGCCCTTCACCTCAGAAAAAAAGATGTTTCATTCCAGAAAAAAAGACCCCCCACCTAATTAAAGATGAGGGGTCTAAAGCGCAGGACAAATAGTTACGATAGCGGTGACAATTTTACTTGTGTATTTATATATCTCAGTTCTTCCATTGGCTCTACGCCCGCAAGAAGTTTCTTTGTTATCTATATGCTCTTACGTGCGACCTACAAGATGCTAGCAGAGGATAACGCTCACACCCATACGCACGTCCTACTAAGGCAGGATAATTCTACTTTCTTTTTCTTCTTCTACTACTTCGTCTCCAGTACCTCTAGCACTGGCTTCATCATCTACTTCTGCTTCTTCTGCTACTTGAATTACACCTGCCTCCGCAAGCCCACCTATGAGCTGCATAAACATCATTTCCATATGATGCAGTCTTTCTTGTAACTCTCCAACGTCTCTTGATAATGCTTGTAATACTAATGTCGTTTGATCATTCATGTTATTCTTCCTTTTGAAATGGTAGGGCTACTCGGACTTGAACCGAGAACCTACTGCTTATGAGGCAGTTGCTCTAACCTGATTGAGCTATAACCCTATAAAGTTTAATTTAATATTGGGCTGCTATAATTTTAAAGTTGGGACATGCCATCCATGAAAAGAATACAATATCACCAGCACTACATTCTGGCTCATAATCATCTGAATCATATTTGTCTGCAATAATCTTATAGATCTTGAGAGTAACCCCAACCTGCGCAACGTTTTTTACAACTGCATAGTTTTGTCCTTGGTACCAATAAGATACGTGTGTACCCTCGTCCAATACATATTCTTCATTGTCCACTGTACGCCTGAGTGTGCTTGCGTCTGTACGCAATAGTTATGTCAACGTGTTAATCATGGTAGTAATAACCTGAGGAATTAGGATACTCTTTCCAATCCAGAACCAGAATCACTTCTTGTTCTCCTAGCATCTTCAGCGTTATAAGTCTTTACAATTCTAACTTCTAAGTTTGGACTAGCCTTAATCCACTTAAGATCTTCTTCTGAAATTCTGTCGTGTGTATACTCTGCATTAGTTCTGGTATTCGTAACCTTAATCTTATACATTTTTCTGTCCCGCAGTCTTCTTTTTCTCGTCATTATTATTTCGAACCTGCCGTTGTCATTCAGCACTGGCCCTGCATAATAATTATACCACTAGATCATAAAACAAACTATAAAATTTAAATACTATATCTCTCAACCTTTGAGAAGATCAGACTCTCCTCTTTCTGCTTTTCTTTCTCAGCAATCTCCTTCGATCTTTCATTAGAGTCTTCCTTATCTTTGTGATAAAAGTTCCTTGAAGCCTTATTGATTGTCTTTTGATCTGCATAACGAAGCCTTGTAACCTCGCCTCCTTCATTAAGGAAAGTATCAATTGCTTTTTCAAGCTTGTGTTTCATCTCCGACTTATCATGAGACTTATTCTTATCAGACATGGCAACCTCCTTAGGTTCAAATAGCATAGCGATAAAGAATTTTAATAGTTAATTTATTTGAGCCGTGTGATGCAGTTGTCAATCTTTTCTCCCCAGAAATCATTAGGACGATGATATCGAAACTTATATAATATTAATTAGTAATGCTCTATCTATATAAGAATTAACACTGATATACTATCTGGTCTAACTATATTTCATATTGAAATTCAATAGTATACATAGCATTACTTGGCATATAAGCATCGTTAAAGCGGACCTGGCAGGAGCTCTGTGGTTTAAGCTGTATTAGTTTCTTTACTAATAGTAATTTATTTATTGATAATCATATTAATTCATTAGCATGATCTAACTACTCTTAAAGTTTGTCGTCCCCCTTCGAGATGCGTTTCAAGCGCCTTGTTTTATATAAAGGAAGCTGCTCATTAGAGCCATGTAAAATTTTTCTCCCCAGGTTCTGCTTTATTAAATATTAATTATCCTGTATAATACTGCTATGTGGTACCGAGTAACATATACCAAAGAGACTATAAGGCCTCACGTCATTCACAAAGACCTTCTTGAGTTACATCACAGGTACATATTAGAGAGGTATGCAGCAGCTCCTAAAGAGGTTACAGAGGTCGAGGACATACTGCTAGACCCCGGTGGGATGATTGCATTAGCAACCGAGCCAATCGCCCTTACTACGGAGAATTGCATGGCTACAATAAAGTCGGAGCATGTCTGTGTCGTTGCTGATTACTTCTTTAATAAAGAAATATATGAACTTGTAAAAAGCGCTTATGATAATAATGAAGCAGACCCGAAGCTAAGAGCTAGGTTTTTAAGCGAGGACTGCATGAAGATATATATGGAATACAGCGTGCTTGTTATGAGTCCAGAGGATTATTTAGATATATCATCTAAATTAGATGAACAGTATGTAAGTGGACTAGAAACTTATTTCAATCTAATAGAGAGACTGTCTGGCGTTACTGAGTTTCAAGAGTTGACTTACTATTTCCCAAACATTGAACCAGCAGAAGCTTAGAACATCTGTATCTAATATATAGTTAGTAACTAAGTCTTTTATTAAAACGACATTTCTAATCTTTACCTGTATGCTATTATAGGTCAGCGGCGACAATGTAGTTGCCGCAACAACAATCACCAGATTAGGAAAATAAATGTCTGACTCTACTAACATTTTCGCTGATGAGACTAACGAAGACGTAATCACCACCATTAAGCAGACCATGAGCGTCTCTCTTAATGATAACGGTGAGGCAATCGTCTCTTTCGCCACTAACCGTGGTAAGGGCTCCGGCGCTCAGTCCATGCGTGCCGATGACTTTGATGAGTATGTTGACACTCTTGAGAGCTATGTCAGCAACGGTATCGAGGAGCTTCCTGAGGAAGATATGTCTCCGGCTGAAACCGTCCGTTCAACCATTCGCCAGTCGGACGGACTCATTTCCTTCCGCGTGCGTTCGGGTAAGGGTGCAAAGCCTGCCAAGATCCCGGCTGGTGATTTCTCTGAAGTCGTTACTCTGCTCCGGTCTACTGTTGGCCCAGTGACCTCCGCAGCAGATAAGCTTCAGGCAGCCCCCTCTGAGGAGTCTGATGAGGCGGGTGATGACAGCTAGATAAAAGCTGTTATCAAATCAAAGAGCTGAGGCTCTTTAAGTGATAGACCCCAGAGTGTTTAGCGCACTCTGGGGTCTTGATCTTTTTTTAATAATTTTTCTCCCCAAGTTAGGAAGGTTTATTAAATAAATAAAGAAGCTATACCAAACCCTATAAAGGATAATAAAAATAAAAAGCAGAGGGATATTCCGGCGAGATCCTTTACGGTTATTCCTCGCCACTCCAGCCGTTCCTTTAGCTTCTGATATTTATTTAACATCAGTTTAAGCTTTATTATTAGCAGCTAATAAAGCTTTGGGTGTAAAATTTTTCTCCCCAAAACTTATTCCTCTGGGCTGTCTTCTTCGGCAGGGACAAGAACGCCGCTATTTTTAAGCCCAACTAATAGAGTAAGCACTAAGTTTTCAACGTACTCCATGCGTGCGTCCATGTCTTCTATTTTTTCAAGCAACAGGCCATACTTATTAGTCAGCCTTGAAACCTGCTCCTCCCATAGATCTCTTGTGTCCATTTTCTCCCCACATTATTGGTGTGTATACTTTATACCGCCTCTTAGAAAATAACTATGCCTTGAATGATTCGTAGTCAAAATCAGGGCTGCCCATGCCAAATGTTACTTGAGAGTATTCAATTAAATTTATCAGATCACATGCCTCAGTTGGCAGATCTCCCCATGACATACCACCAGTCATTACATAGCCTCTCCCATGCAAATTCATGTATGCAACATCACGTCTGTATAACCCACCAAGGACTTCTTGTATTGCATCTTTGATTCTGCCTCTAACCATATTACGGACTTTAATGTTAATTAAATCATCTAACTTCCAAAGGTCTTCTTCTTTTAATGCATGCTCTGAAGAGGTCTCTTCTCTCATTTCCTGTGAATCATACCACAAGACATCCTCTGAGATATTATCAAGGATTTCATTACTAAGATTTGCAATCCTATATTCAATCATAGGAGTAGCTTTCTCATAATCATCAGGACATTCGCAACAATATACCATAAAATCTGCGCCCATGATATTATTCTCCGTCAAAGGGTGTTAGGTCAAATGGGTCTATGAACTCTGGCATGCCAGATGCGTTTTCAAACATTCCGCCAATATCTGTCGGAAGAGAATTACTAACAGGAAGTGGGTTGGTCGTATCGTCAAACATATCCACCTGACTAACATCTGGTAGTTGCATATCTATAATATCAATTATTTCATGGTCTGTGATAGAGGGGTGTGTAAATGAATAATCCATCTCTTGTACAGCCTCCTGAATCGATCCCTCCGTTTGTCCTGATTTTAAGTATAGCTTCACAGACAAGTATACATATGTATCTTCCACTTAGATGCTCCTTAGATTTGTGGCGGGTATAAATCCGACCGCTTTACTACTGTAGTATAAACGCCAAGATCATTATTAAGATTTTTACTAACAACGCTCGCTTCCTCTCTGGAGAAGAAGATCCGCGCACGCATGTCATTACCAAACCCCCTTGTCTTTACAGAAGGAATGTCAAACCAAAATCGCTCGGCCCAGGGCACCCCAGACCTTTCTATTATATATCCATACATTAATCTCTCCATATGCTGATACTTGCAAGGCCAGCAGCAGCCCACAGCATAACAACTGTGGTAACAGCTAAATACTCCATCTTATCCTCCTCATTTGGTTTCTCCAAGGCGCCAACATACAAAGAAGGCAAACATACATAGCGAAACAAGAAATATCATTTCGCCGCTCATTATTCATCCCAATCAATAAAGTCTTCGATGGGCAATTCTACCTCATCATAATGATCACCCTCAAAGGTGTTTCTTCCGGCAAATCCCATGCCCGGCTCATAATACTCCAACTCAAGTGTTAGGTCTGGAAAATCTTTAGCAATTTTTTCAAAGAAGGCAATGGGCGGGCCCCAAGGACTATCAAACCGATACTGAAGAAAGGTGTCATGACTCTCAAGTAGCTCACCATCCACATCCCACTTGCATCCCCAGTGATCTGTCTGCCATTGATAACCGCCATACTTGCGTGGCTCATCAACAGCTTCTCCCAGCTTACGCGCTTGGTTATCATCAAAGGGAAAGCGCCGATAGTCTAATGGAACGGGATAAAGGGCGTTCATGCAGAGGTCCAGCTCATCACCATAAACAGGTGCTGGATTCTTCACAAGTGCTCTTACACGCACTTTGTCATGGACGGGCCATGTTCCATCACCACCATTACCATGATAAGAGTCAACGTAGCCAGCATGACGGCCACGAGCAGCAGTTAGAAAGGCAGCGATTGATTTCTTATCGCCAGAAACATTTAGAGTATTGTTACACCAGTTGGGCATGACTTATTCCTTTACCATTCAATAGGGTCATTAGCGAGGAACCGTTCCTCGTCATCATCTTTCTTTAGTACTTGCTCATCACACACAGACTCACACAGGCTGAGGTCAACGCCAATAAGGCAGGCATATGTTGACCCAGGTAAGTCCTCATCATTTATGAACGCACCATGCTTGCACTCCATACACAGTTGCGTTGAAGGCCAATGATTTATACAAGAATCCATTTTATTCCCTTTGAGATTGAATATCAAGCCAATAAACTTCAAATAGTATTCTGAGCTGCTCTTTGCTTAGTTTGGAAAATAGATTCATTTTATCCTCTCAAAACTTTGGTGGGAAGATATTAGAAGAAGTTTTCTTGCTCATGTCCACAAATGTTACGGGGCTTCTACAACCTCGACAAATATGCCCATTAGGTCTCTTTGGCATACGAACCTTCAACCCATTAGCATCGCAACCAGAGCAAGTCCACTTGACCTTCTTTTCTTGCTTCCGCTTGATACCAACAGTGTCATAGTTGTGACAGCGATGATTCTTATACTCACCAGTAATGTCTGTCATCATGCGTTGGAAGCGGCGCGTATGCCCCCTCTCGTTATACTTATGAAGCAGATAAGCGTGAACCATCTCGTGAATCATAGTCCGTTCAATCTTATTCAAATCATAATCAAGATGCCGAAACAGTTTGTCGGACATATCAATCTTAGTTACCGTAAGCTCTTGATTGTCCCCCATGAGAGCCAGCACTCTGCTTCTCTTGTATCGGCAATAACCAGCAGTCGTTGTCATCCGAGTATTCCATACAACAGGAATATCTGGAATCTCGCCATTGAAGTGTTCATTGTTCAGCCGAACAAACATCGCTTTGATATCAGGTCTAAACATTTTTACCCTCGGTCGCTTGAGTCTTGAGGCACAACGTGACTACACGTTATAGGACGGTACAGGCTCTAATACTATGTAGAAAAAAAATATCATTATGTAGGAAATGACTTTTCTCCCCCACATTATGACCATCGGGGTGGTGGTAAAACTTTTCTCCCCGAAGGGAGAAGCTAATCCTCAAAGCCTCCTTCTTCATGCGGGTTTGCTTCTCGGGCAGCAAATGAATCATCTTCCTCATTAAACCTAATTACGAATGATTTGTTTGCCTCAACAAAGGCCTGAATAATCTGCTCTTGTGTAGCCCTATCATCCAGGTTAATCGCTCCATACATAGCCTCTGACTCAACGAGGCTAATTAGAGCCTCGCTTAAGGCCTGTGTAACATCTTCCATGTTATCCCTCTATGCTTGTATTGGGTTATCCATACCAAATAGCATGGTTAGTACTTCCATGAAGTTATCATCATTTTTTTCAAGAATTTCTTTTGGATTTTTAAATACTAACTGATCGAGTGGCGCTTGCCTTACATGCCCAACCTCATTAGAGTCAGTTATCATAACATAAACACCATTTATGGCGCCTGTTTGCGCGCACCTATTCTCATCTATGATAACACCGTTACCACCAGGCACTTCCTCGCCATCATAATGAACTTTGTCTTTTATGAGAACGTGTTGATTTATATAACGCATACTATAATATTACTCAGTGCGTGGGGATTGTCAAGCTGTTTTTTGTCAAGCTGGATAACGCTCTTCGGAAAGGTAAATTTCACCATCGCATAGAGCGAGACACACCTCAAGCATGTTAGCTTTGCCAACAGATGATGGGTCTACTGGGATGCCCCAGTTAATTTTCTTTCCAATAGCCTGAACAAAGATCCCGCTATTCGGCGTGTCACCCATAATATGAAATGTTGATTCGTGATGCTTCGGCACGGTTACGGTAATCCTTCCGGCCTCATCTTCTTTTTCATATGTCAGACCAATGCGAGTCATTTGAAGACCAGCCTTAGAATATCCAAGCTTACGCATCCGTGCAAAGAACTGCCTTCTGGTCATAGGTTTTTCGTTATGCATTACTAAGTACCTCATTGATTGCAAGAACAACCGATTGTGCGCCGATAACGACGCTTGTGTAAATCTCTTTAGCCTCAACTGGATTGTTTATAGTCCACGTCATAATAAAAAATGAGACGAGTAGTATGAACAAAAAAGATGAGACCCCTCCGCTTTTCTTAGCCATTATTTCTTCCACCTTTCATCGCGAGAGAAGATCATGGAATCTTCGCGCACACGCGCCCGCTCAACCACGTCCTTTGACTTTTCAGATCCGTACTGCTTATCCAAATGATAAGCCGCTTGTTGAGCTTTCTTTACATCCTTTTTATCCGCATACATAAGTTGCGTAACCTCCCCACCATCATTTAGAAATTTCTCAATAGCTAAATTCATTTCTTCCTTGGACATAGACATTTGACCCCCTAAAAGATCGAGATTGAGTTAGAGTTATTGCTGGACTTCGCCCTTCTGGTTCTCTTGGCCCTCACTTCTTTCTTCTTTCGGAAGAAGAAATCTTTTTCATAATCCCCACTATCAATAGCTGCTTTGATAAGATGACCACCAAGACACAGTGGCGCTACGCAGTTTGGGCCAATAAAGGAACCACCAGAGATCCTTCGATGCCCTACCCAATAGGCTTTGCCTTTGCTATCTCTGCAAAACTTATATTCATTACCTTCATATACTACAATACATTCCATGTTATTCTCCCGGCATGGTATCGAGGCTTCAACCCTCACACTGTAATAGCATCACCCCAAACTATTTCCATAACAGGCTTATGAGAATAAAGATTAGAAATGTTATTTTTTTACACCCAAACGCGGCCGCCGGGGAGAAAAGTTTTGCACCCATGCACGCAGCATTGTACGGCGGACTGGGAATAAAAGTTTTCTCCCCAAACTCGCCAGTCGCCTGACGAGCCGGGTGCCTCCCTAAACTATGTGGATTCGGTTGTGCAGCTTCCGACGAAAGTACATGGACTTCTCGGAATCCTCGGGCAGACGCTCCAGGAGCAGCATCGCCTCCGCACGCGCATGGGGGTTGTTGATAAGATCCTCACGCATGATGTTTCGGATCATTCGGTACAATTCAGACCGTTCGTGTCTATGCACGCATTACTCCAGCTTCAGAGGTTGAAAGACGGGGGCGAACCCCCCGTCAAAGGGGTTAGGAAAGAGAGTCTGCTGCGTTCACAACCGCATCTACGGTCGAGCGCAAGAGGGAAACAACGTCACCGAAATCACCAGCGGCGATCTTCGCAGGCTTCGCCCCTTTGCCGCTTCTAACTCGGAAAGAGATAACGCCATCGGACTGCCTAATGGTAGCCCTAACAGTTTCGGCAGGAGAGAGATCCTGCTCCACCACCTCATCGACTCCGCTGTTCACGAAATGCTCCAAGGTAGAAACATATTCGGCAAAGTCAGAGGCCAGCATTGACTGGGCTCCGGTGCCCTTACCTCGATTGGTGGCGAAAGAAACAATCGCCTGACCCTGATCGTTCAGAGAAACCTGCATGGTACGCTTGATAACGTCCACAACGGATTCGCTGATCTCGGACTGAAAGATGTTAGCCATGATAGCCTCCACGGTGCTGGGGTTTATTCCCCGTTACACCCTATAATAGCATACTGATAAAGATTAGAAATGTGAAGTTTTTACACCCAAACGCGGCTGCCGGGGAGAAAACTTTTACACCCAAACGTGGCGGAGCTGGGAATGAAACTTTTCTCCCCAGGAGATTAAAGTAGGACGACTTTTGCCGGCACTACTTTAAGCCACATTACTTTCTTTCTTCTGGACCGTCACAAAAGATGCAGCTATCGTGCATCGGGTCTCTTAGATCATTGTAAACACAAACTTTGGTGGGGCTATCATCACACCCCCAATTCCCAAAGTGAGCACCCTCATGTGTGGCCACATGAAGTCGCACCAACCTATCTGCGTGAGCCTCTCGATCTGCAGCCTTTTTCACCCCAAGCTGAGCAGTCCTTAGATCTGCCATTAACTCTTCAATACTCTTTTCCATTACCTTCTCCAATATGATCGTAACACAAGCTCAAGTTGGTTATGGATTAACCTCATCAACACCTCTGCTTCAGCCTCAGAAACCTTCAGATCAAATGGTAGCTCTACCATTGCATCAATAGTGCGTGGGTTGACAGAGATATGAAAGTGTGCGCCATTCGTAAGACATTTTGTTTCTTGTGCCATTACAATATTCTTTGTTTTAAGTTTTAATTATCTTTTTATATAATTCTTTACTCTTTGTGGTATGCCGTCGCTGCATATCCTTTGCTGCTCGTTCAAACTCCTCATCGGAAAGTGGCCTGCATACCTCCGCAATCCACTGTTCCATGTCATGATCCGTAAGCATGCGGGTGGATGAGTTAGCGTCTAAATCATTATCATTAGACATTACTTCTCACCCCCTTGAAGAAAGGCCTTTAGTTTGGCCCTCTCCTTCTTCGCACCAACGTCTTTCCCAAGACGCTGATCCAAAAGCGTGAGTTGCTGCTTGGGGCTGCGTGTAGCCCTCTGCTCTGCAAGCTCTACCGCTTGCGCCCTAAGTTCTTCGCGCCGCTTGCGCCCTCGATTAATGGACATTAGACCTCCTTTAGTCTTTTTTGCCAGTCGTTCCACTGCTTAAGCTGAGGGTCATCATCCTCACCCCACCTTTGATTCAGCCCCTTCTCAAGCCAAAGTCCTTCGTGATCTAAAGCCCACTTTACCGCATCTTCTTCAGTTTTTACGCCGGAATCATTCAAGCAGTCGATAAGTTCCTGATCCTCAAAGCACTCGTCAATCGAAGTACAGCTACCTCGACCAACCATCTCGTGTTCTCTAATAGCATTAACCCGGTGCATCTGTGGCTCCTTAGTGGTAAGTTCTCGCTCTGACCTATAATAGCATATAGATAAAAATTAGAAATGCGAAATTTTTACCACCAGGCTGCCGGTAGATATTTTAACGCGGGGAGAAAGGTTTTACGCCCTACTAGTGTGGACGCCCGACGCCCTTAAGCCTCATGATGCCATCATAACCAGTGACCTTCTTGCCGTACAAAATAATGGTGAATTCGTTATTACCATTAACACTTAGTACAAGGTCTCCGGTACAGCCAGGAGTATCATGAGCAGAGTTTGAAATGCCAAGATTGTTCCACTCTCCATTCCCACTCAAAGAGAGGGCTGGAATATTGGCGGTGGCTTCCCATGATAAAGTTATTGGGAAAGCAGCGGCTGTAATGCTCGCGCTCCATCTAGCGCCAGTTATCTTGAATCTTTCATCACCAGCAGCACCAACAAGGGTGCTTGCGTCCACAAGAGTTGCAGTGTCAGTTGCATCACCACTACCAACCCCAGTTAACATAACTACAAAGTTCTCAGAACCATCTGCTTGAACTACTACATCTGCTGTTAAATCGGCCATATCAACTCCATAAGTGTTTGTACATTTATGTATTAGTATTAGTAGGGTATAAAACTTTTCTCCCCGAAGGGAGAAGCTAAGTTTTCTTTTGATTTTTACGCTTCTTTTTTTCTTCCTGCTCATAAAGAATTCTGTTGCGCTTCTTGATTTGCTCAACGAGGTTCTTTATATATGAACGATCAGGTGTGTACACAATTCTTTGACCAAACATCATAACTCCATTGGTAGGGCTGTGGGCCTTTCACCCACACGGAGGCTCTTTCTAAGCCGTCCTCTTTAGGCTTACACATGCAACTAAGAGAGGTTCCTAAGAACGCTATCCAATGTGATTGCATGGGGGCTCCCCGGACCAACCTTCCCATCTTTGCGGTAGGAAGTAAGGCGACCATCTGCGAGCATGCGGTAAACCGTCTTATCAGACACGTCCAAGAGTGTGCGGGTTTCGGGAACAGTGAGAACTCGGATCTTCTTCATTTTATTTCCAAACATTTGGGGGTTAGAGTGAGGCACCTGTAAGCCCGTGCCTCCCTGCGGCTGAGTGTATGAGCGGGTTTGTAGAGATACTATCCGCTCATACACAACTAACCTATGTATCTCTACTCTTCTTCATCACTTGGCTGCAACTTGCCAGCAGCAGAGGTCACTGGTCCAACGGTTGAGCGAAGAAGCTCAACAACCTCGGAGAAGTCACCCGCTGGAATCTTGGCAGGTTTCGCGCCCTTACCGGAACGAACTCGGAAAGAGATTAGCCCATCACACTGTCGGATCGTAGACCGGACAGTTTCTGCCGGGGAAAGATCTTCCTCGGGAAGTTCCTCGATGCCATCACAAACGAAGCCCTCAAGCGTGTCTACATACTCGGGGAAGTCCGAGACTCGCATTGATTGAGCCCCCGAACCCTTGCCACGATTGGTAGCAAACGACACGATTGGATCGCCGCTATCGTTCAGAGACACATTCATTGTCTGCTTGATCGTAGTGATAACATCCTCATTGGTTTCGTCTTGAAAAATATTCGCCATTTTTTTTCTCCTTCGAGCCGTCCATCGGCTTCAACCTATAATAGCATACGGATAAAGATTAGAAATGTGAAATTTTTACACCCAAATAACACTGGCCATCAAGTGATAGCCGGGGAGAAAACTTTTATACCCACGTTTATTTTAATCATTAAATATATTAATACTAAGACTACAGTCCGATAGGAAAGCAACATGTACACTTTAGTTAAATCATGCAGCAGAGAGTTGGCCCTTGTCGCCATAAGCTTTATGTGCGGGTATGCGATCGGTCATATAATATATTTGATCGGGTGAGAGCAGGGGTGTAAAAGTTTTCTCCCCGGAGGGTGGCAGAGTATTGTTCCCCCGCTCTGCCAGCGGTCGCATCAAGAGTAAGAAACTCCGTCATCTGCACAACTACATAAGTAGTTTCGATTTAGCTACCCACAACGATACTCTCCAGATTCTCGATCAATCCAATAATCAGGGCCGGACTGATAGTTACCATCGTCATAGTCATCATAGTCATCGGGGTGGCTATGACCAGCAAAGGCCTCCTGATGCATCTTATAGGCAGCAGACACCACGGCATCCATAGCCCGGTCTCGGAAAGCCTCATCGCTATTAGGGGGGCTAACAGAGGTAACCTCCGAGCCTTCAATCTCAGCATAGGGGCCACAGAGGTCGGCCCAACCCTTAACGGTGTGGCCCTCAAAAGAGATTTCTACATTGTACATATCATGCGCTCCTGCATATTGGTGTGAGTTGTAAGCCTTACACCCTGTAATAGCATACGGAGAAACATTAGAAATGTATTTTTTTTACACCCACTATCCATGATTAAAATACTTGCCGGAGGA
>TARA_R110002020_G_scaffold156218_1_pt1 | contig 51386 bp, 42 predicted proteins | sample TARA_R110002020 | Tara Oceans TARA_R110002020 (sample SAMEA4396489) | marine metagenome | biome: Westerlies Biome; feature: [MES] marine water layer (ENVO:01000295) within the mesopelagic zone...; material: water (ENVO:00002006), including particulate matter (ENVO:01000060) such... | reverse complement strand
GGGGGGGGGGGGTTAGGAATAATTAGTTTGAACATTGCAATGTTAACTGCTGACTTTTTTATTCAGATTTAGTTTCATCATTATGTCTGTCTGTTCGTCATTTCCCAATTTGAAAAGATGCTTGTCAAATGCTATAAATCCATTTTTTTCATAAAATCTAATTGCCCTTGGGTTTTGTTCCCAAACTCCCAACCAAACATAGTCTGCACTTTTTTCTTTCGCCAATTCAATTGCCTTGTCGTAAAGAATTTGTCCGACTTTTTTTCCGTGAAATTCTTTTAGCACGTAAATCCGTTCAATTTCGAGTGCATTCTCGTCCTTTAATTCAGTTTGTGATTGCCCAAAATTTACTTTTAAATACCCAATTACTTTGTCGTCAAGTTCTGCAAAAAAGAATTCAGCGTTTTTGTCTGTCAGTTCTGTTTTCAGTTTTTCGGTCGAAAATCCTTCTTCCAAATATTCACGCATATCTTCTTCGCTATTTTCAGAAGAGAATGTCTCGGCAAAAGTCAGTTTTCCGATTTCTTTTAGTTTTTCAATGTCTTGAATATTTACTTTTCTAATCGTCATTTATTATTTGTGTCGTTTTTCCAGTTGGCAGCTAACAATTGGATTTAGTTATTGATTATATTCCTTTATAGATCTAATTTAGTAAAACTTTTTTGTTGGCCTAGTTATTAATTAGATGGTTTATAGCTCTGCTGGCCCCTACCCTATTTTCTGGGGTCTGGCTACGGTTCGTTTGCTTAATTTCATTGAACTAAAGACAAACAACTCCTAGAGAAGTTGGTTGCGGAGAACCGTAATTTGGTAAAATTATAGGCTTGTGCAATGGTTGCCATTTTGGTGGGCAGTTTTTTATTCATTTTAATTATTGTCTTTCAGTTAATACTTTTCAATTTTTGATTGTAGAAATAGGACACTCCGAGAATTGCACCTATTACTAATCGCATAATTATATATCCAATGTTTTTGTCAACCACTATGTGACTGATTACAGCAAAAATTAAATTAAATGTCAAACCTGCGTAAGCCCATTCCCTCAATTTATTTGGTAGTTTAGGAATCATTAATGCAGTTGCTCACAAAATTTTGCAGATAATTAATGAGTATGCAAAATAGTCGGATAACCCAAAGGTTTTGTTCCTGCGTTAAAACAGTCGTGAGCAAATAAAAGCGTTCCTAATGGCATAAGTGCCTCAAACAGAAATATAAATCCTGTTGTTACCCAAAATATGATTTTTATTTTCTTCATCGTTTTACTTTTTTAATGAATCCAATAATTCTACTAAATAGTCCAATGTTGCTGTAAAACCTTCTTTGAAGCCCATTTGAATATGCATTTCAAGGTCTGCAAGTTTTCCGTGCTTTATTGAAATTTTTACTGTTGTAATCCCATTGTTTTCACTAAAGTCCAAATTCCACTTTGCAGATGGCATTTGCTCATTAATATTTTCGTCCTTGTCCGCAAATGCGTCTTTGAATTGAAAATTGTCTTTTGGCGAAATTGCGGTAAAGTCTTGTATTGACCAATGTTCTTCTCCTTCGGGACCTACCATTGCATAAAACCTTCGACCGCCTTCTTCAAAATTCATATATTTTGTTTTTGACTTCCATGGGTGTGGGGCCCACCATTGGTCAAGTATTTCTTGTTTTGTAAAAGCATCCCAAACCATTGGTTGGTCTGCGTTGAATTCCCGATCAACAAATACGGTACTTGTTTTCTTGTCGACAGTAAAGTCGAATTGCAAATTACTTTTCATTTTTTTTGTTTTTAAGTGTGTCCAATAAATTATCCAGTTGGTTAAATCGGTTTTCCCAAATGACTCTAAATTGCTCTAGCCATTTATCGATTTCCTTCATTTTTTCAACTTTAAGCTCGTAGAATATTTCTCGACCTTGTTGGTTGGCTTCGACCAAGTCGCATTCATTAAGAATTTGAATGTGCTTGGAAATCGTGGGTCTTGCCGCATCAAAGTTTTCTGCAATGGCACCAGCGGTCATTGTTTGTGAGGTTAGCATTACCAATATGGCACGCCTTGTTGGGTCTGAAATGGCCTGAAAAATATCTCGTCTTAATTTCATTATGAAGTTATTTGACTACAAATATATATGAAGTCATTTAGCTACGCAAATAAATAACAGATTTCATTTGAATTTTGTTGAAAGTTTAGATAGACAATAAGAAGAACTTCACAGGCATAGTAAGACTTCTATAATCCAAATTGCCTTAGATGATGGTCTGTATGTTTATATACCAGAATACCGATTTGCTCCTTGGTCATTTTACCAAAGAAATCGTGAATGAATCTTGGGTTGTTGTAGTTTTCATATTTATAAATCAAATCAATCCATTTCAACTTTTCCGATTCCAAATCTCCATCTATTGTCTGTACCTTAAACTGGTCTGAAGTAGGAATGTTTCTGTCCAATGGTCTATCATCTTTTATCATTCTCTTCAGTGCCATTTTTCCAAATAGTTTTCCAATAAAAGCTTGTTTGTAGGTATGGTCTTGTGTCCCTAGTATCCATCCGTTCCAATAGGTATTGTGTCTTAGCATTTGGACCACATTCATTTTGCCCCATTCAGCTTTTTGTTCCTTACGTATTTGTTCTATTCGTTTTACTAACTGATCTCTTGTATTTTTGTCGAATATGGTTTTCATTTTTACATCTTTATATAGTATGAAGTAATCGCTTTTATTTTAACTCCTTTTGCAGCTTGAAACATGTAAAAATCAGAAAACGCGTACTTTTCCCCGTTCTGCATTTTCATCATCCCATTTGCAGCACCTTCTTTTCCGTGCGATTAGATTTGGTCAATAATCAATTCGGATGCTTTTACTGATTTCATTTCCTCCATTGCTTTTGCAAAATTTACTTTTCCTTCAATTTGTTGATCCCCGATGATATTCCAGATTATGTCATCGGATACACTATCGATTAAAAATGTTAGGTTTCCTTCAGCAAAGGCGATATTGTATTGCTTTAGAAATTCCATTTTGGGTGAGTTCCCACAATTTGGACTTGATATTATTTTGATCATTTTATAACGTTTTTAACTTTACATATTCTCATTATATAATAAGTTAAACTTTTCTTCATCTTGCTCGGTAAAAACACAAACATAATAGCCATTATCATCATAATAAACTTTCCTGTCGTAACCGCACTTAGTTCTAATTGAACGTATAACTTCCCTAATATACCAATTCAAACTTATGTTATATCTTTTTGAAATAAAACGTTAGTAAATGCAATAAATTAAAAAACTTACGTCTTCTTAAACAAAGACCCCTATAAAAGGTAATAGCCATTTTGGAATCAGAAAACAGTACAAAGCTGAAAGATTTTTTCGGACGGGAATACGACTCTCTCAAGAGGTATGTGAACTCAAAAATAAGTGACACGGCCAATCGAGATGCAGAGGATATTATCCAAGATGTTGCCCTAAAACTATTTTCAGGGGCGGATAGATATGCACCGATTAATAATGTCGCTGGATTTGTTTATAAATCCGTAAGGAACAGAATTATTGATGTAATGCGGACTACTAAAAAAAATATGAATTCCGTTGATATTGATAATGATCTATTGGATTTGGTAGATGTAATTCATCAATCTGCCAATAGTTATTCCTCGGAGGAAACAGTGCTGCTTTTAAAAAAATGTATCGATCAGTTAAAACCTGCATATAAGGACATAATCGTCGCCGTTGACTTTGAAGGGTATTCATACAAGGAAATTGCAAAGGAAACAGGTATTTCTATAGGTACACTCATGTCCAGAAGGCATAGGGCACTGGGCATATTATATTCTCAAATTGAACAAAAAATAAATAGATAAACTTAAAATTATTGAACCATGACAAATTTTTTCACGCATAAATTCAGAAAGAAATCCCCTCTTAAGATCATAGGCATGATTGTTTTTGGAACTATTGCCATTGTTGGATTGGCCATTTTATTTGGTTTTGTCCTAATGTGGTTGTGGAACTGGTTAATGCCCGATTTATTTGGATTGACCACAATTACTTATTGGCAGGCCGTAGGATTGTTTATTCTCTTAAAGATACTTCTAGGTGGGTGCGGAGGTAGCGGTAGCAGTAAGAAAAAATCCTCCAAACATAAAGATAGAATATGTGAAAATGAATCCAAAACCGATTTTTCAAAATGGAAACATTATGATAAATTTTGGAAAGAGGAAGGTGATCAACACTTCAAAGACTATTTAAAAAGGCAGGAAAATCCTCTGAAGGATAACGGCCCAAAATCAGAGTTGGAATAACCTAACAATTTATTATGGAATTATTGATATTTCAGACAGATATTAAATCGAGGAACAAAGTGAAATCAATTGAACCTATATTGAACAGTCACTCCAATATTCTTAAATGGACCATTGACCTGGAGGATATTGATAATGTACTTAGAATTGAAGCTACTAAAAATTTGATGGAGGAGGAAGTTATTGATTTGCTGAAAGTTCAAGGATTTAGTATCCAAACATTGCCGGACTAAGTCGTTGGCCTCCAAATTTCCGTTCTATTTCATGACCTAAACATGGGAGTGAATTAAGCTCAAGGTATGTTTAATCCCTAAAAGCAGCCTAGTTTTTATTCCAAATGATTTTCTCACAACAGACTTCAGTTGTCATAGCTTTTCATGTTGTAAAGTAATGAAGCTCTTCCAGCCGATAATGGGAGATAATCCATTTAAATGAGCAGGATAAGAATGGTAATAAATCTCTTTTTTGAGATCCAATATTACCGGCCATTTAACTTCATCCACCCCTTGACCCAAAATATTCAAGATGGCCGTTTCTACAAATTTGGAACATATGGCGCCTATCACTCTAATTTCGTCATGATAACCTGGTCCGGACAAACCTATATAGTAATCGGCCGGTTCTCCCGAAAATGAACATGTTGGTATTTCTGATACAACGTGTGCAGAATTTTCAACAATTCCTTCACAAGATTGGTTTTTCGGGATCAAGTTATTTCTTACACTTTCCATATGACCAAAACTACTTCTTTTCTGTTTTGATGGAAGGTTGCCTACTTTATTTTATCATCTGAATTGTTAACTATTAAATCGGCTTGAATTCAGAATATTACATTTTTAATCAACAGAAGTTGCTTTTGTCCAAATATAATTCCATATATCTAATATCGGGTGGACATGTTTGATCTGGGAAAAATATTGGAAGCGATTGGAGTCCTGGATCCCAACATTTCCAAAATATCAAACTAAGATGTCAATATGGGTGGAAAGCATTTTCCTATAACTGGTTAGCTATGATAGGGGCTTTTTTTTTGTAATCCCTCTTAATCCCAATGGTTTAGTTTGATTCCCGTATTGATTCCTTAACCGCTTCGATTGCTCCTGCCCCTATTGGCATTATGTTCCTCATGGTAACTACGGATATCTTCTTTTTGATACCCCTTGATCCTCTCGTACTTCGTACGTCTTAGGTCCAAATGGCTATATCTAGGTGGTAATACCCTGCGCCGTACCCAAACATTTCCTTCCAAATAGATATAAGTGCGGGCCGATAAGTCATAGTAAAAACTATAGTTTGGAAAATATACGTAGCGAACGACCTCCAACCGGTTTGGATAGAACCAAGGCGGGGGCGGTGGGTTTGTCCCCGCGGTGAAGACCATTGGGCCACAACTGGTGACGGCCATGAATATTGATAATATGGGAATTAATATCCTTGCTCTAAACAGTATTCTTGTTTTCATGTCCATAAGAACTTTGAAAACAAAATAAAGTCATATTTACTAGTCAAGAAATGATCTACATCATTCTGATATTAATTCTACTAATAAAATTGGATTACCCTAAATAGCTAAGGTCCTTATGGGTTGGGAAAGCGTCATAAAGCAATGGAAAATTTAAACAGGATAGGTTCCCTCTGCCCGAAGTTATTTCAATGTAGCTCATATAATATATGTTCAGTAAAGCGTGTAAGCAGTTCGTTATTTTTCAACATTGTGTTGCCCATTCTTTTTTTCCACTTCTTTAATTATTCCTTTCAACATTGAGGGAACAATTAACTTGTGAAAAGGTCGAACTGGTAAAAAATACAGTCGTCCAATCCAATTATTGAACTCTACCGTTGTTGAAACTGTTGTGTGTTTAATTGTTGTTCCACTTATTTGTGGTCCTAAAAATAATGAGACTCTAAAATTCAGATGTTTATCATCTTCTCCTAAAATGACTTCGTTTTCGTTTTTGGCGAATACTTTGAAAAGCCCCATTTGTTCTCCCGGCTCGCACTTAAAATTTTGAAGTTGCTTTTCTCTATTCGTATTTTCACCAGAGGTTTTTAAGCCGAAAACGGACACAATTTTATTTCGTAGAGAAAATAGTTTGGATACCCATTGCGGTCCACTTGAAAAAAAAGCCTTTCCGATGTCGGTCGAGGTAAATTTATTATCAATGACATTGATAGCGCCTTGAAAAGAGTCAATGTAATCGTACTTTTTTTCAGAATTATTAAGCAATGACTGATACGGAAGGGTGGTTTTAATTATTTTCATTTCCTAGCTTAGGCCGTAACGTTCGTTATAATACCGACTAAAGTGTTTGTATGTGACCGGCAACTAATTTAGAAAATTAAAATCTAAGAATAAGCATAGCATTTTAATATGGCAGGAAGATCTTCATTTTATAGGATTAGCCGTTATGGCATGAGCGTGACGCACACGCCAACGGGGGCGAAATCCCATAATTGAAAAGTCCATCAAAGCAAGTGCATTGAAATTACCCCTGCCATTTTAGGCTATTGTTTGGTTAATATTAAAATGAATTTTACTTTTCCTTTAACGTAGCATCCACACTCAGGTCATGCTTGTCATTAACTTGTATAAATACTATACTTGGGCGCTCTATACCATAGTCGGTAATTAAGAGCGACCAGGAGGCTTTTAATTGAATTGTGCCTTCAGAAATAAGCTCCAAATCTATGGGAATGGTTATTTGCCGAGTAGTCCCGGCTAAAGTAAAATCGCCCTTAACCCTGACCGTTTGTTTACCCTTTTGATCAAAGTTAAAATCATCGATAAGTGTCCCAACAAAAACAACATCTGGTTTTTTTTCCGCTTCTAGCAACTCGTACATGTGTTCATCCCGTTTATCCTTATCTGTCTTAATGGATTTTACAGGCAGCTGAAATGCTACTTTTCCCGTTTTAAAATTGATGCTCCCCTGTAATTTGTCCGACTTGCCCATGTAGGTGTTAAGTGGCATTTTTGCCTGGAAATTGGCGTGACCATCTGTGGTGGAGTATATTTGTGCACTGGAGGTATTGCCATACAGGAGCAGTAACATAGTAGATACTTGGAAGATTAGGTTTTTAGATAGACATAAAATCCCTATACTTTCAACTTTTATAAATTTCTTCATAAGATTTAGTTTTACTCTCAATTGTTTATTAATTCTAATCTATGACCAATACCTATTAATTGGATTAGTTGTACCTCTTTATTGATATTATGATCCCCTTCTACCCTTCTGTGACTGTTTAAGGGCGACTTTAGCCTGTGTTCTAGAGTAAATAGATTGTATTAAACAATATAGTATAAGAACCCAAAAATTTTTAGACAATATTCACCTGAATCTGAATTGGCCGGTTTATATGTAGAATATAGAACCAAATGCCTAGACCACAAATATCACCATTTACACAACATCTAAAACGGTGTTCACATCATTTTTGAGGGTTTGGAAGGCTATTTAGGTATTTTCAACACGGTTTTAACCCACGAGAGACACATTATGAAATTAAAAAGTATAATCGTAGACGATTCGTCTATGCAGCGCATGGCCGTAGCCCAATTAGTGAACAAACATCCAAACCTGGCATTGGTAGCACAGTACAGCAATGCCATTGAAGCCAACAACGGGATTAAAAACAATGACATTGACCTTATTTTTCTAGATGTGGAAATGCCCATCATCAACGGCTTTGACCTCTTGGAATCCTTGGAAAATCCACCACAAGTAATTTTGATTACCGGTAAACCCGATTATGCCCTAAAGGCGTTTGATTATGATGTAACCGATTACTTATACAAGCCCATCTCCTCGGCCCGTTTTGAGGCTTCCATAAAAAGAGCCGTGGTGAGACATGAGCAATCCCAGAACGTGAACGTGGAAGAAGAGTATATCTTCGTAAAAAGCAACCTGAAAAAGCGTAAAGTTGTTTTAAATGACATAAAATGGGTAGAAGCTCTTGGCGATTACATTAAAGTGGTAACCAATGAAGGCAATATCGTTATTCTTTCTACCATGAAGTCTTTTGAAAAGCAATTGCCAGAGGATAAATTCTTAAGGATACACAAATCCTATATCGTGAATCTGGAAAAAGTTGAAAAGTTCAACAGTAAAAATATTGAAGTGGAAGGAAGACAGGTACCGTTGAGCAGAAATAAGAAAAACGAATTGATGGAGGCTCTTTCCAACTTTTAAGGATTGCCCGTAAGGTTTATACCCTTCCATCCATTTTGGATTTTCCCGGTTATCGGTTTTTGCCTTTAAATGTGGTTTGGATACCCTTTTCTAGTCCTGTCTAAGTTTAAAATCTTTTTTTGGTCTATGTGTAATTTGAATAGTCCTTACCCGATAATCGAGATTAAAACGCTCCGAGGCTTACCCCTAGGTAGCTTACTATCAATAAATTTTAGTTTGCAATGAAGATGTCATAATAACCAGTTCATGCTGTAGTAAGCCTAATTACTTCGTTCCAGTGCAATCCTTAGGAATTCTTTCCGTGTTATTTATTTTGAATTAAAATAGGGTTATGCGATCCGTATTGCTTAAAGGAGGTATACCCATTATATTTCAACTTATCTATAAACTAGCAATTTTTGGATCTCTGCCTTTACACGGATCAATACTATATTTATTGGCAATTGGGTGAAATGATTAAAATTTAATTTACCCCCTTTATCAACATCAGAATTCATTAGTATTATTTTTTGCAAATCTAAATGCACGGTCTCGGGATTAATAATATTTAGAAAACTTTTGATTTCTAAATATTATTGCAAGGCTGTTTAATCCTGGATAATCTAAAAAACTTTAAAACCTAATTATTCTAGAGCTTGTAGATTTATGCTAGGGTCAAAAAACGCCTACATCAACATCATGAATTAGTACTAAAATTTCAAGATTTGACAATAATATTTTATTTAAGCACAAAAAGTATGACAATTTGAATTAATATTGGTTGTACACATGCGATAATTGATGAAATTTTGTAGTGTAATAATTTTTTTTCCAATCTACGAAAACGATTGCGTAAAAATCACTAACCAGCAAAATGTCATGAAAAACAAAAAAGAGTACATCCAAAAAATAAGTGAAGTTGGAATGGATGATCTACCTAGGGTTGGTGGCAAGAATGCCTCACTCGGGGAAATGATCCAAAATTTAACCTCCCAGAACATCAAAGTGCCCAATGGTTTTGCCGTTACCGTGGACGCCTATGATGCTTTTATCGAGGAAAACCATTTAAAGGAAAAGATCAGTGCGGCTTTGGAGGGATTGGACACGACAGACATAATCCAACTGCGCAAAACGGGTTCCAATATCCGGAAACTTATTTCCAACGGAAAATTTCCCGTATCCGTTGAAAAGGCGATACTGGAATACTATTATGTCCTATCCGAAGAATATGGTCAGGACGCCACCGATGTTGCTGTACGTTCTTCTGCAACGGCCGAGGATCTGCCGGACGCTTCCTTTGCAGGACAGCAGTCCACTTATTTGAATATCCGTGGAGGGGAAATGTTGTTAACTGCCATTAGGAGTTGTTTTGCATCCTTATATACGGACAGAGCCATTTCTTATCGTTCCTCCAGGAACTTTGACCATTTTACTATTAAACTATCGGTCTGTGTACAAAAAATGGTACGCTCGGATCTGGGGTCTTCCGGAGTTGCCTTTTCATTGGACACAGAAAGCGGTTTTAAGGATGTGGTGCTGATCAATGGCGCCTATGGGTTGGGAGAACTAGTTGTGGGAGGGGAAATTTCCCCGGATGAGTTCATAGTGTTCAAACCCACCTTGGAAAAGGGCTTTAAGGCCATTATAGATAAGAAGCTTGGCAAGAAGACCCATAAAATGGGGTATGGCAATAAACCCTTTGAAACGGTGAAACAGGTACCTGTAGATCAAAAGATCCAAGACACTTTTTGCTTAAAGGATCCACAAATCATACAATTGGCGCAGTGGGTACAAAAAATTGAGAACTATTACAGTTCTGTCCGGGGGTCCTGGTGCCCTATGGATATAGAATGGGCCATAGACGGACTTTCCAATGAACTGTATATTGTTCAGGCACGTCCGGAGACGATCCATTCCCAGGAACAGACAGAGAGTATAAAAGAATATGAAATTGAGGACGAGGAGCACTTGGCGGACAAACTTCTTCTGGAAGGGGGTGCCGTAGGGGACAAGATAGGAAACGGCAAGGTATATCGGATATTTACCTTGGATGGAAGGGATGGCAGTGCCGATGAAATAGATTTCAAGGAGGGCGATGTTCTGGTGACCGAAATGACCGATCCGGATTGGGAACCCTTAATGAAGAAGGCCTCGGCCATTATTACCGAAAAAGGGGGAAGAACCTGCCATGCCGCCATTGTGGCGCGTGAAATAGGTGTCCCTGCCATAGTGGGTGCTGCCCATGCCACTACCCTACTCGAAAATGGACAGGACATTACCGTTTCCTGTGCCGAGGGCAATGTTGGAAAGGTATACCAGGGAAAAATAAAATACAAGCTCCACGAAACCGCATACACGGAATTTCCCAAGACCAGAACCCCTGTCCTGATGAATATCGGTTCTCCGGAACTGGCCTTTCAATACAGGAAAATTCCCAATGCCGGAGTTGGTCTGGCCAGGGAAGAATTTATAATCAACAATTATATAAAAGTACACCCCTTGGCCTTATTGAAGCACAAGACCTTGAACGATCCGGCGCTTTCCGTATCCATTGCCGAATTGATCAAGGGATATGAATCCGAGGAGGCTTTTTTCATCAATAAACTGGCACAGGGGATTGGTAAGATCGGGGCCGCGTTTTACCCCAATCGGGTGATTACCAGGTTATCCGATTTCAAGACCAATGAGTATTTCAATCTGTTGGGAGGGAATCATTTTGAACCCCGGGAAGAAAATCCAATGATAGGTTGGAGAGGCGCCTCACGCTATTATTCGGAATCTTTTAGGGAGGCTTTTGTTTTGGAATGCAAGGCCCTTAAAAAAGTTAGGGACGAATTTGGACTGGAGAACATTACCATCATGATCCCATTCTGTAGGACTCCCCAAGAACTTATCAAGGTGTTAAAGATCATGGAAGAAAATGGGCTTAAGAGAGGTGAAAGGGGACTGGAAATCTATTTGATGGCAGAACTGCCTTCCAATGTAATTTTGGCCGATGAGTTTGCCCCGATGATAGATGGTTTTTCCATTGGGTCCAATGACCTTACCCAATTGGTCCTGGGCCTGGATAGGGACTCCAGCTTGGTGGCCCATTTGTACGACGAGCGTAATTGTGCTGTAAAAAGTATGATCAAAACCTTAATATCGTCGGCCAAGAAACATAAGACCAAAGTGGGGATTTGTGGTCAGGGACCTTCGGATTTTCCGGATTTCTCCAAATTCCTGATAGAGGAAGGGATAGATACAATTTCTGTAACCCCCGATTCCATGTTAAAAACATTAAAAGTAGTACAAGAAATAGAAAACTAGATTATGAGCAATACTATAGAGGATATCCTTTTTGATGCCCACAAACACAACAAAAGAGAAGAATTATTAGCCTTTTTGGAAAAGATTCGTCTGAAGAATCCGGATAAGGAATTAACAGATCTGTACCAGATGGCCTATGAAAAGGTAATTAAGCCCTAAAATTAATATATGGTAATTAGCGGATAGGCCCCTCCCCTTTCCGCTAACACTATGTTTTGGAAATTTGTCTGGTAGTTATACAGCTGTTATTAAAAATGACTATTTTTTAATTGGTCATCAATAATTTGGAACGGTTAAAATTTCTGTACCGGGTCTAATCCCGTATTCTAGATACCCGTATTTTAAATGCCTTAGGCTCCTTGAAATACAATAGGCGAATGTACCTGACCGTTTTAACGGGGTTTCTTGCGGAAGCCACAATTCATAGGGAATTACCAATAGATGTCCCGAACAATATTTTGGCCCCTCTAAAACGTTAAAGGCTTGGTTTAAGGGATGTCCTTATGAGGAATATCAGTTTAAATCTCTGCTGTGCTTTGTAAATTTGGTAGAAACCTTAGGCATTACCATGGAAAAGCAGTTACAGGATAATTATGTGCGGATATCGACCAATACGCCTATTTGGGATCATTTCTTTACGGTTGCTCCCCTAATTATTGTCGGTACCAAAGAAGGCAATGGGTATGATATGGCCCCTAAGCATATGGCCACGCCCCTGGGTCCCTCCAATTATTTTGGTTTTCTGTGTACGCCAAATCATTCCACCTATCACAATGTAAAGGAGACCAAAGAGTTTTCCGTTAGTTTCCCCATCCCCAATCAAGTATTATTGGCCTCCTTAGGGGCTTCCCCCAGAAATCCGGACATTGATAAATCGGAGCAAATTGTAGCTTCCTTGCCAACGGTCAAGGCCACTACAATAGATGCACTGTTTGTTGAAAATTCCTATCTGTACCTGGAATGCGAGTTGTTCAAAATTATTGATGGCTTCGATGATCATAGTTTTATAACGGGCAAAATTAAGACTGCCTTTGTGAGTAAAGACTATTTAAGGGTTTCCGAAATGGATGAACAGCAACAAATTAATGAATATCCCTTACTGGCTTACTTACCACCAGGAAGGTTTGCCTCTATTGCCCAGACCTATAATTTTCCATTTCCCAAAGGCTTTAAAAAATGATAGAAGAGAAAGAAATAGCAATCCTCATTCGGGAATACTTAGAGTCCCATCATGAAAAAATGATTCATTTTCTAAAAGAACTGGTGGCTTTGGAATCGCCCACGAGGGAAATAGAAAAGCAACATATAATCCTCGATTTTTTAAGGGTCAAATTTGAAGATATTGGTTACCATGTTGTTTTGGTCCCGGGGAAACTTACCGGTGGATATCTTTATGCCCGGCCCTTAGACCGGGATAGGAGTTTGCCCCTACAGTTGATCGTAGGACATTGCGATACTGTTTGGCCAACGGATACCATAAAGAATATGCCTATATCCTATGACAATGGTATGATGAAAGGGCCGGGTATCTATGACATGAAGGCAGGCCTTACCCAATTGTATTTTTCCTTATTGGCTTTAAAGGCCATACCTGCCCCCATAAAGGTTACGCCTATTGTTCTCATTAATTCTGACGAGGAAATAGGCAGTAGGGAATCTACCAATTCCATCAAAAGTTTGGCGAAAATCTCCAATAGGGCCTATGTACTGGAGCCGCCTCTTGGCTTGGACGGGAAACTAAAGACGGCAAGAAAAGGCTTGGGCCGGTTTACCTTGAAGGTTACCGGAAAAGCGGCGCATGCGGGCCTGGATCCAGAAAAGGGAATCAATGCCATAGTAGAGTTGTCGCATCAGGTACAGCAATTATATGCCATGAACGATTTTGAAAAGGGAATTACCGTAAATGTGGGCTTGATAGAAGGTGGTATTTCACCCAACGTAGTAGCCCCCGAAAGTAAAGCCGTAGTAGATGTGCGGGTTTTGAACGAGGCCGATGGCAAACTGATTACCCATAAAATAAAGGCGCTGAAACCCCTTTTGCCCAATGTGCAGTTGACCATTGAAGGAAGAATTGGAAGACCACCTATGGAAAGGACGCAGCGTAATCAAGAACTTTGGAGAATAGCGGAAGAACACGGCCGAGAACTAGGTATCGATTTGGAGCAGGCTACCTCAGGAGGGGGCTCCGATGCCAATACTACCAGTATTTTTACGGCCACCTTGGATGGACTGGGAACCCCGGGAGACGGGGCTCATGCGCCGCATGAGTATATTTTTGAGAATAAAATCATTGAAAGAACGGCTTTATTGACACTCTTGCTTCTAACCGAGCCTTTAAACAAAAACATATGAAAAATCAATATATACATACTTCCCTGACCCGGATTTCCGATTTAACGGAAAAGGATTATGAGGTGGTAAAACTACCCAGGGAACAATGGAAAACCGGGGATTATGTTGTCTGCAAAATTTTGGATCCTGGAAGTAGCACCCTGCTTTTGGAGCTTCCCAATGGCAGGATGCGCGGGGTAATTGGGGGTGAATTACTGGTAGGTGCCTTGGGCGAACGCTATGCCACTCTGGAGGCTACCGGTACCTGGCGCAAGGTTGGGGCAGATTTAAAAATGAACGTACTTACTGGGGCAGGCCTCCTTGGGAAGTTGACGTCCAGATCTGCTTTTATGCCCAATATGATGGAGCTGCTGTATATTGGCCACGCCCATAGGAACGGCAAGAGTCTCAACATGAACGATTTTGTTAAGCCTTTCGAAATTATTCCTTTTAAAACTCCTGTCATACTTTTTGTAGGTACTTCCATGTCAGCCGGAAAAACTACTTCCGCCAGGATCGTTACCCATATCTTTAAATCGGCGGGATACAAGGTGGTGGGTGCCAAACTCACTGGAGCCGGACGCTATAAGGATATAATGGCCATTAAGGATGTGGGCGCGGACGCGGTGATGGACTTTGTAGATGTGGGGCTCCCCTCTTCCATTTATCCCCGGGATGCCTTTAAAGAAAAATTAGATCAACTCCTGAGTATGATAGAATATGAACTTGCCGATGTGGCGATAATTGAGATAGGGGCCTCTCCCTTGGAACCTTATAATGGGGATTTGGCTATCGATGCTTTACGGGAGCAAATTAAATGCATCATTCTTGCAGCTTCCGATCCCTATGCGGTACATGGCCTTATGAAGGCTTTTGATCTGGTACCGGATATAGTAACAGGAATTGCATCCAATACCCTGGCCGGTAAGGAAATGGTGGAGAAACTGTGTAAGGTAAAAGCCTTAAATATTATAGATGCCTCAACTACAGGGGAACTTAAAAGTATTCTATCCGAAAAAACCGGTTTCGCATTATAGGCAAAGTGGCCGTTCAGCAAGTACAGTTGAGCTTTCCAGACCCCGCCATCCTCATTTACTAGAAAAGACTACAGAGTTGCATATACTATACGGCAACTTCTTAAAGTTTGGATGCCGTTTTTTCCAAGATGGCCCTAACGCGATGTCTTAGTACTTCGGGCTCAATAATCTCGGCATAATCTCCAAACATGAGATACCACCTAGGAAATCCATGTTCCACATTCGAAGTCATAAATGTCATTTCTACTTGGTTGCCCCTCACCTTTTCGGAAATAAAGCCGTAGTGTTTCCTATCGCCATTAATAAACCTAGCGATATTTTTATCCACCAGTATTCTTACCTTGGTTTTTTGAACATTGTGATCCTTACTCAAATGCTCATCCAAACTACCATGTTCTGCGGTAAAGGAAAGAGCAGTTCTTGCAATGCCCAGCATCCTGTCCGTTCTAAACTGTCTGTAATCATTTCTATAGTGACAATATCCCAAAACATACCAAAAGTTATTTTCATGAAATAATCCTACAGGTTCAATATGCCGATCTGAAGGTTGTTCGCTCTGCATGGAGTGATATCTTAAATATACCTGCTTTTTTTCAGCTATACTTTCAAAAAGAATTTCAAGTGCGTTCGGCAAGTCTTCATTGAACAACTGTTGTGATGGGTCTACAGATATTTGGGACTCCAAGGCAGTAATCCAATCCTTTTCACTTCCCCTTAAAACCGCCTTCAGTTTGAACATAGCGGATTGATGGTAGCTCCCAAGGGACTTGTCCACAAATTTTTGCATTAGTTTTTCAGCGGCCACAAAGCTCCCTGCTTCCTCACGGGTAAACATGACCGGTGGTAACCGATAGCCTTCCATAATGGAATAGCCAACTCCTGCTTCACTGATGATGGGTACACCGGAGGCTTCCAGGGTTCTAATATCCCTATAAATTGTGCGCAAACTTACCTCAAATCGGTCCGCCAACTCCTGCGCCTTCACTATACGCTTGGATTGTAATTGCACTAAGATCGATACTATACGATCAAAACGATTTACCGTATCTCTACCCATAATTGCCCGACATATATCCCAAAGATATGACTTCAAATAAAAGAATAATTCAAAAATTGACTTTGTTTTGTCCACATGGTTACTGCATTAGCTATGTTAGAATATCACATACCGATATTTTTAAAATCAGTTTACAAATGAAAGGAGGTCAGGTGACAACCGTATGTCAACATTGGTTTTTAAATTTATATGCAAACATGTAACAAATTGATATTAAAGTAATTACTTTTCTATTTTAATTAATTTTTTACTACTGACATAGGGCTGTCACCACCCATATTTAATTTTGACCATGAAATTAATAATCACTAAAAATTTGGAATTATGCACACTACATTGAACAAGACCCCACAGGTTATTTCATCGCAAGAATTGTTGGATCATTGGCAAGGACATAGGGCACTGACAAGGAGAGCTATAGCAGCATTTCCTGAAGAGGCCTTTTTTAGCCATACTATTGGGGGTATGCGAACATTTGCCGAAATGGTTATGGAACTATTGGGGATTGCAGCACCCGGTATAAGGGAAATTGCCACCGGAATCTCAGCTCCTCTTAACGAACATTTGGAACACGGTTATAAAAAGGACAGACTACTGGAACTTTGGGATAAGGCTACCGCAGAAATCAATACCTATTGGTCGCAAATCAAGGAAGAGCAATTTCAACAAAACATCAAAATCTTTGGTCAGTATGATGGTACGGTGATGTCTTCCATCCTATACTTTATAGACAATGAAATTCACCATCGAGGACAAGCTTACGTTTATCTAAGATCCTTGGGAATAGAACCACCTGCCTTTTACGAACGTTAATTGAATTGAAACATGAAAGAAGTATTGGTATTTAGGACATCAATAAACAGTAAACGGGAAGTGAATGTCTTGAAACCAGGGTTGAACAGATTGATTGCCAAAGATGGCTACTGGAATTTTGATCTGGAGGATTGCGACAATATCCTCCGGGTCGAAACCCCAATGGTCACGGCAACTTCCATAACTGGTCTCTTGAACAATCATGGTTTCTTTTGTGAGGAACTGCATTGATTAAGGGAAGTTGGATTTTTTTGATTGCTTAGGAGTTGTATCCGGTTGTGTAGGCAGATCAACAGAGTGTCCTTTCGGGTTCCCGATATAGCTTTAGGAAGAGAAGTCGCAAATATCGGGCGTGCAGTTCACTAATGGTAATCCTTAGTCTTTCCATTTTTAGGGACGGGCTATAATCCAGTATTACTCCGGACTAAGAAACTTAGGAGCTTTACGATGTTTGGTTCCTTGTTCGTAGGCATAGGCTATTTCCAATAGAACGGGCTCACTCCAGGCGCTGCCAAAAAAAGATATTCCAACAGGTAACTCATCAACGAAGCCCATGGGTACCGTTATATTAGGGTATCCAGCTCTTGCTGCGGGAGAAGAACTTCCCAACTGAAAGCTATCTCCATTTATTAGATCAGTTTTCCAGGCAGGGCTTCCAGTGGGCGCTATTATGGCATCCAGATGATGTAGATTCATAATCCTATCTATTCCTTCTTCCCTACTCCCTTTAAGCATGTTGGCCAAAGCTTCCAGGTAAACTTCATCGTTTAGGTCCCCTTTTTCCTGGGCCATTTCCAGGTATTTCTGATTATAGAATTTTAACTCTATGGAATCATTTCGATTAAATGCGATAAGCTCTTCTAAACTTTTGATAGCTGCATTAGGTCCCAGGGATCGGAAATACTTGTTCAATCCGTCTTTGTATTCATATAGCATAACTTGAAATGAATAACCACCAACGTCGGCACTTGATATCTCATTTATATTAATGATTTCTGCACCCTGACGCTTCATAAAATCTACGGCTTTAGACATCAAGGTATCCACTTTATAATTTTTGCCCAGCGGTGTTTGGTAGAAGCCAATCCGCTTACCTCTTAATCCGTCCTCTTTGAGGAATTGTGTATAGTCCTTATAAAATTTCTCTTGGCTTGCCAGTGTTTTTTCATCGGCCGGGTCAATCCCTGTGAGTACTCCCAAACAAATGGCAGCGTCCGTTACAGTCCGAGCCATTGGTCCGGGGGTATCTTGGGTGTAGGAGATGGGAATTACTCCAGAGCGGCTAACAAGGCCCACCGTTGGCTTAATGCCTACGATGCCATTGCTGTTGGAAGGACAGACAATGGAGCCATTGGTTTCAGTGCCTATGGCCAACATGCTTAGATTGGCGGAAACGGCAACGGCAGAACCGGAGCTTGAGCCACAAGGATTACGATCTAAAACGTAGGGATTTTTGGTTTGCCCATTAATACCACTCCAACCACTGGAAGATAATTCCCCTCGGAAATTGGCCCACTCGCTCAAATTGGCTTTTCCTAATATAAGTGCTCCCGCTTCTTTCAATTGTTTGGCAACATGGCTATCCTGTAAGGGGTAAGAATTGAGAAGGGCCCTGGACCCTGCAGTGGTCGCCATTTTGTCATGGGTGTCTATATTATCCTTTAGTAAGATGGGGATACCATGCAGCGGTCCTCTGATGTTTCCCTGAGCCATCCCCAAATCTAACTGTTCCGCATTTTTAATGGCGTCAGGATTTATTTGAATTATAGAATTGAGCGTGGGGCCACTTCTATCGATCTCTTCAATCCTTTTTAAATAGGCTTCCACCACCCCCTTAACGGTGTAGGTTCCGTCCTTATATCCCTGTTGTAATTCAGGGATGCCTAATTCCATAAATCCAAAATCTTCAGTGGCAACAGCCTGTTTTTTTTCTGGTGGAGCCTGACAAGACAGCTGTAGGAGCAAGAGAATGAAAAGGATATTTTTGAACTTGTTGGAGAAGATATTACTCATAGTATTCATTTGTGGTTCAGATCTGATGACGCTGTTTTAGTACCAATAAAAAAAACAGGACTGGGAGGATCCTTTAATTTTAGCTGCAACCTTACAGCGTTGTGCACTTAAATTACTGCCCACCTAAGATATTCATTGGTAGCGATTTACACAAACAGAGTCGGGAGATTCATAGCGCTACGGAGCAGTTTTTGGAGTAATCCTTTGTTATGGTGCTGTAGCCATGCGCTTTATATGAGGTTTTACAATAGTAACAGCCGAGCACAAGGCTGAAAAGGGGAGTAAAACAGGCAATATGGATTAAGAGAATGAGTTATTAGCTTTAAGGTCAAGTTAGTCACAAGGATGGGCTATTGTATTTTATTGGACACGGTTATTGTAACTAGTTTTTTCTTCCATGTTCAGCGCTGTTTTTTCCTCTAAATAAATGAATGATTGAGGTGCACAAAAGTTTTCGAAAAAGTCTGATGGTTCAATGCCGTTTTCAAATTTTTCAACTTCAGAAATTTTAATGGAAAATCCTGTTTCAGAATCTTGATAATAATTGAAAAAGTCATTCTTTTCGATTCCGCCGACTTCATTAAATTCCTCCCAAAGTTTTTCGGGACTATTTTCTATTATTTCTTTGATTGTAAAAAATCCTATAATTTTCTTTTCAGGGGAAGAAGAGTAGACAAAAATTTTGTCAACTTGTCTTTTAAAAATTTTCTTTCTAAACTCTACCTTTTTACTTCCTGACATAATTGCCTGTGCATAAATTGGTTTAATTGATAATATAACGCTCGTCAAAGTATCCTTCATTGCTTAATTTGATATAATCAGTTTCTTTTAGTTCTGTGATTGTTTGAAGTTTATTCTTGAAACTATCAATTTTTTTAATTTTTGATAAGCTAATATTTTTTTTCAAATATGCTATCAGTCTAAAAGTAATAACGTGTAATTCTTTTTTTTCTTTTAACCAATCTCTCAATTCCTTTTCTGTAAAGACTGTTTTTTTTCTCACGATGCTCCAAAGTTTATCAAAATCTTTAACAATTTCAATACTTTCTAAAACACCAAAAGGTTCAATTACTTTATTAACTTTTGATGAATAGAAAAATAGTAAATCTCCTTTTTTTGGTTTTTGATTTTTTGAGTTCGAAATATATGCTTTTACAATGGTATTTCCTTGAATTTCATTAATACTATCCGGCGCTTTATCAAATAAAGTTGGAGGTCTTAACTTACCATCTTTAAATAAAGAACCATAAAAATCTGGACGAATAGGAATTACATATTTTTTTACTTTGGAGTTATTTAAATAAAAGGGATGTGCAGAGATATTGTTTTCTGATATATTAATCATGTTTTTATCTAAACATTTTATCATTCGGTTTTCTATTAAGCCTTGACTGTTTTTAAATTCATTGCGATAAAACCCAAAGGTTTCAAGCAACGTTATTAAATGCACTTGTTTTTCATAAACTGTTAGATATAAATATTTAATTTTTCGGTTTATACATAGTTCAAACATTTTATTTAAAAAGAGTTCTCCTAGTTTTATTCCAAAAGCAGTATCATCAACTTTTAAGGTGCAAATTTTTAGGGCATTCTCAAATATTTTTGGCAATTTGTGGTCTTCTACTTTTTCTATATTATAAATTAATATAGCTTGTAAATTATCCTCAACTATTAATGAATAGCACTTTCGGTTCTTTGTTACACATCTTTGTAACCAATCATTAAATTCAATTTCTCCGTAATCTTCCCTTAAACTATCAAAAAAAGTACTTTCAAATTTTGTTTCAATTTCCCTAATGCTATGTTCACGAAGAATTGGGTGAGATGGGATTTTGAAAGTAAACTGTTCTTCAAGTAGTGTTAAAGCATGGTCAATTGTTAAGACCTTATTACTTAAATTTATTTTTGTTGCGTTTTTATGAATTCCGTTGTCGTTTGTTACAAAAAAATCCACAAACCCCTTCTTTAATTGGAAAAGTTGTTTGTTGTCAATTTCATCATTTATCTTACTATTATTGAAATTAGTAGTAAATTCCGTAGTCGGTTTCGCGTAATCTTGTAAAGATTGATATTTGTTAAGTTTAGAGATTATTATCTTTTTTCTCTCGGTGTTTTTGTCTCTACTTATATCAATTGGTATAGCTTTCGGATGATAGAGAATTTCACATTCATTCGCGATTGCAATTCTGTAGAATTTAGCGAAACTTTCCGATATAACTCGATTGTCTTCAAGTTCAATTAGAATGTTAGTATCTATTAATATTCTCAATTTTTTTCCAGGGTTTTTAAATTACTGCCATTGGTTTCGTATAACAGTAAGATAGGTTAATACTCCTAATTTCCGGTTTAGAACAGATCTTAAAAATTGAGAGTGGATTTGGACGTAGTCGAATCGGCCGAAATTGTGGTTATACATTGATGTAAAATGTATTATTTAATTAAATCCATTATTGATGAGTTCAATTATAGGTTATAATTCAAGTTTTTCGAAGTCAAAAATCTATTTTTCTTTTTCGTAATATTCTATATATTCATCTCCGTCCGGGGTAATTGTTTTAAGTGTTAATGTATATTTTGTGATTTCAGAGACTGTTATGTGTTCGACATCATTTTCACCCCAAAATAAACTTAGTATGTTTTCACTAAGCTCCCAAGTACCATTAACACTATTTTCTATCCCGTTGTATTCGACGCAAATACTTTTACAAATAAAGGTAACTGTATTATTACTGTAAAATGATATAATATCATTTTCCGGAATTTCTCCATCACTTGTTGTTTTGCCATTCCATGTTCCAATTATTAAAGTATCATTTTCACTTTCATTATTATCACTACTTGAGCAACTTGATAATAATAGAAATCCAATTAAAAATCTGCAGAATGAATTAAGTTTTTTCATTCGTAAAGTTTGGTTTTAAAGTTCGACATCTTGTTTGTTTCCTTAAGTGTTTTTCTTTTATTCGACTCATGCCGATTGATATGCCGTAGCTTCCATTTTTTTGCGCTCTATATTTCAATGATTTGCTTCTCAAGCATACCGAATCAAAATAAATTAAAGTGTAAAGAACTGGGGTTTTGGTGTGGTTTCCTTGCGGGAAACCGCATAAGGAAAACCTAAGGAAGTATTGGCACACAGTAGCTGGTTTTTATACTCCTTTTTTAACTACGACTGGTGTAGGCATAGATTTGCTATAATAGGAAACTGGTTAATAAATTTTACAATCTTTTTGGGGCTTTAATGTAATCTGTACCAAGCTGCCAATTAAGCCAGCAAGTCACTGTGGGGGAAGTAGGGTCTAATTTAGTATAAATATTGGAATTCCTACAATTTTAAAGGGAGACCCATTATCAATGTTATAAACATTGAGGTAGTGCTGGGTGTTTATTGGAGGTGGTTGGATTAATTACCACTTCTACCCTACTTAAATTTTATTGGACCAAAAGCCTAATTTCGATACAATTTTTCTTCGTTTCTCTACGAAGAACCACTCTATTTGACGACTTTTTGATTTTCAAGTTTTTGAATCAACCTCCAGAAACTATGGAAATGCCTATGGATTTACTTCTATCTTTTTTACAAAAAACAAACCCCCAACAAATGTTGAGGGTTTTGCAAAATTATTATGCGAGTATTAATAAAACCTGCTGTAGTCAGATCTTCTGCGTTCTTTAAACCTTGAAATATCAAAGACTAAAAACAATTCCAGGGAATTGGGAATATATTGCTTGGCCTCCCCACCAAAGGGTAATCTATAGTTAAGCCCAAATTCAAATGTTTCCAAGGTAAGGCTGGTGGCAAACCCTATTTCGGAAAATGAGGCATTCTCCAAATAGCTGAGATGTTCATTTATACCAATACTAAAGTTGCCCAGGGTAACATCCTGATAAAAATCCAGTCTAGTATTTGGGCCTTGTATAGTCACTGCATTAAATAAGTATAAATAGGAATGCTCCGGTAATTTGGCCTGTCCGTATTTATTAATATCCATTTCATATCCAAACTGCCCGGATATCAGCATGTTTAAATTCACATTATTTTCGCTTTGTTTGGATGATATTCTTGGTTGGTTCAAATGCTTAAGTGACAGTCCAAAAAGTGTATTGATATCGTTATGGATCAAAACGGAGGCACCCATATCCAAATAGCCAACATTTTCAGAGGCTGTAATGGGATCTATGGTATTGGCACTAATTTGCCCGGTAAATATGTTTATTTGATCCTGAAAGGTAAGATTGTTAAAATCGTACCTGTAATTGCTATACGCCGCAGTAATTCCGGGATATAGGATCCAATCGTTCTTTAAAACCAATTTGTACATATAGCTCAATGCCGCAGAAGTATAATTAAACCCTGAATTGTTCAGGTTATTATTGAACAGATCTACGCCCAGTTGAAAATTGTATTCTTCAAAGGCCGTTGAGCCAAAGGCATATTTATGCTGGGATTGGTTTCCTTGATTTTGACTGGCAAATTCGGCCAAGACTCCTATCCTGGTCTTATCTTTAAAAGCATGAAAACTGGGATTTAAGGAAGCCGGCACCTTGCTTAGGTTGTTCACAAATTTTTCCTGAGCGTTGGCCCCCAACGTAATAAGAACAATTAGTAGGGTTATTAGATTAAGTTTCTTCATCTCTATCTTAATATTGAGGCTTCGCCAGTTTTGGTTATTTGGTTGTTGTCTTTCGTTGTTCCTACAAACAGATATCTGAAGGAAGTGTTTTTGTAAGGTTTTCCCGAACTGTAATTGCCGTTCCAACCCCAATTTACGGGCATTGAATCATAGTCATAGGCCACGCTATACACCAATGAGCCCCACATATCATAAATTTGAAAGGTAAACGAGGCCATCCCGGTAAATTCGCCTTGGAAGTAATCGTTTATTCCATCCGCATTGGCAGAGAATACATTAGGGAACATTACGTCATAACCGTTACCTACCTGCACATCTTGTTGAACAGTTTTACTACAACCTTCCTCATTATATAAAGTTAGGGTGGTAGTAAAAATGCCAGGATAACTATATTTATGCACGGTCATAATACCGTCCACATCCGGATCAATGTTAATTATGGGACTTCCATCTCCAAAATCCCATGAAGCATTGGCATAACCTGCCTCACTGGTTATACTGAACCGAATATCTTCCTTGGCCATCAATAGGCCTGTAATTTCATATTCGTCCGAGGTATATGCAAATGTCGGATCCGTTACCCCTGAACTGATAGGCATTGTAATTCCACATCCTTGATCATTTACTACATTAAGGGTAGCGTTATCCAACGGATTTCCAATTTGAACAGAGTAAGTATTGGTACCTGTTTTTACGGATGGCACTAGGGCGCCTTCATAGTAAAAACTTAAATCTCCAGGTTGACTATTGAAAACCGATACCGAAATACTTCCGGGATTGCCCAAACAAAGTGACTGATCCAGAAAAGGTCCGTCTATGAGCTGAAGCGATTCTGCTTTATTAATGGTAATGATCTCCTGGTAATAATAGGCAGGATCGGCATTGGTACAACCATTTATGTTACTTGTAATGGTAAGTCGCAATCTTCCTTCCTCCAATCCATTCAATTGTGTAATATTCTGACCAAAAGGAGTAAACACTGGGTCAGGATTATTCGCTGTACCAGCCGTTTCTTTTTCCCATGTAATACTATACGGTCTTAGACCACCGCTTACTGTAATGGAAATGGCACCGTCATTGGTAGCACCACAGCTTACCGGAGTTATTGTCCTGTTAACAACAATTGGTGTATAAGTGGTATTAAAAGTAAACTCGATTTCTTCTGATGAACAGTCATTACTGTCGGTAATCGTCAACCAATAAGAACCTGGCACCGCATCAAAACTGGTAATGTCCTGGGCCACAAAATTATTGGGACCTCTCCAGTCATAAAAGTAATACGGGTTGTTATTTCCATCCATAAACGGCTTTCCACCAGAAATCAAATTGGTATTCAAACTAAAGGCGTAATCTGTTTCACATGGCGCAAGAGTATAGGATTTGGCTCCCGTATAATCCATGGCCTCATAACTATCCATGGTAAACGTTTGTACAACACATTGGTTGGCATCGGTTACCTCTATAACATGACTGTTATTGGAAAGCGAGCTTATTGTGGTTTGGGTATTGGTGAATATTACAGGAGTTCCACCGTCCAAAGTATACTGAAAAGGTGATGTACCTCCCTGAACCCTAAAAGTAAAATCCCTTCCGGTACTGGCATCCACACAAGTGGTGCTGCCACTAGTTACCTCTGTGGCACTAAATACGGTCGGAGCCGTAATAACAAACGTCTGTCTAACGGTACATGGTGTATTGGCATCACTATTGGTATCAATAATTACCACTTCGTAGCTACCTCCACCCAGATTGGTAAGACTGGTGTTGTTGGTAGAATAACTTGTTCCGTTTTTGTACCAGTTTATTTGTAATTGGCTGCTAGGATCAGAACTTATCTGTATGCTAATTTCAGCATTGGCATCACCGGCACATTGTAACTGCTGGTTGATTACCTGAACGCTACTGATTTCCAATTGGGCTTTTGAAGCCACATTCGCAGTATAGGTTGTAGAACAACCAAGTTGGTCCGTTACGGATAGTACATATACCCCAGGTGCCAAGTTGGAAATATTTTCGGTGGTAAAGTTGGCATTATTGGGGCCTGTCCAGCTAAAGTTATAAGGAGGATATCCCCCTGTTACTGTTGTAGCTCCAATGTTTAAACTAATGCTACCATCATTTTGACCATAACAAGTGGCATTATCCACTACTACGGATGCCTGATCAAATTGTAGCCCCATGGGCAAGGTTACTGATTGCGATTCCTGTATTCCACAAGAGGCATCCTGTACACTTATGTTGTAAGTAGCTCCACCAGTTAAATTGGTGTAGGTAATATTTGGATTGTTGGATGTCTGTACCAATGTTGTACCGTTGGGCCTTGTAAGCGTAAAGGTGAAAGGCGCAATGCCTCCAGTGCTATAGGCTGTAATGGCCGTATTACAGGTATCCCCAATATTCAAGGTCAATACCTCGGGTTCCGATACTATAAACGGCGACGATGTGGTTCCGCAGAATTCATTGTACACTGTTAATTGGTAGGCTCCAGCCGTAAGATTGCTTATGCTCAAAGTAGAAGCCGTAAAGCTGTTATCCCCAATTTTGGACCAAACATAAGTATTGGCCACGGAATTAGGTTGTGTTACTACATTGGTGGCACTGGCATTTGGATCACTTCCGGTACTTATATATGCCGTAAATCCGATTCCGGCTATCTTAGCAGTCAATATAATTTCATTGAAATTGGTGGTTGCTACTACCGGACTTAAATTAGGACCTGTTGCAGCATTTATTTTTTGGGCAAGGGCAGCAGCTACCTCATTATTGTCCTGCGGCTGATTAACGCCGTTCAGGGTAACTTGGTGATCATAGACCTTACTGTCGATAATGATACTATATGTATTGCCTAAAGTTGGAGTGCCGAAAAGCGAAATTGTATTGATTTGCTTCTGGGCCGTATTACCTCCAGTGATTCTTCCGTTAGGTATTACAATACTTCCATCATTTCCTCCATTACAGCTCACATTGGTGATGTCGTTGTCAATGATGGCATCATTGTCTATAATGGCATAAGGGATTACAGTTACAATTTTCGGCGAAGTTTCATCCGCACAGGCCACACCGTTCAATGTACTGGTAACCACTCTTTTAAAGTAGGTAGAAGTAGTAAGGGTACTTGGCGGGGTATAATTTGGCTGCGTGGCACCGGCTACGGCAGTATAAGTTTGATTGTCAGGGGAAGACCACCACTGGTATGTCAACACACCTGCACCAGTGGCCGATTCCTGTTCCACAATGGCCAAAGGCTGACTTCCCTCACAAACCGATTGATTGTCCGTTATTTTTCCTGCATAAACCGAGTTTAAAGTCACTTTTACTGCGTTGGATTCTACAATACAAGTCTGATCTACCAAACTGGTTCTGGTAATAGTCCGCTTATAATACATAGTAGTTGTTGGGACCGGAGGTGTATAGGAAGCAGAATGCACAGCGATATCTGTCCACGTTGTACCATTTGGCGAGGAATACCAGTCATAGGTTTGGTCCACAAAGGTGCTGCCACCGGTTACGGTCAAGGATCCCGGTACAACCCCTTCACAAATGGTTTGATCGTTTACTAGGGTTCCGGGCAATAATTGCTCAGTAACCTGTACAACAATAGTATTACTATCTTCCGTACAAACTACACTGTTAAGGGTGGAAGATGTTGTCCTCTTAAAATAGGTCGTTGGATAATTACCTGCCTGTGGGTCATAAGTGCTGTTTACGGCTCCATTGATCATGCCCCAGTTACTGTTATCCACTGAAGAGTACCATTGATATTTTAATACTCCCTCTGCAGTTCCGTCTACGGTATTTCCCAGGATAGCCGGATCTTCCCCGTAGCATATTTTTTGATCGCCTGAAATAGTACCAGCGTCCACATCATTGACAAAAATTCTAATTACATTACTCGGAGTATAGGATGGCTCGCAGGGAATACCGTCGACAGTAGCTAGGTAATCCCTCCTATAATATTTATCGGCGGTAAAGGCCGTTCCGGGGGTATAGGTTTCACTAGTTGCTCCAATAATTTCAGTGAAGGTAGATCCATCATTGGATTCGTACCATCTAAAAGCCAAATAAGGCAATCCTTCTATGGCGCTGGGGTTGCCAAGGGTCGGGGCCATGGTATTATAACAGATGGTAATATTGTTGCCAATATTGTCCGCTTGTGGCACCAAAACCGTTACGGGGTTGCTGTCCACTACACATTCTACCCCGGAAATATCCGTGCTTGTGGTAGTTCTAATATAGGTTGTTGTATTTATGATATTGGTCGGGTCGTAACTAGTGCCGGTAGCACCAACAATCTCTACGCCATTGGCATACCATTGGTAGGTTAAGGTCTGTCCTGTAGAAGGGGTCAACTCTTGAATTAAGCTAGGATCATCCCCGCTACAAACTACCTCTTCATTGGTTCCATTGCTACCGTTCGCATGAGTTGTACCTATAGTACCTCCCGTGGCATTTCCACCGTTTATGATTTCCAATACGTTACTGGTTACCGTACAGGATAGACCATTTAAGGTAGAAGTGGTAATTCTTCTATAGTAATTATCCTGTGTTACCGAAGGCGGGTCATAGGTAGCTGCGGTAGCTCCTGCAATGTCTGAATATGAAACATTATCACTGGAAATCTGCCATTGGTAGCTTACAGTTCCTGAGGCAATCAATTGAAAATTAGTACTAAATGGTTGTGGATCTCCACCATTACATACTTCCGTACTTCCGGTTGCCCCGGAAGAAAAAGTGACTCTATGGCTGGGTGCATTGTCAAATTTATTTACGTAGATTATAACCGGAGTGGTTATGGCTTCGCAAGTGACGCTTTGCAATGTTGAAATAGCCTTTCTTCTATAGTAGGTTTGTAGATCCCCATTATTTACTGGGGTATAGGTAGCTTGATTGGTATTGGCAATATCGGCCCAAGTACTCCCATCTGGGGAACTCTGCCAGGTATAGCTTATAGCACCGTTGGAACTTGCATCGGCGGAACTGGTAATCGGTGCCACGTTGCTGGATCCGCAAACGGTTTGGGTTTGTGAAATAGACCCTTCGTTTAAGGTGATTAGGGTAACCAAGGTTGGAAGACTTGAGGCCTCACAAGTATTACCGTTATTGGTGTTGGTAACGTTTCTCCTAAAATAGGTCGATGTTGCCAATCCTGTGGAAAAACTTAGGCTTTCACCAGTTTCCCCGCTCATCACGGTGTAATTGACATTATCTGTGGACGAATACCATTGAAAATTAATCCCTGTACCTGCAGGCGTACCGTTGGAAACTGTAATGGTTGATGGGGTATCACCTTCACAAATGGCTTGGTCTGCAGACCCTTCCCCTCCAGAAATGGCTCCGGCTACAGTGATAGTAACTTCATTGGTGTATCCAGTACACACCTTACCGTTTAAGGTGGTGGTGTTCAATCGTCTATATTTGGTAGACGTTGCCAGTACGCCAGGAGTATAAGTAGACCCTGTGGCGGAAGCTATCGGGCTCCAGCTTACCCCATTGTCTGTCGAGGATTCCCATGCATAGGTTAGATTGCCGGCGGCGGTCGTATTTGCTATATTAATAATGGTGCTGGGTGCTTGTCCTGCACAAACATTCTGATCATTGCCAATTGTACCTACATTTAGGCTGTTTACAAAAACAGTGCTTACAGTAGAATTTTGGAAACATACTTTGGCATTATTGGAAACTATGGTTTGTCTTCTATATCTTGTGGTAACAGATGGTGCCCCGGCAAAATTAAATACTGCATTGGTTTCCCCGCTAATATTTGTAAAACTCCCTGTGGTTGCCGATTGCCATTGGTAGCTAATGTTGGGACCTGCTGCTGTGGCATTGTTAATAGTTATTGCATTGGGTGTTTCTCCTGCACAAATAGTCTGGTCGGCACTTGCCGTTCCTCCGTTAATTTGACCAAGAACAGTAATTTCTATTTCATTGGTATAGTCCGAACATGTGTAACCGTTTAAAAGTATGTTGTCCTGTCTTCTAAAGGTCGTGGTCTGGGTTAGGGCACTTGGCTGGTAGTCTGCATTATTGGCTCCAGAAATTGCGGCCCATGTACTCCCATCAAATCGCTCCCATTGGTATGAAATTGTACCTGTACCCGAAGCATTGGTATCCGATGTTATGGCACTTGGAGCTTCATTGTAACAAACAGTTTCAGCGCCCGTAATACTTCCTACCGCAAAATTGGTATAAGTAATGGTGGCCACTGTACTAATACCTTGGCAACTTGCGCCAGAAACAGTTGTAACTCTTCTAAATTGCTCTACTCCAGGATTTAGGTTGGCACTGGCATTGTAATTGCTCTGCGTGGCGCCACTTATGTTTACCCAGTTACTGCCATCGTATTTCTGCCATTGATAGCTTCCATTGTTTTCGCCATTGTTTATCGTCAACAATTGCAATTCGCTTAATGAACATATATTTTGATTGGTGGCTGTACCTCCCAATACGGCGGAATTTACAATTATGGAAACTGCCGGGGTTTCCTTAAAACAACTAAATCCGTTTAAAACATTGGTAACCCTTCTTTTGAAAGAAGTGGTTTTGGATAAAGCGCTAGGTTGATAAAAATTATCCGTTGCTCCTGGAATTATATCCCATGGACCTGAATCGTTTTTATACCATTGGTAGGTTGTAGTTCCAGCAGGGGTGACTGCCACATCCCCAGCGGTGCTTAATTGCTCCGGAATTTGGGTGGCACAAACGTTTTGGCCTGTTCCTTCTGTTATGCTACCGGCATATAATTCATTTACGGTAATAGTTGCTACCGTGCTGATTTGCGTACATGTTTCCCCATTTAATGTAAATGTAGTTGCACGGCGGTACCTGCTTACTCCATTTGGGAAGGATGGCTTATCTACCACCAAAATTTCGGTGTTGGAATTTGCAATGGCCGTCCAGGTTCCGTTAACATCTTTTTCCCATTCAAAGGTTCTGGTTTGGGTGATATTGGAACCTGTAATACTTATGTTCTGTACATCGTTGATGGCACAAACCTGTTGATTAACCCCTGTGCCTCCAGTAAGAGCGGTGAAAGAAACATTGGCTAGGGTCTGATTGTCGGCAAGTCCGTTCACCATATTGGTATTACCTGCCAATACATATCTTAGAGTACCGTTTGTTGTGGTTGAACCAGGGATAAGTTGGATTCTTACATTTTCTATGGTAAATACATCCAAAGAACCTTGGGCGTTAGTGGTCATGGTAACTTCCAATCTGGAGGCATTACCAGAGTCTTGGGCTACGGATGCGCTGGTAATATCGGTACCTGTCTCGGTAAAGGCAGTTGCCCTTATTTCAAAATTGGAAGGGGCTTCAATGTAGAAGGTGAAGGTACCCGTACCGAAATCGGTGGCCAGGGTTTCGGACAGCACTAGATTTCCTAAATTTAGTTCGGTCTGTGGTAGGTTACTGCCACAGGAATTGAAATTTGTATTCTGCACACTGGTAGTAACCTGAGCGGTACTATACCAAGCATTAAAACTAAACAACAAGATTAGCAGCAGTAGTTTTTTGGTCGATTTTATCATGATTTTGCCCCTTTATTTTATAACCGAAGTGAAATAATACTCAATTAATCCACTTTGTAGGAAAGACCCTATAACGAGAGATTGCTTGGATATATTGCGGTTATTTATACCCATTAATACCTATAATAATGGTTTTGTTGTGAAACTACATTTTATTGTGGTGTACGGCAGGTTTGGACAATGAATGGTGTAGATATTCAGCCCGGAAAAAGGGACTTAAAAATGGGTTCTAAATGCCGCTGTTGAGGGTATAAAAGACCTATGCCCATGCAGTTATTTTTTTGTGATGTATATTAAATAATAATCGGGTGATAAAATAGATAGGATATATTCCTGAATTTGGTTAATTGTAACTTCCAGAATAACTTTAAACTTTCCTGAGCACCTATATACATTACTCTTTTCAAGTTCATTACATAGATTTAATCAATTAATATGATAGTATAAAGAATTCCTTATTGAAGATTCGTATTTTTACTATTCAAAATGGAAATAATGTTATCCAAAGTGGTCACCAATAAACATTATCTGTTTTTCTTGGTTGTTGCATTGGCTATATTGCTGGCAGGTGTTGGTTCTTATGGATTTACTGAGACCAGTGAAGCTAGATACGCCGAAATCAGTAAGGAAATGCTAAGTTCCAAGGACTATCTCAATCCAAAGCTTCTCGGTATTTTTCACTTTCATAAGCCACCCATAACTTATTATATCACCACTTTGGGCTACCGTATTTTTGGGATCAATGAGTTTGGTGCCAGGTTCTTTCTTCAAATAGCCATTGTGCTTCAAATGGCATTGGTCTATGGTATGGCTCGGTTGCTTTTTAATGAAAGAAAAACAGCTTTTGCTTCCGGTCTTGTATATTTTGCTATGCCCTTAGTACTGATTTCTAGTCGCAACTTAACAACAGATGCCTACCTCACTACTTTTATACTTGGGTCCCTTTACTGCTGGCAGTACTATACTACCAAGGGCAAAATAGTTGGTGTTTATATATTTTATCTATTGGCGGCATTGGCCTTGCTAACCAAAGGACCTGTAGCACTTTTGTTTATTCTGACCTATATTATAGTTTATAAGGCAATATTCAAGCGAAATTCAAAAATCAGCATACATCATATCCTGGGATTTGGGTTATGTCTTTTTCTTGCTTCAAGCTGGTATATTTTGGTAGTTATAAACAATACTGGCTTATGGGATTATTTTGTAACGGATCAACTTATATCACGGATAACATCGCATTCCTTTAATCGCTCCAAGCCTTTTTGGTTTTATATTCCTTTAATTATTGGTCTTACACTTCCGTGGTGGTGGATTATTTTCCGAAATTTTAAAAGAAAGGCCAGTATATTCCTGAATTTTGGAAGGGAAGAACGGTTATTGTTGATTTCAAGTGTTTTTCTTTTCTTGATTTTTTCGGTCTTCAGAACTAAAATGCTGCTGTATATTCTTCCCATGTTTTGGATGTTGGCCATATTAATTGCTGTACAATTGTATAAGGTTAGTGTATCTATTCTCAATACCTTGAGCCTGGCCTATACAGTTTTGATGAGTTGTTTGTTCTTGGGGATACTTGGATTTTGGCTTTGGAAGCCCCAATTTATCCATATTTCTAACGTAACATTAGTAATTGGTATTGTTTTGGTGATCCTCTTTGTGTCCTTATTTTTTTACTTAGATAACAATGTGCCGGAAAAACCGGCTTTATTGGGAGCAAGTTTTGGTGCTGCCTTAATTTTATTATCAACTTCTATAATGGCCCACAACGGTTCAACTTTCAACTCTACCAAAGAAATGATCGGTTTCATCAATAATGTCACCCCAAAAGAAAACAAGACTATTGCTGTTTATGATTATCTTCTATCTTCCATACCGATGTATTCTGGGAACAATCCGATCACTTTAAAATTAAGGAACAACACCACAAATCGGGAAGTACAGTTTCAAAAGGATGAAGAATGGAAAGATGACCTTTGGGATATAAATGATGATGTAATGGTCACACGTCTGGATTCGCTCTCCTATAGTACCAACACATATCTAATTATTAATAAAAAAAGGGGTTTTAAGGACGACTTAAAATACTTGGAACCACACTTCAAAAATCGGCAAGAATTTGTAAAATGGTTGGTATTATACAATAAATAATAGGCTGTAAATCCAAGTGTGACTACCCGGCACTAGGTAGTAACCACTGTAGTGGGGTTAGACATCCTAATATTTCCTTAATCTACTAACCAACTTTTTAATAGTGCCTATTCACATATGATGGCTTTGCAGCCATTACAATATTTGCAGTTTCATTTTCTTAAAATCGGATTTTGGAGCAGAACACACAGGACAGCAGTAATCCTCTGTAAGGTCTTCAAATGGAGTTCCAACAACGACCTGCGCTTTGGCATCACCGTAGGTTTGGTCGTACACGGTGAAACAAGAGCTACATTGATAAACTTCTTTCAAAATATCAACATTTGTATTCTTTGGGGATTCTTTTTTGGCCACGGCCCTTCCCAATTGATCAAAATAATGTTTGCTCAGTTCCATTAGCAGACCTGGTAACTCTATCTTATCCACGTCCTGGGCATATACTTGATATTCTTGGGTATTGGGATCAAAATTTTTAAAATGCAATACGTTGTAGGTAGGCCTTACCGAAAAATCCTTTACTATGGTTGGTGGGGTGTTCTTTTCAATAATAACAGAAGAAAAATGAGTGCGCTTCCCCGTTTCATTGCTTATTCCAAAGGTTAGTCCGTAGGTGCTGATATCGTTCTGATCAAAACTTAGCACCAAGAATTTTTTCAATTCCAGTGCTTCCATATCATCCACCGGTAGGTGCCAATTCATTTCCAATTGGGAGTGGCGAATATTGATCCCTTTTTGTCCTAGGAAACGTTCCAGTTCGGGCCTGCTGGAGCTTTTTATTCCCTTTATAATAAATGACTTCCACGGCGTAATGCATATTTTCCCAATGCTATTGTCCAGACAAAAGCCACATAATTTTTTTAGAAAATCGAGATCGTATCTATTGTTTCGCCAATAAAGTCCCAGCCAGTATTGATCTAGGCCCATTCTGTTCATTCCTTCGTAATAAGGAAATTTAATGTAAGGAACCACCAGCTCCCGTTCAATGGTTCTATTATTGGTATCCAATTTTTTATTGAGAATAAAAAATAGTTCGTCTATATCCGCTACATCCTGGTATATTTCCTCAATAGCCTTGGCTACGGTATGGATGTCCCAACTATAAATTAAGACAGGGTAGTAAACAGATTTTGTCCAGTGCGGAAGTTTAATGTTCAGGTACCAATAATCCTCACTATCCGAAGCAATAAAGTTAAGGTTGCCATTAAAAATTGGAACCAAACGTTGCTTGGGGTCGGTGATGTTTATTTTTAATTTGGGCAGATAATCAAAACCCTCCAAAATGTATAAATAAGTAGAACCCTTGAGCCAGTTGGTCATATCAAAAATATCTGCAGACACATAGGACGTTACTATATTTTGGTAACTTCTATCGCTAACAATATCGGTGTTGAATTTTGATATTTGCTCCAATTGTTCCTCCTTGGCATTTTGCAATGGGAACAACAAATCTTGCCGCGATCCAAAAAATACTTCTTTCAGCCCCCCTGCTTCCAACATGGCAATGATATCCTTTAATTCCCCAGGAGAAGTTACTCCTCCCTTGATCAATATTCGGTGTAAATCATCATTCATAGCGATATATTTTATGAGGTCACTGTTTGTAATTGTTTGCGTAAAATATCCTGTATTTCAGGTTTACAACTTCCGCAGCCGAGCCCTGCTCCAGTTTCTGAGCACAGTTTTGAGAAGTCTTCACATCCAGTATTGATTGTTTCAATTAGATTGCCCTCTCCGACCTGACTGCAGGAGCATACCAATTTTCCTTTTAAAGGGACAGAATTTGATTGCCCTCTAAGTAGCTCGTTCCGTTTTTCCGATAGTTCAATTTCTTCCTCAATTAATCTTTTAAATTCGGCAAACTCGTTTTTATCTCCCATTAGGATAGCACCTTTTAGGGTATCATCCTTTACTATACATTTTTTGTAGTATTTCTTGCTGACATCCATTAGGATAATTTCCTCATAGCTATTGTCATCCAGAGGGGCATTCACCATACCCAGACTACAGAGGTCCAGATTTTCGAACTTTAAAATATTCATGAGGATAGATCCATTGTAAATACTGCTAAAGTCGCCCAAAATATATTTTGCTGCTGTATCGGCCTGTTGCTCGGCGGCCGATGTTATCCCAAAAAGGGCATTTCTAAATTCTGCAATTTCACCAAGGGCAAAAATATTTGGATCACTGGTCTGTAAATATTCATTGACTACCACTCCCCTGCCTGTTTTAAGATCGGAATGCTTTGCCAACTCAATATTGGGACGGGTACCAATAGCGTAAACAATGGCATTACATTTTATGGTCCTTCCTGTTTTTAAGGTAATTGAAAGGGAGTTTTTGTCATCCCTTTCCTCGAATACGGTACTTACTTCATTATCAAAATAAACTTTAATCCCGCGGTCGCTTACATCCTCGGCCAACAGTCGACTTGCAATTCTATCCAACTGTCTTTCCATTAATCTAGGGGCACGTTGAATGATACTTATATTAACATTTCTGTTCTTAAGCGCAGCCGCCAACTCCAATCCCAGAAGTCCACCTCCCACAATTACCACATGTTGCTCTTCTGATGGAAGGCCGGTATCCTCTAAATATTTTCGTAATTTATCGGCATCCCCACGCTCTCTCATCGTAAAACGACCTGGCATGTTTATTTGCACTTCACTTGGTACAAAGGCCCTACTTCCTGTAGCCATTACAAGTATATCATAGGCGTGCTCAAAACCATCATCGTCGATGACGGTTTTATTTTTCCTATCTATTTGGGTTACCCCTAAACCTGAATGTAGGGTAATATCCAATTTTTCGAGCTCGCCTTTTTTTAGTTTTTCCAGAGCTTCCCATGAGAGTTCCTCACTCACATATTCTGGGAGTAATACCCTATTGTAAAAAGGGTCTTTTTCCTTGGAGAAGACATGAAGCTCATCGGTTTCATTTTTTTCCCTATAGGTCTGGATAAATCTATAAGCCGCTGCTCCGGCCCCGATAATCAGAATTTTCTGTTTCGGCTTTACATACTTGGCCACCTCTACGGCACAATACTTAAAATCCGGTTCCTTGGATACCGGATCAACTAGGTCATTGGTCAAGTTATTTGCCCTTCCAAAATCATTATTCAGGACTTTGCCCCAATGCATTGGAAGGAAGACTACTTTCTCGCGTATATCAAAATTCACCTTCACTTTAACCCGGACCGTTCCTCTCCTGCTTTTTATCACGGCTATATCCCCATCCTTTAATTTTCGCAAATAGGCATCCACTTTGTTCATTTCCAAATATGGATCCGGAATATGGGTAAGCAGACGCTTCACCTTTCCGGTTTTTGTGCGGGTATGCCATTGGTCCCTTACCCTACCTGTATTGAGAATTAAGGGGTATTCGGGGGTTGTTAATTCCGACTTATTGTAAAGTGAATAGGGAGCATTGAAGTGCGACTTCCTATCGTTGGTAAAGAATTGGTAATCCGTAAAGAGTCTGGGGGTACCCATATGTTTGTCGTGGGGTACCGGCCATTGAAAGCTACCTTCGTTCTTTAATCGATCATAGGATAAACCCGATATATCTATTTCGGTACCTTTTGTTAAAAGGCAGTGTTCGTCATATACTTCGCTGGCATTTTTATAGTCAAATCCATGATATCCCATTTTTTGTGCAAACTTCCATAAAATTTCTGCGTCCGGTAAAGCCTCTCCTGGCGCATCAATTACTTTGGGAAGATAACTTATCCGTCTCTCGGAATTGGTCATAGTCCCTTCCTTTTCCAACCAGCCTGCGGCAGGTAAGAGCAGGTCAGCAAATTTGGTCGTCTCCGAATTATGGGAAATATCCTGTACTACAACGAAATTGGCATTTTTTAATGCCTTTTCGGCCTTATGTACATTGGGCAAGCTCACAATTGGATTGGTACAGATAATCCATACCGCCTTCATTTTTCCATTTTCCAAAGCGTCGAACATCTCTGTGGCGGTATAGCCAGGCTCGGATTTTATTTCTTTTCCACCCCAAAAATCCGACACTTCCTTGCGGTGTTTGGGATTGCCCAATTCCCTATGGGCTGCGAGTAAGCTGGCCATACCCCCTACTTCCCTACCTCCCATGGCGTTGGGTTGCCCGGTAAGTGAAAATGGTCCGGCCCCAGGTTTTCCGATTTGTCCGGTAAGCAGTGACAGATTCATTAATGCCACGTTTTTGGAAACACCAATGACACTTTGGTTTAGCCCCATAGTCCACATACTTATAAAAGCATTGGCGTTGCCTATATACATGGCCGCCTTCTTGATGTCCTCTACAGGAATTCCACAAAGTTCAGCAGCCTTTTTCATTGAAAGTTGAAAGGCGCTATCCTTAACCGCATCGAAATTTACGGTATGCTTTTTAATGAAGTTCCTGTCTATTTTTTTCTTTTCAATCAACCAGCGGGCTATGGCATTGAAAAGAATTACATCCGTTCCCGGTAAAATTTGTAAATGAAGATCCGCCGCGGCACAGGTCTGTGTTTTCCTAGGGTCTACCACTATTATTTTTACGTCCGGATTGTTCTCCTTGTGATTTTCTATTCTTCTAAAAAGGATAGGATGGCACCAGGCAGGATTGGCCCCTGCAATAAGGAAACAATCCGATAGCTCTATGTCTTCATAAGAAATAGGTACGGAATCCTCTCCCAACATTTTTTTATATCCCACTACGGCAGAACTCATGCAGAGTCTGGAATTGGTATCAATATTATTGGTACCTATAAAACCCTTGGTCAATTTATTAACCAAATAATATTCTTCAGTAAGACATTGGCCAGAAACATAGAAGCCTACACTATCAGGACCATGTTTTTCAATAATGCTCTTAAATACGGCAGCGGCCCTGTCAAAGGCAGTATCCCACGAAACTCTTTGTAAAGGGTGATTTCTGCTCCATCTCATTTCCGGATATAAGATCCGGTCACTAACATCCTGGGCCACGTAATTAAGATTCTTCCCTTTGGAACATAACATACCCTTGTTAACGGGATAATCTTGATCTCCTTCAACACTAATATTGCCCTTGGAGTCCTGTTCCACCACAATGCCGCACCCAACCCCACAGTAGGAGCAAATAGTTTTATGTTCGTTCTTTTTCTGCATAAAATCCTTGTATTAAAAGAAACCAATTAAATATGATCTAAAATTACCAAATTAAGTATAAATACGTAGTAATTTATTGATAATAGTTGGGCAGAATATTGACGAAAAGACAATAATATTGCTTTTTCATTGGATATTACAGAATACACCATGTATCAATTACATGATAAACCACTGTAAATCAATAAAAAATCAGTTTTGACAGATTTAGATCAGCTTATATTCCTGTGCCTTTCTGGCCAGGTCCATTAGGTTATTTACGCCCATTTTTCTCATTAGATTAAAGCGATGTGTTTCAATGGTGCGTTTGCTTTTTTGAAGTTTTTCGGAAATTTGTTTATTGGTAAGCCCTGAAAGGACAAGTTCCAGTATTTGTAATTCCTTACTTGTAATCCCAAAGGAGTTATTTCCGTTTTTTGGCGGAAGCTTACTTTCCTGTTTTGTCTGTCCCTGACTCAACAGATTGTTTACCAAAACATTGGAAATATCACCACTGAAATATTTACCGCCTTGTTCAACTGTGGAAATGGCCTTAAGAAATTCGGTTTTTCCGGTATCCTTTAGGAGATAGCCACTGGCTCCGGCATTTACCGATTTCAGGATGTACTCCTCGGAATCGTGCATGGAAAGTATAATGGATTTGGTGGTTGAAGAATGTTTTTTGAGTTCCTCTACGGCTTCTATACCATTCATTTCGGGCATTCGGATATCAATAATCAAGAGATCGGGTTTTTTATCCAATACCATTTGAACGGCCTCCTTGCCATTGGAGACCTCACCGATTACCTCATAATTGGCATCTTCTTCCAACAATGCCCTAATACCATCCCTTACCAGGGAATGGTCATCGGCCAATACAATACGCGTTGTTTTATCCAAAATAGTCTATTCTTTCCCAACAAATATAGGATAAAATTAAAACTAAGTATTCATACGGGGAAAATAGATGTTGCAATTTTGATTATAACCTAAATCACAAAGGCATTTTATCTATGGTTTATTGTGGTACCCCATTATGGTCACGAGGCCTTTAATGAAGATGTACTGCTGTGGGTATTAAATCAAAAACCCCGACAATTTCGGGGCTTTGATGATTATTGGTCTATTTGGAAGTATTCAAAAATTTGGGTTTGATGACCAACATGGCCCATGCCCAGTTTTGGCTACTGGCGGCAGCATCCTCAGTAATACCCTTTAATTCATACATGCCATCATTGGCAAACATTTGGGAATAACCCAGTTGTAGGGAATAACCGTTGAATGCCTGCGAAAAAACAAGATCCAATTCTGTCCCCAATGATTTTTCCCCACTAGGCAATTCTTGTTCTCCACTAAAGTTAAGTGCCTTGACCATTAAGCTAGATTTCTCCCCAAGCTTGAAATTGGCACTTATATGAAAATCGAACAAACCAACAGAATTGGCATGATTTCCTACGTAGAAATAATCCATAAATCCATTGAATTTATGATTGGTACCATACAGGGGGAAAAAGGCCTCTGTTTTATCGGTGGTACCGGCATCATTACCACTAATGATTTCCATACCGGCGCCAAGACTTACTTTGGCAGAAGCATTATAGTTGAAATCAAGTCCCAACAAATAAGCTCCTCCTACATCAACTGCACCTTGTCCTTCCCCAGTTTGAAGAAAAGCGTTCAAAGCAGCCCCGAAACTTCCCTTTTTATAATCTAAATGTGTGCCTAGGGTCTGTAAATTGCTTATACCGTCAGGTGTTGTACCATCAACTTCAAAATTCTGGAAGCCATTGTTCAATAGTAATAGGCTCCCGCTTAAGTTTTTCCAATTCTCCTTTAAATAAAGGTATTGCATGGTTTTATAGGAGAAGAACCCAGTAGTGTTATAGGCATTCCCAACCGATTGAAAACCACTTGGATTATCATAATCCTGGCTGTAGGCCAATCCTAGATCCAACTGAAAACTCTCTTTGGCGTATTTTAAAATAGCGGCATCATGGTTACGCGCCTGTTGTGTCCAGCCAACACTACCCATTATACGCTGGTCATCATAGTCCAAGGTCTGTCTTCCCAATTTGGCGGAAAAATTACTTCCCAAATTTATATCTGCCCAAGCCTCGAAAACAGCGAAGGAATTATTCTCATCATCTGGTAGCAGCTGTCTGTTTTCGCCCCATACCATAACGTCTTGAAGGCTTACATAAAATGTATAGGCATCAATAGTATAGCCCGCATTTAACCGGATACGGGTTGAAACCCCAAAACCGGCGTCTGCATCTTCGGCAATTATACTGCCAAAACCGTGACGTAATTCGGTTCGAGGTCTAAATTCTCCATCCAAGGTAAACTGTGCTCTGGCAATTGATCCATAAAGGGCTATTAGGGTAAATAAAAGATATATTCGTTTCATCTGTAGATAGGTATTTATTTTTTTAGGAGTAGAACCTGTAAATATAGGAAGTAAATTGGTATAGATCGACCAGGTTCCTGTAAAGAATTATTATGTCCTGTGTCGTATTTTGATCAGAATTACGGAATGAAATAATCGCAATTATCCATTCCGTATTCTGTTTTAAATTTCAGTGGTTTTTTGGGTAAAAGTGCCACAAGGGGCACGGCAGACAATTCCCCATTTATTTATCGACTCCTAATAATATTAGCTCTGCCTCAGTTTCTTCAATAACAGCCATTTCATCGGCAGTGGCAAACTTAATAGCCAGGGATAGAAGGGCTGCTAATACTATAAATCCTCCTATTACAAAAAATCCGCTGGATACTGCAGAAGCGGCAGCGGTAGTCTGGGCAGCCTTTACAGCCTGCTCGCCCAACTCGCTGTTGGCAGCTATGGCAGCACTTTCGGCCACGGCCGATTTGGATTTTAATAACATGGCGGCCAAAAAGGCTCCAACGTTTCCTCCTGCCCCAACAATTCCGGAAATAGATCCTATTGCCTTCTTGTTAATAAACGGTACAACTGAGAAAGTGGCGCCTTCTGCCATTTGAACGGTAAGACTAAAAGCTATCAAAAATATCATGCCAAATACCAGACTGGTGGTCACTGAAAAGATGGAAAGCATTAGGCCCTCCGTAGCCAGGATAAGTGCAAGAAAAACAACCCTGCCGCGCAAGCCACGGAACTTACCGAACAGGTCTCCAAAATAGCCGCCTAACGTCCGGGCAAAAATATTCATAAGGGCAAACGACAATACTAAATTTCCTGCAGTAGAACGATCCAGGCCAAATCTATTCTGAAGATAATCGTCCATGGTACCATACACTGTTAATTCTATTCCAAAACAGGCTGCGTAAACTAGAAACAAGATCCAGACCCTGTAATCCTTTAATGTGCTCAAGAAGGATACTTCATCTTTCTTTAAATTAGGCATTTTACCAGCCAGCTTCAATTCTTTAAAATTGCCTTCAGGCGTATCCCTGGTAAAAAAGTAATATATAAGTCCCATTGAGAAGCAAATAACCCCGGCAATTACCATAGAGTATCTCCAGGCAACTTCATCCGCAATTCCAAAACTAACAACTCCTGCTGCGATCAATGGCATTCCCAAACGGTTGGCCCCTCCACCTAGATTTCCCCAGCCTGCAGACGTAGCATTTGCCGTACCTACTATATTGGGAGCGAACATTATGGAAGTATGGAATTGGGTTATTACGAAAGAAGCGCCAATAAAACCAATAAATAACCTACAAATTAGAAATTGTAGCGGCGTTTGTACAAAACCTAGAAGTATAACAGGGATGGAACCTAGAATCAATAAATAGGTATAGCATAATCTAGGACCATATTTATCACATAATTTTCCAATTAACAAACGGGCAAATACGGTTCCCGAAACAGCCAAAATAATGGAATTCCACTTTTGCGTTGGGGTCAATCCCAAGTCTTTGACAACATCGGGCATAAAAGGAACGATACCGAACCATGCAAAAAAACAAATGAAAAAGGCTATTGAGGTAATCCAAAACGTACGTATTGGTATACTCCTCAAGTTTAAAAGTTCTAATTTCGTAGCTTTAGCAGAGACAAATTCTTTCATAACTGAATTGTTTATAGGATTAGTTATTTCGTTTAACAATTCAAAAATACGTATTTATACGTATTATTACTTATTATTTTTACGTAATACTGAAAATAAGTAGTGTTTTTATGAAGGTGGGAAAATATTAAGCTTGCGATTGTGAAATTGTAATTAATTAGTTAGTCTTGTTGCCATATTGTAAATGCGAGGTTTTAGTTTGATACCTAATAGTAGAGTGCACGTTGGATTTCCTCCTCAAAAAAGGACGGATGTTCGGCTACTACTTCCCCAACTACTATTATTCCAGGTTGTGTAATATCTATTTGGTCAACAAGGGAGCCTGCATCTTTTAGAAGTCCAGTTACACAGGTTTCGTTCTCAACAGTTCCATTTTGAATAACGGCAAAAGGGGTTAGTCCATTTCTATTCTCAACAATTTTATCAGCTATTTCCAAAAATCTACGTACTCCCATTAATATGATCATGGTAGCAGATGACTTGGCAGCAAGCTCCAGATCTTCGGAAAAGGAGCCATCGCGTTTTGTGGCTGTCATCACCCAAAAGCTGCTGCTTATTCCCCGTCTGGTTACCGGAATTCCCTGGCTGGCAGGAACGGCTATGGCACTGGTTACCCCTGGCACCACTGTTACAGGTATACCGAATGATTCCACGTATTCCAATTCTTCACTGGCTCTACCGAAAACAAAAGGATCACCTCCCTTTAATCGCACAACATGTCCGTGGATAAAGGCTTTTTCCACTATTAGTTTATTAATCTCCTCTTGGGTTAGGGAATGCTCTCCACATCTTTTCCCTACATAGATTTTGGGAATATCCGGATTTAGTTCCTGAAGTAAATCCGTACTTATAAGAGCATCATATAAGATTACATCGGCATCTTCCAATGTTCTGTATCCTCTAATGGTAATAAGGTCGCTACTTCCCGGACCAGCACCTACTAAACTAACTTTTGGGTCTTTGGATATACTCATGATTTCTACTTTTTTAGATGTGCAATTAAGAATTTCGCAACAAACCTACGTATTTATTTTCATAAAAACATATAAATATTACGTAATTATACGTAATATTGCTACGTAACATTTAATAGTATACGTATGAAGACCGTAATTGTAGTTGGAAATGGAATGGTTGGATACAAATTCTGTGAGAAATTTGTTTCCAAAGTTGACCAAGACTCCTTTAAACTAATTGTTTTCGGAGAAGAACCAAGAGTTGCCTATGATAGGGTACATTTAAGTGAGTATTTTGAAAATGGTGATGCGGAGCGTTTATCCATGGCTCCTAGAGAATGGTACCAGGAAAATAACATTGAACTTTATACCAATGAGAGGGTAACGGATATTCATAGAAATTCAAAAACAATTACCACCCTCAGCGAAAAGACCTTTAATTATGATTATTTGGTGTTGGCAACCGGCTCTAGTCCGTTTGTACCACAAATAAATGGAGTTGATAAGGATGGTGTGTTCGTATATAGGACTATAGAGGATTTGGAAGATACCTTGGCCTATGCGGAAAAAATAAAGAAAACAGTAGAAAGGCCAAAGGCGGCAATTTTGGGGGGTGGACTATTAGGTCTTGAAGCGGCCAAGGCCGTTATGGATATGGGTTTGGAGCCCCATGTGGTAGAGTTTGCCCCTAAATTAATGCCCAGACAGTTGGATACCAGGAGTAGTAAGGTATTACAGGTGAAGTTGGAATCTATGGGAATCAATATTCATTTGAGCAAAGCTACCAATCAGATTTTGGGCAATGGCCATGTCATAGGGATGGAATTTGGGGAAGATGATGTCCTTAATGTAGATATGTTGGTAATTTCCGCAGGAATAAGACCTAGGGACGAATTGGGAAAAAGTTGCGGCCTTAAAATGGGTACCAGAGGTGGTATAGTGGTGGATAATAAAATGAGAACTTCAGACCCCAGTATTTTTGCTATTGGTGAAATAGCCCTTTATAACCAAATGATCTATGGTCTGGTTGCTCCCGGATACGAGATGGCAGGTGTTGCAGTAGATCAAATTCTAGGTATTGAGGAGACGGTCATGGCAGCAGAGATAGATATGTCTACCAAACTTAAACTGATAGGTGTGGACGTAGCCAGTTTTGGGACTCCCTTTATGCCGGCAGAAAAAGGTCATTCCATCATTTTTGAAAACAAAACGGAGAGTCTATATAAAAGAATTAACGTAAGCCATGACGGCAAAAGGCTTCTGGGCGGAATCTTGGTTGGTGATGCCAAAGATTATAACATGCTCTTGCAGATGTATCTCAATGAAATGCCCTTGCCCAAAAATCCTGAAAATCTAATTTTAGGAAGTCGCGGTGGTGAGGATGTTTCATTTGGCAGTGCCATGGACCTACCGGATACGGCAGTGGTGTGCTCCTGTGAAGCGGTTACCAAAGGACAAATATGTTGCTCTGTAAAGGATGATGGCAACGAAAGCGTAAAAGCAATTTCCAAAGCTACCAAGGCAACTACTGGTTGCGGTGGTTGCAAACCAATGGTAGTCGATTTGGTGAAGGAAACTCTTAAGTCTTTAGGAAAAGTAGTTAAGGAGTCCATTTGCGAGCATTTTGAATATTCCAGACAGGAACTATATGATATTGTAAAACTTAGAAAAATTGAGGATTACGATTCGCTTTTGGACGAGGTTGGAAAAGGACATGGATGTGAAGTTTGTAAGCCAGCGGTAGCCTCAATATTCGCTAGTATTTATAACGAAACTGCCAATAGGCAGGCTACTATACAGGACACGAATGATCGATATTTGGCCAATATTCAAAGGAACGGGACCTATTCGGTAGTTCCAAGGGTGGCAGCTGGAGAAATTACCCCAAAACAGCTTTTGGCCATCGGAAGAATAGCACAAAAATACGATCTGTATACCAAAATTACTGGCGGGCAACGTATAGACATGTTTGGGGCTCAATTGCACGAACTACCATTTATATGGGAGGAGCTGATTGCGGAAGGCTTTGAAACGGGCCAGGCCTACGGAAAATCGCTGCGCACCGTGAAAAGTTGTGTAGGTTCTACGTGGTGTAGATATGGGATGGATGAAAGTGTGACTTTTGCCATTGATATAGAGAATCGCTATAAGGGCATACGTTCCCCGCATAAAATTAAGGGAGGTGTTTCCGGATGTATAAGGGAATGTGCAGAGGCCAGAAATAAGGATTTCGGTTTTATCGCTGTTGAAGGTGGATGGAACGTATATATTTGTGGAAATGGAGGAGCCAATCCACAGCATGCACAATTACTTGCCGAAAAGGTGGACAAGATTACGGCTACCAAATATGTAGATCGATTTTTAATGTACTATATACAAACCGCTCCTCCCCTAACCCGTACCGCTGCTTGGTTGGATAAACTGGAAGGTGGTATAGACTATGTTAAAGACGTGGTTATAAATGATAGCCTTGGCATTGCCGATCAGTTAGACAGCGAAATGCAGTATTTGGTGGACACCTACAAATGCGAATGGAAAGAGGCTGTAGAAAATCCAGAAATAAGGGCAAGATATACCCATTTTGTGAACGCCGAAGACACTGACGATAACATTGAATTTGTTTCCTTAAGGGAACAGAAAATGCCTAAGGCCTGGGTCTAGTTCTAAGGTTGGATCCAAATTTTTATAACTAATTAAAATATGTTCAATAAGGGGTCAACTAGCATTACGACCTTTAAAAATATAGACAGATGATTTCAATTTTAAACACTTACGAAGCAGTGGAACCAGAAAAAGTGAGTCTTTGGTTTAAGGCGGCCCCTGTGGAAAAATTTCCAGAAAACGGTGGTGCCTGTGTAAAATATAAGGGAATGCAAATTGCAGTTTTTAATTTTACAAGGGAAGGAACATGGTATGCCTGCCAGAATCTATGCCCCCATAAAATGGAAATGGTCCTTTCTCGGGGAATGATAGGAGAAGATCAAGGCGAACCCAAAGTAGCCTGTCCCCTGCATAAAAATTCCTTTTCCTTAAAAACGGGCAAACATCTAAATGGGGATTTGAACAGCATAGCAACATATCCGGTTAAAATAGAGAACGACTTTGTTTATATTGGTTTTTCTGAATAGCTTTGGAAAAAACCAAAGTGAATTATGGCCACAGAAAAATTGAAAAGTGCCTTTCGCCTGTTTGACGAAGCAAATGCCAATGATCCTAATGTAGAAGTATGGCAGGGCAAGGAGTATCCCAAGGAGTTGCTATATGCCATGAGAATGACAGAGAAGTTAAAAACATTTGATCCCGAGGCTCCGGAATCTTTACAGCTTACGGCTAGGTGTCAGCATATCCGCAGATGGGAGATTCCAAGGGAATCCTATGAAATGAACAGGACGGGCTATTTAAAATGGAGGCAGGACCTGAAAAAATTTCATGCAGAGAAAGCTAGTGCCATTCTCAGGGAAGTGGGCTATGATCAAGAAATGATAGATAAGGTAGCTTTTTTATTGGAAAAGAAGCAACTTAAAAAAAATGCAGAGACACAGACTTTAGAAGATGTAATTTGTCTGGTATTTCTTGAATTCTATTTTGAGCCATTTTCACATAAATATCCGGAGGAAAAACTAATCGATATTCTTCAAAAAACATGGCGAAAAATGTCTGAAAAAGGTCATGACGCGGCCTTGAAGCTACCCTTGTCAAAGGAATCGCTAGAGTTGGTAGGTAAAGCACTTAAGGGATAAAGTCTAAATTTGAACAACACTTTTGGGAAATGAACGAGGATAATTACCATGCACCCCTGGATACTACCACCTTTCTAAGGATCCGGAAGTGGTATTTATTGGCCTTGGCCGCTATTGCCTTAAGTATAGTTGTTGCCCAGATCTTGATTCAGCATCATTTAAATTCCCAACTGGACGATTCAAAAGTGATCAACGTTGCTGGTAGGCAAAGGGCCTATAGTCAAAAATTGACCAAGGAAGTACTGCTATTAAAGGAATTGTCCGATCCTGAACAGAGAAATCAAATATTTGCAGAATTAAGGGAAACCTTAACGGTTTGGAAGGAATCCCATCAAGCGCTTCAACACAGTGATGTGGCCATGGGTATTTCAAAGGATGAGAATGAGGAAGTCCAAGAGCTTTTTCATAAAATAAATCCTCATTACGATGCCATGGTAAGTGCCGTAGAAAATATCTTGGCCGATTTTAGGGAATCGGGAAAATCAATTCCCGACCAATTGTATGTTGATATCCTTTTGGAAAATGAGCGTACTTTTTTAAAGATGATGGATGCCATCGTCAATAAATATGACGTCCTTAGTAAAACACATTTACAGAATTTAAAGTTTAAGGAATATCTATTATTGGCCATATCGCTCCTTATATTGATTTTGGAGATATTTTTCATATTTAAGCCTCTTTCCCTTCAAATTAGAAATACTATCAAGAATTTAATTGTCGCGCACAAAAAATCGGATGAAAATGCCAAGGAGATTAAAAAACTTTTCCAAGAAAAGGAAAAATCTTTACAGGAACTACAGGAGCTTAATTTTGTTATAGATAATGCCGCCCTTTTTGCAAGTGCCAAACAAGATGGAAATGTTGTTTTTATCAGTAAGAAGTTCAATGAACTTTTAGGGCGAAATGCTAAGGAGTTAAATAGGCCGTTATATGAAATATTGACAACAGATGAAGGGCAACAGCAATATCTGGCGGAAGTATTAAAAAGTAATAGGAAAAATATCAGGACCGAAGAAATAAAGATCAAAACTACTAAAGGGGAGTCGCTCTGGCTGGATATGTCCATTATCCCAATGCACCAATCCAGTGCCCAACAGTCCATTCTAATATTATGTTCAGATATAACGGAACGCAAGCAGAACGAACTAAAAGTAGCCCAGTTAACGCAGGCCAATTACGAAGAGACCATGAGGCAAAAGCAGTTACAGGCTAGCCAGATTGTTGAAGGTCAGGAGGAGGAGCGCAAAAGAATTGCCAAAGATATCCATGATGGCATTGGACAAATGTTGACTGCTTTGAAGTTTAATATAGAATCGATCAATTTAAGCAATAAGGAAAAAACGGCCGAGAAAATAGAATACATTAAAAGCCTTGCGAGCGATTTGATCAAAGGAGTGCGCACTGCCACTTTTAACCTGACTCCTCCGGAACTTAGTGATCATGGGATTTTTCCCGCATTGCACAAAATGACCCATGAACTCTCTAAGCTTACCGGTAAAAATATACTCTTCGAAAATAAGACCGAAGAGAACATTCGTTTTAATTCCTTGGCAGAAACAAATATTTATCGCGTAGTACAGGAGGCGGTAAATAATGCCATAAAGTACGCCGAGGCCAATTATATTTTGGTTACCATTAACTTTAATGACAATATTTTAAGTGTAGTCATCGATGATGATGGCAAAGGCTTTGACGATTCCATATTGGGAAAGGTACCCAAAAATACAAGCGAAGGTGGTATGGGACTTTTCTTTATGAAGGAGAGAATGAACTATATCAACGGGCGTCTTTTTATTAATTCCATTCCCGGCAAGGGTACCAGGGTAACCATTAACTATAAAACGGATAGCAGGGAACTAATTGTTGCGGAGGAGTAATTCTTGTACAAAGCCTGAATTTACTGTGTTTAGAAATGACTTCACAGTAAACTAAGGGCAATGGTTTCTTTGACAGGACGTTTATTATTAAAGTTAGATTTAAAATGAAAATAAGGATAAAAGGAAACTCAATACGCTTTAGACTAACCAAGACAGAGGTGGAAACCTTTTGTAAAGAGGGACTGTATGAGGAGCAGACAGAGTTTAAGGACCACATCTTTAAATATGTATTGCGGAGCAAGAATAATATTTCCCATTTGGAAGCCGATTTTATAAACGATACCATTATAATGTACCTTCCTGAAAAGGATAAATTGGTCTGGGCAAATAGCGATCGTGTAGGATTTCAACACTCCATTGTCATGGAAAATGGCAAGGAACTATTTCTACTTTTGGAAAAGGATTTTGTCTGTTTGGATGAAACTATAGAAGATCAATCCGATAATTACCCCAATCCTTTGATGGACAAAAAGGAATAGTACTAGCCATATAGAACAGGGTGAAAACTAAAAATATTTTGAAATCGAATAGCTTTATACAGCTTATCTTGTTATGCTGTATTTTGTAACAAAACGGATCATCAGGGAGGCATGAAAGAAAATGTTTTTAAGCTATTCTATCCTCAGTGTTTTATATACTTCTTCTATTATTTTTTGTTGATCCGCTAAAACAATTAGTGTATCCTCACTCTCAATTTTAGTAGATCCACTAGGGGTGATAAATTTATCCCCTCTTTTGATCATGGCAATTATCGCATTTTTTGGAAAGCCCAATTCAACAATCTTTTTGTTGGCTGCATAACAGTCCGAACCTACGGCTATTTCCCTCATAATCGTCTTTGGATCTTCAGAAAACAATAGATCTGTAGGTGTTAGCTTCTTTGCTTTTTCAGGTATTGCAACGTCCAACCATTTAGCTACGATAGAGAGTGTAGTTCCTTGAATTAAAATAGAAGTCACCGATATGAAGAAAACTATATTGAATATCATGTGGGCTTTGTCTATTCCGGCCAAGAGTGGATAGGTGGCAAATACGATGGGCACCGCTCCACGCAAACCCACCCATGATATGTAAAAACGCCTTTTCATTCTCATTTTGAAAAAAATCAGACTGAGAAAAACACTGATAGGACGTGCAATCAAAATGAGAAATAACGAAATAAGTAGACCTATTCCGATGTACGGAATAATTTGAGACGGGAATACCAAAAGGCCCAGGGTAAGGAACAGCACTATTTGCATTAACCAGGCCAGACCATCGAACATTTTTAGAATGGTTTTCTTATGTATCAAATCCTGATTGCCCAGATAAACGGCGCAGATATAAATGGCAAGAAAACCATTTCCGCCAACAAAGTTGGTTGCAGAAAATGTAACGAACATCAGGGCTATTACTAAAACCGGGTAGAGACCTTCAAAGTCGAGCTTAAGGCCATTGATTATGTATTTACTCAGTTTCCCAAAACCGAAACCTGCTGCTCCACCCAAGACCATCTGCTGTAAAAACAATGGTATCATAGAAAAAACACTTTGATCTTGATGAATCACCAAAGTCAAGAATGCAAGTGTCAATACGTACGCCATCGGGTCGTTACTACCGCTTTCCAATTCCAGGGTAGGTCTTAGATTGGTTTTTAAGGCCATGCTTTTGGATCGCAAAATGGAAAAAACGGCAGCAGCATCCGTAGAGGAGACAATGGAACCCAGCAGCATACTTTCATATATGGTGAAGTCGGTAATAAACCATACAAATGTACCTAAGGTAAGGGCAGTGAATAATACTCCCAATGTCGACAATACAAGCCCTTCCTTCAAAATAGGCCTTACAGAGCCCCAATTGGTATCCAGTCCTCCTGAGAATAATATAAAGTTAAGGGATACGATGCCAATGAATTGTGCAATTTTAGGGTCATCGAATCGGATTCCCCCAATGCCATCAGAACCGGCCAACATTCCAATCCCCAAAAACAATAATAAGGTAGGGACTCCAAATTTATAGGAAGTCTTACCGACGACTATACTTATAAAAAGTAGTATAGAACCGACTAGAAGTATATTTTCAGTGGTTATATTCATTTAGGTGGAATTAAATTGTATTTCCGTAAAAATAAGGGTTCTTATTCAAGATTGTATTTAAAATTGAATATTGATTTCATTCCTCAGTATAAAGGATTTTAGCTAAAATATTCTGCCATCCTCCATGCCCCTACTTTAGTCACTAATGTTGTCTGAATGCCCACATGGTCCTATACTATTTTTCCACCCAATTTACACTGTTTTTTAAAATGGTTTGGTAGGCCTTGTGCCCATGTGCCCTTTCATCGTGGCCTAAAGTATTC
>TARA_R110002020_G_scaffold292826_1_pt1 | contig 51503 bp, 47 predicted proteins | sample TARA_R110002020 | Tara Oceans TARA_R110002020 (sample SAMEA4396489) | marine metagenome | biome: Westerlies Biome; feature: [MES] marine water layer (ENVO:01000295) within the mesopelagic zone...; material: water (ENVO:00002006), including particulate matter (ENVO:01000060) such... | reverse complement strand
ACGAGGTGGCACCATGCTCAATAGAGATCTCGAGATCACCCTGAATCTGGCATTCAAGGAAGCCCGCAACAAACGGCATGAATTCATGACCGTGGAGCATTTGTTGCTGGCCCTGCTGGATAATCACGCCGCCATCGATGTGTTGCGTGCCTGCGGCGCCGATATGGAGCGCTTGCGGCGAGAACTGACCGAGTTTATCGACTCCACGACGCCGTTGATTCCGAAACAGGATCACGAGCGTGAAACCCAGCCCACGCTAGGCTTCCAGCGCGTACTACAGCGCGCCGTGTTTCATGTGCAGAGCTCTGGAAAGGGCGAAGTCAGCGGCGCCAATGTTCTGGTTGCTATCTTCAGCGAGCAGGAGAGCCAGGCGGTTTTCTTCCTCAAGCAGCAGCAGATCGCCCGTATCGATATCGTAAACTTCATTTCCCACGGTATTTCCAAGGTCGGCGGCGACACCGAGCAGGTGCAACCTGACCAGGACAATGTGGATGATGAAAGCGGCGAAGCGGTAGGTACGGCCAATCCGCTGGATGCCTATGCCAGCAATCTGAACGAACAGGCTCGTCTGGGCCGTATCGACCCGCTGGTCGGACGCGCGCAGGAAGTTGAGCGGGTCGCGCAGATCCTTATGCGTAGGCGCAAGAACAATCCACTGTTGGTCGGTGAGGCAGGCGTTGGCAAGACCGCCATTGCCGAAGGACTGGCCAAACGCATCGTCGATGGCGAAGTGCCGGATATTCTCTCCGAGGCGGTCGTCTATTCGTTGGATCTGGGCGCGCTGCTTGCGGGCACCAAATACCGCGGCGATTTCGAGAAGCGCTTCAAGGCGTTGTTGAAAGCGCTGCGCAAACGTCCGCATGCCATTCTGTTTATCGATGAAATTCATACCATCATTGGCGCGGGCGCGGCATCGGGTGGGGTAATGGATGCGTCCAATCTACTCAAACCGCTGCTGACCTCGGGCGAAATCCGCTGCATTGGTTCTACGACCTTTCAGGAATTCCGCGGTATTTTCGAGAAGGATCGTGCGCTGGCCCGGCGCTTCCAGAAGGTCGATATTGTCGAGCCATCGGTCGAAGACACCATCCAGATTCTCAAGGGCCTGAAAAGCCGCTTTGAGGATCACCACGGTATCGGTTACACCGACGAGGCGCTCAAGGCCGCCGCAGAGCTTGCCTCACGCTATATCAATGACCGCCACATGCCTGACAAGGCAATTGACGTGATTGACGAGGCAGGCGCCTATCAGCGGCTCAAGCCGCTGGCTGAACGGGCGGCTATCATCGACGTGGCCGAGGTCGAGGCGATTGTCGCCAAAATCGCGCGCATCCCGCCCAAGCACGTGTCGTCCAGCGACAAGGAACTGCTGAAGAATCTGGAACGTGATCTGCGCCTGGTGGTGTTTGGCCAGGACAACGCAATCAATGCGCTGTCCACGGCCATCAAGCTGTCGCGCGCCGGGCTCAAATCAGCCGACAAGCCGGTTGGCTCATTCCTGTTCTCCGGGCCTACCGGCGTCGGCAAGACCGAGGTGACCCGCCAGTTGGCGAAAAGCCTGGGTGTTGAGCTGCTGCGCTTTGACATGTCCGAGTATATGGAGCGGCACACGGTATCGCGTCTTATCGGCGCGCCTCCTGGGTATGTGGGTTTTGACCAGGGCGGCCTGCTGACCGAAGCAGTTACCAAGAACCCTCACTGTGTGTTGCTGCTGGACGAGATCGAGAAGGCGCACCCTGAGGTATTCAATCTGCTGCTGCAGGTCATGGATCACGGCACGCTGACCGACAACAACGGGCGCAAGGCGGACTTCCGCAATGTGATTATCGTGCTGACCACCAACGCCGGCGCGGAATCCATGGCGCGGTCTTCTATCGGCTTTACTCAGCAGGACCACAGCACCGATGCGATGGAAGTCATCAAAAAGACTTTCACACCGGAGTTCCGCAACCGGCTGGATACCATTATCCAGTTTGGCCGTTTGAGCCACGAGAGCATCAAGTTTGTGGTCGACAAGTTCCTTACCGAACTTCAAGCCCAGCTTGAGGATAAGCATGTGCTGCTCGACGTGGATGAGGACGCACGCGACTGGCTGGCCCAGCACGGTTATGACCCGCTGATGGGCGCAAGACCAATGGCCCGCCTGATTCAGGAGAAGCTCAAAAGGCCTCTTGCCGAGCAGATCCTGTTTGGTGATCTGGCCGAGCACGGCGGTACTGTGCACATCAGCCTTCGCGACGATGAGCTGGTGCTGGATGTACTGGAAGAAGAGATGGCTTGAGGTAATGACTAGTGCGGCAGGGCAGTGGGTGCTCTGTCGCACTATCAGTCGTTAAAGCTGTTGCCCGCGGAAACCCTAGAGCTTGAATTTGGCCCAGACGGGTGCATGGTCCGACGGTTTGTCCATACCGCGTATGTCATAGTCGATGCCGCTGTCCAGGCAGTGTTCTATCAAACCCTTGCTGGCCATGACCAGATCAATGCGCAGGCCGCGCTTGGGGTTGTCTTCAAAACCGCGACTGCGGTAATCAAACCAGCTGAACTGATCGTCTATCTGCGGGTACAGATGCCGGAAGGTATCGGTCAGCCCCCATCCCTTGAGTGTACCCATCCATTCCCGCTCTTCAGGCAGGAAGCTGCACTTGCCAGTGCGTAGCCAGCGTTTTGCGTTGTCTGCGCCAATACCGATATCGACATCCTCGGGTGAAATGTTGACATCGCCCATGACCACTACACGTTGATCGGGTGTGAAGTCTTCCTGCAAGTGGCGTTGCAGATCCGCGTAGAAACGTGTCTTGGCCGGGAACTTGATCGGATGATCACGGCTCTCACCTTGAGGGAAGTAACCATTGAAGACGATGAGCGGCTCACCGTAAGCTACCGGAATGGCGGCACTGATCATGCGTTTTTGTGAATCATCGTTATCGTTGGGAAAGCCCTTGCGAACCCACAAGGGTTCAGCACGGGTCAGCAGGGCAACCCCATAGTGGCCTTTCTGACCGTGGAAGTGAACGTGATACCCCAGCGCCTCGACCTGTGCCAACGGGAACATGGAGTCATCAACCTTGGTCTCTTGCAGGCCTATAACGTCTGGATTGTGTTTTTCTACAATCCTTTCAAGTTGATGAGGTCTTGCTCTCAAGCCGTTGATATTAAAAGAAACGATTTTCATATTTTATCCTGTCGGGCGTTGGTTTTTTGCCGCGGCGTCTGTAAGAAAATGTATTTTTTGCCAGGCGAGTCGATAGGACATGTTAGCATTCTCACTGCCAAATTAACCCTGGATGGACCACATGGGCCGTAGTTTTATATTGATTTGCCTGTTTGTTTTTCCCACGGCAGTCATGGCTCAGTTGCAAGTGATCATGGAGCCGCGCAACAACAGGGTTAGAGACAATATCGAAGCGTTTATTGGTCCGGTCGAGGCGAGTAACCGCCAGGATATGTGGCGGCAGGCCCGGCATAGTGTTGATCAGGCTACCAAAGCTGCTCAGGCCCTAGGCTTCTACCACACTCGTATTCGCCCTGATGTCACTGGACCTCGTGATGCCCCCGTGCTGGTACTCAAGGTCGCGCTTGGCGAGCCTGTCTTGCTGGACAAGGTCGACATTCGCGTTGAAGGCCCGGGGCAGGGCAGTGATGCTTTCCAGTTGCCCTCGACCAGCCGGCTCAGGCAGGGCGCAGTGCTTAATCACGGCCACTATGAAAGCTACAAGACGCTGATCACCAACCAGGCCTTGCGCTACGGCTATTTTGGTGGCCGTTTCGAGCAGCAGGAATTGCTCGTTGATGTGGATAATTACCAGGCCAACATCACGTTGGTGTATCAATCCGGAGAGCGCTTTCGCCTGGGCGATGTTGCTTTTTCCGACACGCCATTCAATGAAAATCTGCTGCAGCGCATGGTGCGTTTTCGCACAGGCGTTCCTTATGATGCCGACTTGCTGGCCGAGCTGAACCGCGATCTGCTGTCCAGCGGCTATTTTGAATCGGTTCAGGTCTCGGCACCGGCCAACCGCGCTGAGGATGGGTTGATTCCGGTCAGCGTTGAAATACGTGAACGAGATAAACACTCGCTTGGATTTGGTGGCGGCTTTTCCACTGACGTGGGCCCACGAGCAAAGGTCAACTGGACTCAGCACTGGATCAATCCGCAAGGTCATTCCCGCGGTGCCGATCTGGAGATTTCAGCACCGCGGCAACAGGTCAGCACCTGGTATCAGATTCCGCTGGACCCGCCTCAGAGCCACTCACTGCGTTTCTTTACCGGCTTCCAGGATGAAGATATCGATGATGTCGAGACCCGGAGCCTCACCGTAGGCGCGCAGTTGCTGCGCACGCTGGACAGCGGATGGGAGCGTGTCATAGGGCTGCGCCTCGAGCAGGAACGTTTCTCTCTGGGTAATGAGTCCGGCCGCAGTACCTTGTTGATTCCCAGCCTGTCATTGCAGCGCACCGTCAGTGACAACAGCATCGACCCCGCCAAAGGCTATAGCCTGATGCTGGATGTGCAGGGCGCTAAGGAAGGCATAGCAGCCGATTTTGACTTTATACGCGTCAATGCCAGCGCCAAGGGCCTGTACACGGTACTCGATAATCATCGCTTTCTTTCCCGCGCAAGTGTCGGCGCCATTGGTAGCGAGAGCTTCGAGAGCCTGCCACCGTCGTTACGCTTTTTTGCGGGCGGCGACCAGAGTGTACGCGGCTATGATTTCAGAACCCTGGCGCCGACTGATGAGACAGGGGACCGCATAGGCGGTCGTTATCTGATTGCCACCAGTCTGGAGTACCAGTACGAATTCATCGACAAGTGGCGCGCCGCAACCTTTGTCGATCACGGTAACGCGATGAACTCCTTCAACGATCGGCGTGAGACGAGCCTTGGACTCGGCGTGCGCTGGGTATCTCCGGTAGGGCCGATCCGGGTGGATCTGGCGAGGTCCATCACCGAGCCTGATGAAGGTTTCCGCATCCACTTCTCCATGGGGCCTGAACTATGATCAGGTCCATTCTCAAATACGCTCTGATTGTGCTGCTGATAATTCTGGCCTTGCCCGTGATTCTGGGCTTGATGCTGACCAGTGAGAATATCAATCGCTGGCTGTTTCAGAAGGTGATGGATCAGGAACCACGGCTACAGCTGACCCTGACGGAAGGCCAACTCTGGCGTGGCTGGGCGTTCGAGCAGATCGTCTGGCGCGATGAAGGTATTGAGGTGGTAGTTGATCAAGTGCGATTCGCCTGGTCCGCCAATTGTTTGCTCAGCCGCCAACTATGCATTGATGATCTGGATATCGAGAACATCCGGGTGCTCACCGAGCCCACCGATGAGCCGGCCCCGGAACGTGAAGCTATTGCTCTGCCGGATCTGAATCTGCCAGTGAATATTCAGCTTGAGCGTGTTCGCATTGGGTCGCTCTGGCTCAATAGCGAGGAGCCTTTGCTGACAGATATCCGGCTTCAGGCTCACACCCTGGGTGACCAACTGGTGATTCAGCAGTTTACCGGTAACGGCCCTGACCTGAACTGGCAACTGGCTGGCGAGCTGCGCACCGCGGGTGAATGGCCGTTGCAGATCAACGCCGCAGTGAATCTGCCGCCTATGGACGAACGTGAATGGGAAGCCGATATTGACCTGAGCGGCAGCCTCGCAGATCTGCAAGTTCAGGCGCGCAGCCGTGGCTATCTGGATGGCACGCTGGACGTTATTACCAGCCCACTGGACGCCGCCTTGCCTCTGAAATTGACCTGGCAAGGCGAGCCTTTCCTGCCTTTGCGTGATCTTCCAGAAACCCTGACGTTGAATGAACTGCGCATCGAGGTGGCTGGCGATCTGGAGGACGGATTTGCGATCAAGGGTGATGCCCATTTTCCCGGTTCAGGCGGGCGTGTGGATCTCGATCTTGATGGCCAGGCCGGGTTGGCTGGTATCAGCGATCTGGTTTTACAACTCACCGTTGCCGATGCGCCCGAGCGTCGCCTGCGGCTGGCGGCAGATGCGCAGTGGGAGGAGCAACTGTTGGCGGACGCCACGCTGGACGTGCAACGTTTCCCCTGGCAATGGCTGTATCCCCAGGACATAGGCGACATCGAGCTTGAGCAACTGGCGATGACCGCCAGACTTCGGGATATGAACATCACTAGTGAGCTGACGGCGCGATTGTCCGGAGTGGCTGAGCAAACGGTCGAGCTGGCAATGACAGCCAAGGGCAATCAGGAGTCAGTGCGTATCGCGCCCTTCGAGCTGCAGACCGAAGCGGGTAGGGCAACAGGCGAGGCGGTGATTGACATGGGCGAGACGCTGGCATGGAATGTCAGCCTGCTGCTGGAGAAGCTCAACCCTGGCATTTTCGTTGCCGAACTCCCCGGTGAATTGAACGGCCCGATCAATAGCCAGGGCAGTATGGGTGACAGCCTTATATTGACCGCAGATTGGGCGCTTCAAGGCACCTTGCGCTCGCAACCGCTGGAAATTTCCGGCGCCGTGGATAAGCAGACCGAAACCTGGTTGGTAAATGACCTGCTGCTGCGCCAGGGCGAGAACCGAATTGCCGGCGGGTTGCAGTGGGGCGAGCAGATTGCCGCCGATCTGAATATTGATTTGCCCCGCCTGAATACCCTCTGGCCTGGACTGGTAGGTGAGATCCAGGGCGCGGTCAAGGCCAGCGGTAATCCTGCCGCACCAACCGTGGCCCTGGATCTGAGCGGCAGACGTATCGGGCTTGAAGAGCTGAGTATTGCCGAGCTTCAGATGCAGGGCAGGGTGACTGTCAATGACAGCCTGCCCGGCGAACTGACACTCAGCACAACGCGCATTCGCAGTGGCGAAACGCGCGTGGGTGATCTGCAACTGAGCTTGAAAGGCAACAAAGCCAATCATAACCTGACGCTGAGCCTGGACCGGGGCATCGTTGACGTGCAAACGCAGGTGTCTGGGCGCTTGACTGCTGACGCCTGGCAAGGACAACTGAGCAACGCCGAGCTGGCCTACGAAGACATGATCTGGAGGCTGGTTGATCCCGCCGCGCTAAACTATCGCCTGGAGCCCGCCAGATTGCGCATGGCCGCACACTGCTGGCAGCAGCAGGGGGCGCGATTGTGTTTTAACGGTGAACAGCATTTGTTACCAGACCGGCGCTTGAACCTGGCGTTGAACAACTTCGCCCTGGAGACATTGGACGATGCGCTGCCAGATGATTTCAGCTGGGACGGCATCCTCAATGCTGATATCGAGTTTACTCAAGCGGTGGGCGGCGATCCCATTGCGCGGGTGGATGTGTCGAGCCTCAACGGCGTGGTTAACGTCAGCAACCCGGATCAGACGCTGGCCTTTCCCTATGAAAGCCTCAGACTCAATACGCTGTTGGAGGCAAGTCAGGCCACGACGCAACTCCTGCTCGCCAGTGAAGGGCTGGGGACGCTGGATGTGCAGGCGCGGATCGACGATCCAACCGGGGAGCGCAACCTTTCAGGCCAATTTCGTATCGAGCAATTGAAGCTGGATATTCTGCGGCCCTTTCTGGCTCAGGTCGAACAGTTGAGAGGTGAAGTCAATGGGCGTGGCGATCTGTCTGGCACTTTGGCTGAGCCGTGGGTCACAGGAGACATTCGGCTGCAGGATGGCCACGTCAGTGGTCCCGAGTTGCCTATCAGCCTGGAGCAACTCGCCGTTGATATTCAGGTTGCCGGGCAGCGTGCGCAGATAGATGGTAACTGGCGCAGCGGTGCGCAAGGGCAGGGCAGCCTGCAGGGTTCGGTGGTCTGGGCGCCTGAACTTGATCTCGATCTGACTCTGAGCGGTAATGGGTTGCCGGTGACGGTCGAACCTTACGCCGCGCTCAGTGTTAGCCCCAACCTGAACGTCACTCTGGCGGAAAATCGTCTTCAAGTGACCGGGCAGATCGCCGTTCCCGAAGGCGACATTACCGTGCGCGAGTTGCCAGAACAGGCGGTCAGACTATCCCCCGATGTGGTGATTGTTGGCGAGGAGGTGGGCCCGGAAGAAACACCTCTGGATATTCGCGCCCGGGTGCAATTATTGATAGGTGATCAATTGCGCTTCTCCGGCTTTGGTCTGACCGGTCGGCTGAGCGGACGCATTGAAGTTGAAGAGAATATGAGCGCCAGTGGCGACCTGAATATTCTGGACGGACGCTTTAATCGCTATGGGCAGCGCCTCAGTCTACGGCGCGCGCAAATTCTGTTCGCAGGGCCAATATCGCAACCCTTCCTGGATATAGAAGCCATTCGCCGTGTGGATGACGTGGTCGCGGGGCTGCGCTTGACCGGCCGGGCCGAGGCGCCGCAATCGGAAGTCTTCTCCGAGCCGGGCATGGCGCAGGAACAGGCGTTGTCTTACCTGATTCTGGGCCGACCATTGGGGGGTGATGGTGGCGACAACAATATGGTCGGGCAAGCCGCTTTGGCGCTCGGTTTGGCTGGTAGCGCGCCGCTGGCGGGCAACATTGCCAACACGCTCGGCATTGAGAATTTCCAGCTTGAGACCGAGGGCACGGGAGATGGCACTCAGGTTGTCGCGGCGGGCTATATCACCGAAAAAATCAGTTTGCGCTATGGTGTCGGGGTATTTGAGCCTGCTAATCAGTTGGGGCTACGTTACGATTTGACGCGAAGATTGTACCTGGAAGCCATCAGCGGCTTTGCCAGTTCGCTGGATTTCTTCTACCGTATTGATTTCTGACGTATTGCTTTGTGACCCCATAGTGTTTTATCAGTAGCATCGTCATCCCGCGCACAGACTGCGCGTTACCCTGTAATGATCTGAGGAGTTTCCATGTCCAGCGTTAATCTAGGCGGTAATCCGATTACTATCGGTGGTGAGTTTCCGCAGAAAGGCAACAAGGCACCCGCATTCAAGCTGGTGGCCAAGGATCTGTCGGATGCTACCCTGGCGACGTTCAGTGGCAAGCGCAAGGTACTGAACATTTTCCCCAGTATCGACACGCCAACTTGTGCAACTTCAGTACGCACCTTCAATAGCAAAGCCAGCGCCATGGATAACACCGTGGTGCTGTGCATCTCGGCCGACCTGCCGTTTGCCCAGGCGCGCTTCTGTGGTGCGGAAGGCCTGGATAACGTGATCAACCTGTCCACCATGCGCGGTAGCGAGTTCCTCAAGGACTACGGCGTGGCGATCGAAAGTGGCCCGCTTGCCGGCGTTACGGCGCGTGCGGTTGTGGTGCTGGATGAAAACGACACCGTACTGCACAGCGAATTGGTTGGCGATATCAAAGACGAGCCCAACTACGACCAGGCATTGGCTGTTCTGTCCTGAGCAAATCCGGTTTAGTCAACCGTAGATAGCAGAAAGGCGCCTGAGGGCGCCTTTCTGCTATCGGTTTTACGCAATCTTTGGTGCTGATCAGCCCTTCAGACTGGCTGTGATCTTGGCTACATGCTCACCCTGGAAGCGGGCGATAGCCAATTCACGCTCATCAGGCTGACGTGATCCATCGCCACCTGCCAAGGTGGTTGCGCCGTAAGGCGTGCCACCGCTGACCTTGGAGATATCAAACAGCTCCGGCGTACCATAACCAATCGGTACGATGGTCATGCCATGGTGGGCGAGGGTGGTCCAGGTGGAGGTGATGGTCATCTCCTGGCCGCCGCCGGTGCCGGTGGATGCAAACACGCTGGCGACCTTGCCAAACAGCTGACCTTTGGCCCACAGACCGCCGGTCTGGTCGAGGAAATTGCGCATCTGGCCAGACATGTTGCCAAAGCGCGTCGGCACACCAAAGATGATGGCATCGTAATCAGCCAATTCTGCTGGTGTCGCAATTGATGCATCCTGCTCGGTTTTGCCGCCGGCAGCCTTGAAAGCTTCCGTCGGCATAGTTTCCGGAACACGTTTGATCGAAACCTCGACCCCGGCCACTTTAGCTGCGCCTTCGGCGACCGCGTTGGCCATGGTTTCTACGTGACCGTACATTGAGTGATAAAGAACGAGTACCTTGACCATAGTGACATTCCTTGATTTTCGTTGATGAGGAGTCGGTGTTTACCTAACTGGTAATACATCATGCATCAATTATGTCAGGCTAAAAAATCAAAATGCAGCACATATCAATCGATATATTCGATTTATGCGAATTTTCAAGGTTGCTTAAGACCTCTACCAGGCATTCAAAACTCTACTTGTCGCTGATACTTTTCATGATCGCTGCAGCTATCATTGGATGACCATACAAAACGCAAAGACTCGATCTGATAAAAATCAAAGACTTAAGCTTTCTTTGGCCACGCAATATGCTAAATATTTGCTAACCAGATTCTAAAATAGGAAGAGTGAATCGATTTTACACAAAATGCTAAATTTGGCGTAAAAAAAGCGCCAATCAATGTAGGAATGAAGAGGGCGCTGCCGCTTAATAGAAGGAGGGCCATGATGGATGATTCTCTTGGTTGGCATTTCAGCTCGGAGATTGGCACTCTCCTTTAGTCTAGAGCACTTGGAGCGCCATATAGATGGGCATATAGCCATCAAGAACGTATGCTGAAGTATTGGAAAACCTCTAAGGTGCAATGGACTATGGCTAGATCCAGAGCGCCTGGCATGTTGCGTGCGGCGAGCCACATGAGCAGCCCGAACGTAAACGCGACTAGCGGTGGTGGGATCCGGTTCTCCAGCGCACTCATCGCATCACTCTCTGGCCTTTGCTACTTCATTGCTGACCAGCTGGCGCAGCGGCTCAGGCCCGAACTCATCCAGAGGACGGCCGTTGACGAAGAATGTCGGAGTACCCCGAATGCCAATTGCCTTTATATCCAGCATATCCTGTTCAAGCAGGGCATCTACAGGAGTGGTATGCATATCTATCTTGGCTTGTTCTACATCCAGTCCGGCTCGCTCGGCTGCAACCCAGGCCTCCTTGACTTTGGGATCGTCATGCCAGCCCGGCTGGGCTTCCAGGGCCGCATCCAGCACTTGCGTATAGAGATTTTGCTTGCGTGCAGCTTCCAGCATACGCGCCACCTCCTCAGAGCCTTGATGGAACAGCGCGTAGCGCACCACAAGGCGAACCTTGTCTGGATTCGCGGCAAGGATACTCTTCACATAGGGATGAAAGGCACGGCACGCTTCACAGGATGGATCAAAGAACTCAACAATCGTGACCGGCGCCTGCGCCGGGCCTACAACCGGCGAGTGGAAGCGAACCAAGTTGGCCGTATTAGATGCACCTTGTTCCACAGGTGTTTGCGCTGGGGACTCAGCTACCCGCGCTGGAGGCGGGGATGCTGGCGAGTAGAGGTAAGCGGCTGCAGCGAAAGCAACCAGAATTACCAAACTGATGACCCAAACTAGGGAACGACGGTTCATGGGTTAAATCTCCGGCGGATAAGGATAAGTAGAATGATGATGAGAACGAAGGCGAACAGCGCCAGCCCCGGTAGCGGCACGCCACCCAATATGGTCATATCGGCGCCTGAACATGATGGCCCGGTGGCTGTGCAAGGTTGAATCGGTTGGGGTATCAAGCCGACATAGAGCAACAGGTGCGCAAAGGCAAGCAAGGACCCATGCCAGCCAGCGGCAGTGCATAGCGCCAGACAGCAAAATCAGAGCGATAGCAGGCGATGGCTAGAATAACGGCCAGGGGAAACATAAAGGCGCGCTGGAACCAGCACAGAACGCAGGGTGCCTGCCCCATCACTTCTCCGATGAACAGCGCCGACAGCGTTGATACCAATGCCAACAGCCAAGCTAGGAGCAGCAGTCTCCACAAATGGGGAGAGGTTTGATTCGTCATCTGGTGCACCTCAGTTTGCACCTGTCGGCACGGCAGTAAATGTGACGGGCAGGCTTTGGCCGTCGGCGAATAGCAAACTCACCTCGATCCGCTCGCCTAACGTCAATTCATTCTGGCGGTTCATCATCATCAAGTGGTAGCCGCCTGGAGCGAATGTGAACGTCGCGCCCTCTGGCACTTCAATTTGCGCCACGTGCTCCATACTCGCTATTCCATTCTCAAGTGAACTGTGATGCATCATTACCTCGGCGAAGTCAGCGCTGCGCGCTCTCGTCTGCACCATTGTCTGACTGCCGCTGTTGGTGAGAAGTAGCCAGCGGCAGGAAGGTTACCCGGCGGCAAGCGCATTTTAGCCTCCCTCACCTGCACCTGCACCTGCACCTCGGCCATGGCCGTCGCAGTGACGGTCAACAACAAAGCCAAGCCTAATCTGCGCATTAGCGCACTCCTTATTAACATTGATTTTCTAGTCGCGTTTTGGTGAGCAGCACCCTGTTGCCAACGTGCTTGTAACCGGCTCTGTGACACTCTGTGACACTCTGTGAAGGTTCGTCCGGGCGGTCATCTGCTGTCCGCCGCGCTTCACCGTCGCAGCAACTGGCGATTGGCTGCGTTGACTGGGGTGGGGGCGTGTTGGCTCTCCACTCTCTCCAGGCCTCGCGGATGACCTGCAAGGCTGAGTGCAGAAACAGCGCGGCGATAGCCATGCCGACGACAATGTCTGGCCACGGGCTGGTGGTTAGCGCGACCAGTATAGCGGCAACGATTACGCTGCTGTTGGCTAACAGGTCGTTGCGCGAACATAGCCAGGTCGAACGCATATTCAGATCGTCGGAACGGTGACGATAAAGCAGCGCAAAACAATAGCCGTTGGCGATGAGGGCGAGCACGCCGACGGTGCCCATCCAGTCAGCCGATGGTAATTCTTGCAGCACCATTTTGCGCAGCGCATCGGCTACTACCAACACCCCGAACAGAAGCATGAAGACGCCCTTGAACAACGCTGCACCGGCACGGGCACGAGCACTGCGATGCAGAACGAACAGGGTTAGGGCATAGACCGAGGCGTCGCCGAACATGTCCAGCGAGTCGCCCAGCAGGGCAGTAGAGCTGGCGATCCAACCGGCGGTAAACTCCACCAAAAACATAACGGCATTGACGGCTAAAGCGATGTAGAGCACCCGGCTCTGCTTGGTGCGAAGCTGTGACAGCTCCCCGGCCTTGTTTTCGCAGCAGCTATCCATGGAGTGGACCTCGTTTGTTGGATTTCAGGTAACATAAGGGCTATAGCGGCTATAAGGTCAAGGGTTATGAACGCAAAAAATCTCACTGTGGGCCAGCTGGCAGAGCTTACCGATACAAAGGCGGTCACCATTCGCTATTACGAGCAGATCGGTCTGTTGCCCAAAGTTTCACGCAATGTGTCGGGCTATCGCCAGTACACCGCGGAGGAGCGTGATCGTCTGCTATTTATTCGCCGTAGCCGCGCTCTTGGATTCAGTCTTGACGATATTCGTCAGTTGCTTAGCTTTTCCGACCAACCTCAATCCTCATGTTCTGTGGTTGACGCCAAAGTGGCTGAGCAATTGGAACAGGTTGAATTACGCATTCGTGATCTGCAGGGGTTGGAGCAGGAGCTAAAGCGTTTGCTTTCGTGCTGCCAGGGCGGGGTAATGGATGAGTGTCGGATCATCGAGTCATTGAGTCATCAGCGCTAAACTGCCGACTCAGGAGGACGTTGGCATTGTTTGAGTTCCATTGTCACCGCTGAAAAGATGACCAAAGGCTTATGAGAAACCCAATAGGCCGTCGTTTTTGGCTGGGCGGGGAAGGCAAGGGTGAGGTTTGCATGGGCATGTGGGAGGACTTGTGGGGGATTTTATTTTCGGATACGCTCATTTCATCAAGCCTAATTTGCGATTGCTCATCGTCGTCTTCCTCAGCATCCTCCTTCCGGCTACTGGAATGGCTCAGGTGCAGATGGCGGCTGTGCAGTCGACAACCCATCACATGCAGAGTTTGCCGGATTCCGCACAAAGCATGACCTCAATGGAGCGGGAATCGCACGAATGCTGTAATCAAGATAGCAATCTTCTCGTGTGCAAAAATGGTCAGGAATGCAAAACCAGCAGCGTGTTACAGGTGCCTGAGATCAAATTCGCTCAAGTTTCCTTTGGTCTTCATATTTCTGAGCTGGTAATCGATTTCGTTCCCGCCTTGGCACCTGATGCCGTTTGGCATCCTCCCCGCAGTTAATTCCTAACATTTGCTGAACTCCTTCCGACGACTTTAAGAGTCTTGGGCGGTCGTCGCTTGCCTTTGGCTTGCGCTGGAACATATGTGGAATTTATCACCATGAAGTATCGAATTTTTTGGATGCGCTCTTGCGTGGCCGGTTTGCTGGCCAGCGCATCGGGTTTTCCGGGGCTATCGATGGCACTAACGCTTGAGCAAGCTATAGAACTAGCTGAGCGGGAAGCGCCTTCGCTGGTCGCCCAAGCTGCGAACCAGCAAGCGGCACGCAGTGCTGCCATCCCCGCAGGGGCCCTGCCCGATCCCAAGCTGCGATTGGGTGTTCAGAACCTGCCTATCGAAGGAGAGTCACGCGGGGAGTTAGGCGCCGAAGCCATGACCATGCAGGCAATCGGCGTAACACAAGAAGTCCCTAGCCGCGCAAAACGGCGAGCCCGTATAGATGCAGCGAACGCGGAGGTTGCCCTCGCTGATACCCAGCAGAATCTCACCTTGCTGCAGGTTCGCCAGCAAACTGCCGAGGCCTGGATTGCAGCCCTGGCGGTGGAGCGCAAGCTTGCGCTGTTTGCCCAGCTGTACCAAGAAAACGACCTGTTCGCGAAAGCTATCAAAGCCAGGTTTACCGGTGGCAAGGGCCAGTCTGCTGACATTCTTCTGCCTCGCCAGGAGGCCATAACTCTGGCGGATCGAGAAGATTTGCTACATCGCGATAAAGCCGGAGCGCGCGCAGAATTGCGCCGCTGGATAGGCGATGCCGCGTATCAATCACTGGAAGGGGATTGGCCTGAATGGCCGCAGAATGCTGACGAATATCGGCAAAATCTGGTGCAGCACCCCGAGCTGCAAATATTTAAGCCTCTGAGTCGTCAGGCGGAGGCGGAAGTTGCCGAAGCCGTCGCCGATAAGACACCCGACTGGGGTTGGGGGCTGGCTTATCAGCGGCGTGGTCGCGAGTTTGGGGACATGGTCAGTCTTAGCGTCACCATGGATTTGCCGGTATTCGCTGGGTCCCGCCAGAACCCAAGGATTGCTGCCGAGCGCGCGCGGATGGCAAAGGTGCAATCGGATCGCGATAGCGCGTTACGCCTGCTTGAGAGCGAGCTTGTAAACGATCTGGCTGAGTACCAGCGCCTCAGCAAAGGCTTGGCGCGTGTGGAGCAGGATCTGCTGCCGTTGGCTGAAGAGCGGGTGCAATTGACCATGGCCGATTATCGAGCCGGCGGTGGTGAGCTTGTAGCTGTCATTCGCGCTCGGCAGGAGCTTGTTGAAACGCGCTTGCGCCGTATTGATTTAGTGCGGAATCGCGCCTTGATCTATGCGCGCTTACATTTCGCCTTTGGAGGCTTCCAACCATGAGATTTCATATCAAGCGATTGGCGCCGCTGATTGGCGTGTCCGCGTTCATTGCTATAACTGGCATTGCGGGATTGCCCGCCCAGGCTGAGTCAGATGCACCGGAAGACAAGACCGTGCTGTACTGGTATGACCCTATGTACCCTCAACAACGTTTCGACGAGCCGGGACCATCCCCGTTCATGGATATGGATCTGGTACCCCGTTACGCTGATGAAGGTGGTGACGGCGCGTCCGTGGTCATCGCCCCAGGGATTATGCAGAACCTCGGCATGCGTGTGGCGTTGGTGACACGCGAGTCGATTAACCAGGTTGTTACGGCCACGGGCGTACTCACTTTTGATCAGCGTGCTGTCGCGTTGGTTCAGGCGCGCAGTGGTGGTTTTGTGGAGCGCGTCTATGATCTTGCACCCCAAGATGTAATAGAAAAAGGTGCCCCGCTGGCCGATTTGTTGGTGCCCGCGTGGGTTGCCGCGCAGGAGGAGTACCTGGCTCTGCGCAGTTTGAGTGAACCGCAACTGCTGGAAGCAGCGCATCAGCGCCTGCGTCTGTCGGGCATGCCCGCGGAGTTCATTACTCAGTTGGAACAGCGTGGGACGGCTAAATCAGTATGGACGATTGCCAGCCCGATCAGTGGTGTGCTGCAAGCACTCGATGTGCGCGAAGGCATGACGTTAAGCGCGGGTGCGCCCCTGGCACGAATCAACGGTTTGGACAATGTATGGCTTGAAGTGGCGGTGCCGGAGTCTCAGGTGGGCGGACTGGCCATGGGTCAATCTGTTCAGGCGCAACTGCCGGCGTTTCCAGGTGACACGTTAACAGGCACCATCGAGTCAGTTTTGACCGAAGCGAATCTGGACAGCCGCACCGTACGGGTCCGAATTGAACTGCCCAACCCTGAGCAGCGTTTGCGTCCAGGCATGACCGCAGAGGTAACGCTGAACCGCGACGATGATATTGCGCTGGTCGTACCCACTGAGGCGTTGATCCGTACGGGCCGGCGCACGCTGATCATGCTTGCCGAAGGCGAGGGCAAGTATCGCCCGGTGGAAGTTAGCGTCGGCCGCGAAAGCGGCGACAAAACAGAAGTATTGGCGGGACTGGAGGAAGGCCAGCAAGTGGTCGCCTCAGGACAGTTTCTGCTTGATTCCGAGGCCAGTTTGCGAGGGCTTACCACAGAAACGGAGCAGCCTGCACCGGTGGTTGAGTCGGCGCTGCACGAGGCCGAGGGCACTATTGTTAGCCTGGAAGCGGATATGGTCGAGTTGTCCCATGGACCCTTCAAGACGCTCAACATGCCGGGCATGACCATGTATTTTCCCGTGACTGAAGAAGCCTTGTTACAGGGCTATGCCGAAGACGACAGAGTGCTTGTGGGTGTGCGCGAGAGTGATGAAGGTCTGGTTATCGAGCGAATTGAAAAGCTGGGAGATCAGCCATGATCGCCGCGATGATCCGCTGGTCAGTCGCTAATCGATTCTTAGTGTTGCTTGCCACGCTGTTTGCCGTGGCATGGGGTACCTGGTCCGTGCAAAACACTCCAATCGATGCACTGCCGGACCTCTCCGATGTGCAGGTCATTATCCGCACGCCTTATGCCGGGCAGGCGCCGCGGATCGTCGAGAATCAGGTTACTTATCCCCTGACGACCACAATGCTGTCGGTGCCTGGGGCGAAGACGGTGCGCGGTTACTCATTCTTCGGTGATAGCTACGTCTACGTGTTGTTTGAAGACGGAACCGATCTGTACTGGGCCCGCTCAAGGGTGCTTGAGTATCTGAGTCAGGTGCAAAGCCGGCTACCCGCCGGAGCCGCCCCGGCGCTGGGCCCGGATGCGACGGGGGTGGGCTGGATATTCCAGTACGCGCTGGTGGATCGCACCGGCGCGCATGACCTCTCGCAATTGCGTTCATTGCAGGATTGGTTTCTGCGCTATGAGCTGAAAACGCTGCCAAATGTCGCCGAGGTGGCCCCGATTGGCGGCATGGTCAAGCAATATCAGGTGGTGCTTGACCCGGCGAGCATGGCGAATCGCAAAGTCACGCAGCAGCAGGTCGCTCAGGCTATCGACGAGGCTAATCGTGAAACCGGTGGCAGCGTATTGGAGCTGGGCGAGAGTGAGTTCATGGTGCGGGCCACCGGATATCTGGAGTCATTGAAAGATTTCCGGGCTATCCCTTTGCGCCTGGAGAGCAGTGGCGTACCGGTTACTTTGGGCGATGTAGCACACATACAGCTTGGCCCTGAGATGCGCCGCGGCATTGCCGAGCTCGATGGCGAAGGTGAGGTGGTGGGCGGGGTAGTAATCCTGCGTAGCGGTAAAAATGCCCGTGACACTATCGCGGCGGTAAAGGACAAACTGCAGGAGCTGAAGAAGAGCCTGCCGGAAGGGGTGGAGATCGTCACTACCTATGACCGCAGTACCTTGATAGACAGCGCGGTGAAGAATCTTAGCTTCAAGCTGCTGGAAGAGTTCGGCATAGTCGCGCTGGTGTGTCTGCTTTTCCTTTGGCATTTTCGATCATCGCTGGTTGCGATTGTGTCGCTGCCGGTGGGTATTCTGATCGCCTTCATTATTATGCAACGCCAGGGGGTGAACGCGAACATCATGTCGTTGGGCGGCATTGCCATCGCCATCGGCGCGATGGTTGATGCGGCTATCGTAATGATTGAAAACGCTCACAAGCACATCGAGACCTGGCATAAAGAGCATCCAGACAAAGTGCTAAAAGGCGAAGCGCATTGGAAGGTGATAACTGATGCGGCAGTTGAAGTGGGGCCTGCGCTGTTCTTCAGTCTGCTGATTATTACGCTGTCGTTCATTCCCGTTTTTACCCTGGAGGCGCAAGAGGGGCGGCTGTTCGGCCCGCTTGCGTTCACCAAAACCTATGCCATGGCGGCCGCTGCGGGACTTGCAATCACATTGGTTCCAGTTCTGATGGGCTACTGGATCCGTGGCAAAATTCCCGATGAGCATCGTAACCCGATCAACCGAGGCCTGATCTGGATCTATCAGCCTGCACTCGAGGCGGTGTTGCGCTGGCCAAAAACCACTCTGCTGGTGGCCCTGTTGATATTTGCGACGGTGCTTTGGCCAATCTCTCGCCTGGGTGGAGAGTTCCTGCCGCCGTTGGATGAAGGTGATTTGCTCTATATGCCCACGGCGCTCCCGAGCCTATCGACTCAGAAAGCCTCGGAACTGTTGCAACAGACTGACCGGATGATTAAAACGGTGCCCGAGGTTGAGCGGGTATTCGGCAAGGCAGGCCGCGCTGATAGTGCGACAGACCCGGCACCCTTGACCATGTTCGAGACCACTATCCAGTTCAAGCCGAAAGACCAGTGGCGACCTGGAATGACACCAGAAAAACTGGTGGATGAGTTGGATCAGGCGGTGCAGGTACCGGGCCTGGCTAACCTGTGGATACCGCCAATCCGTAACCGGATCGATATGCTGGCCACCGGGATAAAGAGTCCCATAGGCGTTAAGGTATACGGCTCTGATCTGGTGCAAATCGACAAGGTCACTCAGACCGTCGAGCGGATCGCCAAGACCGTTCCTGGGGTTAGCTCCGCAATCGCCGAACGCCTGACAGGTGGGCGCTACATAGACGTCGATATAAACCGTAGTGTGGCAGCGCGTTATGGTCTGAACATTGCTGATGTCCAATCTATTGTCGCAGGCGCAGTGGGTGGCGCGAATATTGGTGAAACCGTCGAAGGTCTGGCGCGCTATCCGATCAGCCTGCGCTACCCACGCGAATGGCGCGATTCATTAAGTGATCTGCGAAATTTGCCGATCTATACCCCTCAGGGTAGCCAGATCACGCTAGGCACGGTGGCGCAAATCAAGGTCACCGATGGTCCACCGATGTTGAAGAGCGAAAATGCGCGCCTGACCGGCTGGGTTTACGTCGACGTCCGAGATCGAGACATGGCCGCTGTAGTGAAGGATATTCGCGCGAAAATCGATGAGGAGATAGAGCTCGAGTCCGGGATGAGTATTCGTTATTCAGGTCAGTTTGAGTTTATGGAGCGGGCCAACGCGAAGCTGCAACTGGTAGTGCCCGCGACCTTGGTTATCATTTTCGTTTTGCTGTACTTGATCTTCAACCGCTTCAGCGAAGCGTTATTGATCATGGCTACCCTGCCGTTTGCACTGACCGGCGGCGTCTGGTTTCTGTATCTGCTCGACTACAACCTGTCTGTGGCCACGGGTGTGGGCTTCATCGCCCTGGCAGGGGTCTCCGCCGAATTTGGCGTGATCATGTTGTTGTACCTGACCAACGCCTTGGCCGAGCGCACCAAGAAGGGCCAGTGCGATGAGCAGGCTCTTTTTGGTGCTATACGCGAGGGTGCTGTGCAGCGAATCAGACCCAAGGCAATGACCGTAGCGGTGATCATCGCCGGGCTGTTACCGATCCTGCTGGGCAGCGGAACCGGCAGCGAGATCATGAGCCGTATTGCGGCACCTATGGTCGGCGGCATGATTACAGCACCACTGCTTTCCCTATTCGTTCTTCCGGCGGCTTATCTACTGATGAGACGCCGATCTATCCACTCAACCCAACCAACCTCTGGAGATACACCATGAGAGCCAAACTTGCGCTAATGATAACGCTGGCGATGACCCCTGCCGCTTTCGCTGGCGACACGAAAGCGATGGAGCATAAGAAGGATATGCCGATGGCCAATATGCAGATGGACCAGAACGAGGCGGCCGCCGAGATGGCGAAAGCGAGTGGCACCGTCCGCAAGATAGACGAGGAAAAAGGTATGGTCGTTATCGCCCATGGCCCGGTGCCGGAACTGCAATGGCCGGCAATGGTCATGGGATTCAAAGCGACCCCTGAGCAGCTTGAGAAGCTCAATAAAGGGGATGAGATCAACTTTGAATTCACCTCTAAGGGGATGGACTCGACGATTAGCTCTATCGAAAAACAGTAAGTGAAAACGCTGGCTGTCGCCTGGTGCGACGGCCAGCGGGCTACCTTGCTTCACCCAGAGTAAAATTACATTTCAGTAAGCTTGTGATCGTGCGATTTTTTACGTGCACACTCTGTCTTCTTTCTACCCGAGCGCCGCCTGTGAAACTGTTAATAGCTGAAGACGAACCCAAGACCGGCATGTATTTACAACAGGGGCTTACGGAAGCCGGATTCACTGTTGATCGGGTGGTTACAGGAACGGATGCTCTGCAGCAAACGCTGACGGAAGCCTACGACTTGCTGATTCTGGACGTAATGATGCCTGGCATGGATGGCTGGGGAGTATTGCGTATGGTGCGGGCATCGGGGAAAAGTGTCCCGGTGCTTTTCTTGACCGCTCGCGATGGTGTAGAAGATCGGGTCAAAGGTTTGGAGTTGGGTGCTGATGACTATCTGATCAAACCCTTTGCCTTTTCCGAGCTACTGGCTCGGGTAAGATCGCTGCTGCGCAGAGGGAACAGCCAGCCTGCTCAAACAACCTTGAAAATGGCAGACCTCGAAGTTGACCTGCTGAAGCGTCGTGTCATTCGCGGCGGAGTTAAGATTGCCCTTACGGCAAAGGAGTTTTCCTTACTGGAGTTATTGCTGCGTCGGCAGGGTGAGGTTTTGCCCAAGTCTTTGATCGCCTCCCAAGTGTGGGATATGAATTTCGACAGTGATACCAATGTCATTGAGGTCGCTGTCAGGCGATTACGAGCCAAAATCGATGATGATTTTGACTTGAAACTGATCCACACAGCCCGCGGTATGGGCTATATGATGGACGCGACGGAATGAACCTGAAACAGCTGTCACTGACTGCCCGCATGAGCCTGATGTTTATGTTTGCGGTGGTAACCGTCCTGGTGATTGCAGGGCTGAGCTTTAATATGTTCAGCCAGCATCACTTCGAAAGTCTGGACCGCCAGGTATTGGCTGAAAAGCTTCAGTCGGCTAACCATATCCTCGGCAATGTGCATGACAAGGATAATCTTTCGGACGAGTTGCCGCAGCTGCAAGCACTTTTAGGTGCTCACCAAGAACTGGCTGCCGCCATTATAGCTGCGAATGGGCGTACCCTGTTTTCTGACCCAGCCGCGGTCGACATACCGCAAGATTTTAGGCTGGCCAAGGAGCAAACCCTGTGGGAGTGGCGGAGCGGTGATCACCTGTACCGGGGGATGACTGGGCGAATTACAGTACCCGCATTATCCGGGCCCCTTACCGCGATAATCATGCTAGATGTGACCCGTCACGCACATTTTTTTGAGACGTTGCAATTATGGTTTTGGATCGGGCTCACGGTTAGCGCCCTGGTTAGCGCCATTCTTGGTTGGGCGGTGGCGCGCAGCGGTCTCCAGCCTTTGCGCCAAGTGACTCAACTGGCCCAGTTGATGTCTGCGCGGTCGCTGCAAGAGCGCATCCCGCTTGGCCCCGTACCGCTTGAACTTCAGCAGTTGGTACTTTCGTTCAACGCAATGTTGTCTCGTCTTGAGGAATCGTTTGTCAGATTATCCAACTTCTCCGCTGATATTGCGCATGAACTGCGGACCCCTGTGACCAATTTGATGACTCATACTGAAGTGGTGCTGACGAAAAAAAGAGATGTTAATGCTTATGAGGAGAACCTTTATTCCAACCTGGAAGAGCTGAAACGTATGTCACGGATGATCGACGACATGCTTTTCCTGGCTAAGGCTGATAATGGTTTGATCACGCTAGAGCGGTCCCGGGTTGAACTCGGCGACGTGGTTACCAAACTATTTGACTTCTACAGTTTGATGGCTGAGGAGCGCAACGTTGTGTTGTCACTCAAGGGCGTAGGCCTTGTGCTGGGAGACCGACCGATGCTTAGCCGGGCAATCTCCAACCTGCTGACGAATGCTTTGCGTTACACCCCGCCAGGCGAAGCAATTAGGGTTTTTATCGAGCAAGCGGAGAATGTCATTATCCTCAGCGTAGAAAACCCTGGTCGCGCGATAGATGCGGAACATCTGGGTAAGCTCTTTGATCGGTTTTATCGAGCAGATCCCGCACGAAGGGAGGGCTCGCCAGGTAATGCGGGAATTGGATTGGCTATAACGCAATCAATTGTCAATGCGCATAAAGGCCGTATCTGGTGTGTGTCTGACGAAAAATCAACAAGCTTTCACATAGAGCTGCCAGGGGCTCTCGTCCAGAATCAGCATGGTATTAGCTGACTATCAATTCGGTTGATCCATTACTAAGTTGTAATGTCGCAGCCAGCTTTACGTAAGCCCTGACAGGTTAGTCTGGTAACACATAAACCAGAGGTAACTCAGTCATGAATATCACTAAAAAGCTCATCGTTGCGTTAATGTTAGCTGCTACAGCCACTGTCGCCATAGCGGAAGATGGAAGCGATAGGGTCCTTAGTGGCACCCCCAGCGCTCAGCAGCCAAAGCACATCCAGTCCGAAAAGATACGCAACTACGATAGTTATATTAATTCAACCAAAACCCGCTAATCCAATGGTCGAAACCAGCACTAACCAGCAGCACAGGTAGTCTTGATTAGAATGTGCTCCTGCTGCGTAATAGTCTTACCTTGACGAGTAGCATTGAAACCGCGGTTTAAGCCTCAGTCCGATAGAGAGTTACCAGGAGATCCGCTGGTGACTCTCGACAATCGTGAATATCCCATCGCGCTATTTTCCTTGAACGCTCATGCTTAACCAAGGTCATGTGAAGTAGCCGAACCAGTATTAGGGTTGGATCAACAATCTGCAGCTCAAAGCTCTTTTGTGTCGGTTAGCACGCTAATACGGCAAACGCTTCTGCGCGTACTTTGGGCTATTCACCCCAACACATGCGTAACGATGGAGAAATATATGAATAACGATAATGAGATGGCAGGAATGAGCTGGATGCGATTTGCGGCAATGATTGCCATCTCTACCCTAGTCATGTTTTTCTTAATGTACCAGCTTGTCTATTCTCTAGACCACGCCCTGTTCAGCCTAAATCGCTTGACGGCTTCACTGTTAATGGGCTGCGTAATGACGCTTATAATGCTGTCGTTCATGTGGTCCATGTACAAAGGGACTGGCACCAAAATTACGGTGTCTTCTTCGAACCCAAAGCAATGGAGATCAAAGCAGGCGAGACAGTTCGCTTCGTCCTGAAAAATGACGGTGCACTGCTACACGAATTCAATCTTGGCAAAGCGGCATCCCATGCCGCGCACCAGAAAGAGATGGCCGCGATGTTTCAGAACGGCACGCTGTCCCCTACAGGTGCACATGACATGAGCAATATGGGCCATGCCATGGGCGGCATGAAGATGGTCGGTATGGAACACGATGACCCCAACAGTGTTCTTGTCGAACCTGGAGCACGCGAAGAGTTGATCTGGACCTTCTCCGCCGCCACCGAACTGGAGTTCGCCTGCAATATTCCAGGACATTAACAGTCGGGAATGGTCGGTAAGGTGACCGTACGCTGACGTTTATTGATACTCGCCAACTCCGTCCAGTCTGAGACACCTATACTGATCCGGCCGCCATTGAAACGAGGCTATTGTCGTGGACCATACCCATCACACCAGTACCACTGAGCCGCCTTTTTGGAAGAGCAAGATTGGCATTGCGCTGATCATGCTGGCCGTAATCGGCATCTTCTATGTAGCGCGTGAGCATTACGGTCATCTTTCGCAGGCCCTGCCGTACCTCATCCTGCTGCTATGCCCGCTGATGCATCTGTTTGGCCACAATCACGGCGGGCACTCCCACTCCAGCAGCACCGCTGTTTCCAAGGACGAAGAAAGGACATAGATCGCATGCAAAAGACCTCCTGCCATCATGACCAGGATCATTCACATAACTCGCACGCCCACTCCGAGAGCCAGCGCGACCCGGTGTGTGGCATGGAGGTCAAACCTGATGGCCCTTATCGCGAGAGCTTTGAAGGGAAGGCCTATCATTTCTGCAGTGCGAAGTGCCTAGAGAAATTCCAAGCAGATCCTCATCAGTACATGAGCCATCAGTCTCATGGGGAGCATCACCAGCACGCGACTCCAGCACCCACATCGACACCTGTAGGTGCTGAATACACCTGCCCGATGCATCCAGAAATCCGTCAACCGGCTCCCGGAAACTGCCCGATCTGCGGGATGACGCTGGAACCTGTCATCCCGGAGCTGGAAGAGGAGGAAAATCCAGAGCTGAAGGACTTCTCGCTGCGGTTCTGGTGGACCCTACCGTTGACCGTCATCGTGACCGTATTGGCGATGGCCGGCCATTCCTTGCAACTGTTTCATGGCACGACCCAGAACTGGGTCGAGCTGGCTCTGGCGACGCCCGTGACGCTATGGGGTGGCTGGGTATTCTTCACCCGCGGCATTGACTCCATCCGCCACCGCAGCCCCAACATGTGGACCCTGATCGGTTTGGGAACGGCCGCTGCCTACCTCTACAGCGTGGCCGCTACCTTGGTTCCGCAGTGGTTTCCGGCGGCCTTTGCCCAGGACGGACGTATCGGCGTCTATTTTGAAGCAGCCGCAGTGATTATCTCACTCACGCTGTTGGGCCAAATGCTCGAACTCAAGGCCCGCTCGCAGACTTCGGCAGCCATCAAGTCACTGCTGAGGCTGGCACCAAAGACTGCGCGTCGCATCAAGCCCGATGGCCAGGAAGAAGATATTCCGCTGACACATGTCCATCAGGGCGACCACCTACGTGTCCGGCCGGGAGAGAAAGTCCCGGTGGACGGTACGGTTCTAGAGGGTGAGAGCGCCGTCGACGAGTCGATGCTTACCGGAGAACCGTTACCCGTGACCAAGCGGGTAGGGGATGCCCTTATCGGTGCCACCCTGAACACCCATGGAAGCCTGGTGATGGAGGCGCAGAAGGTCGGTGCCGAGACCATGCTGTCGCAGATCGTTCAGATGGTGGCCAGAGCCCAACGTTCCAAGGCCCCCATGCAGCGTATGGCTGATGCGGTGGCAGGGTATTTCGTGGTCGGGGTGATCCTGATCGCGATTCTGACCTTCTTCGGCTGGGGGCTATTAGGGCCGGAATCAGGCTGGGTATTTGGCCTGATCAATGCGGTGGCGGTGCTAATCATTGCGTGTCCCTGCGCCCTGGGTCTGGCAACCCCGATGTCCGTCATGGTTGCGACTGGCAAGGCCGCTAGCAGCGGTGTGTTGTTCCGCGATGCCAGCGCCATCGAAAATCTATGCAAGATCGACACGCTCATCGTCGACAAGACTGGAACCCTGACTGAGGGGCGTCCCGTATTTCATAGTGCGGAAGGGACAGGCGGTTACGACTCCAATGAAGTGCTGCGCCTGGCTGCTAGTCTCGACCAGGGTAGTGAGCACCCGCTGGCTCATGCCATCGTCGATCATGCGCGCGGTCAGGGCATTGCACTGGTCAAACCGGACACTTTCGAATCTGGCTCGGGTATTGGTGTGCGCGGCCAGGTCGATGACCATCAGCTGCAGCTCGGCAACACCGCACTGATGGACGAGGCGGGCGTCGATATTACCCCGCTGCGCAATCGCGCCGAGCAACTGCGTCTGGAAGGCATCAGCATCATCTATTTGGCCGTTGATGGTCGCCTGGCGGGACTCCTGGCCGTTTCCGATCCGATCAAGCCTACTTCTCAACAGGCTGTCTCCAAGCTTCAAAGCGAAGACGTAAAGGTCATCATGGCCACTGGTGATGGCCTCACCACAGCAAGAGCCGTGGCGAAGCAGCTCGGAATCGAGGAAGTGCATGGTGAGGTCAAACCGCAGGATAAGGAGAAACTGGTCGCCGATTTGCAGGGCTATGGCCGTCGTGTCGCCATGGCGGGTGACGGCATCAACGATGCGCCCGCCCTGGCCAGGTCTGACGTAGGTATCGCCATGGGCACCGGTACCGATGTGGCGATGAACAGCGCCCAAGTGACGCTGGTCAAGGGAGATCTGATGGGCATCCTGCGAGCGCGCACCCTGTCAGTGGCAACCGTGAAAAACATGAGGCAGAACCTCGCCTTTGCGTTCCTCTACAACGCGATGGGAATCCCGCTAGCAGCGGGGCTGCTGTACCCGCTGACGGGGCATCTTCTGTCGCCCTTGATTGCTGCGCTGGCGATGAGTGTCAGCTCGGCGTCGGTGGTCTTCAATGCTCTGAGGTTGAAATCAACGGACATCGGATAGGCTTCCATACCACCGACCAGGTGATTATTCAGAAGCGCATCTGACCGGAAAATGCCGTACGGTAGTTTCCGGTCCGACCTATCTGTCGCAACACATAGTGACGAGGTGACGTTCGATGGACTGTTGCCGCTGCGGGTAGGAGACTGGTCGTCGTTAACCCATGAGGACTCTCCGTGGCCCGCATTCGCAGACTGATTATCAGCAACTTCCGATCTATCCAGGCGCTCGACTGGGTGCCGGCCCCAGGAATTAACTGCCTCATAGGTCCTGGCGATAGTGGAAAGTCCAGCATTCTAGATGCGATTGACCTTTGCGTCGGCGCCCGCCGAGGCGGCACGTTCGGCGACATGGACTTCTTCGCATTAAACGTCGATGTACCCATCACCATCAGCGTGGCGCTTGGCGATCTGCCGTTATCGCTGATGGATATTGATGTCTACGGCGAGTTCTTGCGTGGATTCCATCCCGGTACGGGGGAAGTCGAAGACGAACCGCGAGCGGGGCTGGAGACCGTTATCACCTTGCTTCTGCAAGTTGGTGCCGATTTGGAACCTACCTGGACACTTTTTTCTGAGCGTGCGGAGCAGCAGCAACTCGAACGCACTCTTCCCTGGAAGGAACGAGCGGCACTAGCACCCGCCCGTATCGGCAGCTTTGCGAGTTCGAACTTGTCGTGGAGTCGTGGCTCAGTGCTCAATCGACTTACTGACGAGCGTGCAGAGCTAGGTGCCGAACTTGCGCGCGCCGCGAGGCAAGCAAGAGCGAACTTTGGCAATCAAGCCGCCGGACATCTAACCCAGACGCTTGAGGTCGTGCAACGCACAGCACAGCATCTTGGCGTTTCGGTCGGGGCTATGCCTCAGGCGCTCCTTGACGCACATTCTGTGTCGATTGGCGAGGGGGCGATCGCGCTGCACAGTGAAACAGGTATTCCGCTGCGCTCCCTTGGCACGGGCTCGTCACGCTTGCTAGTGGCAGGGCTTCAAAGGGCTGCGGCCAGCGCCGCGCCAATTGCCCTGGTTGATGAGGTGGAATATGGGCTTGAACCTCATCGGCTCATGCGATTCCTGGACTCGCTGGGTGCAAAGGACGCTGCCGCTCCGTTGCAAGTGTTCATGACGACGCACTCGCCGGTCGCGCTGCGCGAGCTGTCCGGCAGCCAGTTATTCGTTGTTCGGTCAGCACCTCAGCGCCACAGTGTTATGCCAGCTGGGGAAGCCAACGAGGTACAAAGTACCCTTCGGAAGGACCCCGAAGCATTCCTCGCCAAATCCATTATCGTTTGCGAGGGGGCCAGCGAGGTTGGCTTCGCGCGTGGCCTTGACCAATGGTGGGTCAGTCTTGGCGCTACCTCATTCCTGGCCCATGGCGGCGCGTATGTGGACGCCGGCGGGGGAAGCCCCGATAACAGTCTTATCCGGGGAACAGCACTTCTGAACTTGGGTTACCGCGTGATGGTTTTTGTAGATGCCGACAAGCCTTCGACCGCAGGGCTACCTGAAGCATTCTTGGCCGCCGGCGGGCAAATTCTTACATGGCGACCAGGCCTCACGTTGGAGGACGAGATCTTCCGCCATCTCAGTGAGCAAGCACTCGATGCACTTCTGGCGAAAGCCGAAACAATAGTGGGTGCAGAGCTGATGAACGCACACATTCAGACGAAGTCCCAAGGCCGCGTGACGCTGAACGATATCCGAGCCAAGCGACTCGTGGATGGGTACTCACCTGAGAGACGAGAGCTGCTGGGAACCGCATCTCGTATCCGCAACAGCGGCTGGTTCAAGTCTCTGACAACCTATCAGGAGGTTGCAAGGGACATCGTCGGTCCGTCTTTACAGAACGCCGAACCGGGCTTCATGGCAGTCACGAATCAGCTCTGGACGTTTACAAGTGCCCCCTGAGATTGATCTTTTCGCTATCGAGCGTGGCTCCATAACGGCCCCCGCAGGTTGTGGAAAAACGCAATTGATTGCCGAGACGCTCATCGCGCATACGCAGAGCAAACCCATCCTCGTCTTGACACATACGAACGCCGGCGTTGCGGCCTTACGGGCGCGCCTGAGACGAGCCGGTGTTCCTAACTCCGCATATCGAGTCTCCACCATTGACGGATTCTCGATGCGCCTGATCGCTAAGTTCCCAGCGCGAAGCGGCCATAACCCACAGATCTTACAGCTCCACCAGCCCAACACCGACTACCCGGCAATTCGGCACGCCGCCATGCTGTTACTGCAGGCAGGCCACCTTGCTCAGCCTCTCCGTGCCACTTACGCGCGCTTGCTTGTCGACGAATACCAGGACTGCAACGTCGTCCAGCACGCCATCGTGTCAGGTTTGGCCCAGGTGCTACCAACCTGCGTGCTCGGTGACCCAATGCAAGCCATCTTCGACTTCCGTGGCAATCGACTAGTGCATTGGGCGAATGAGGTGCAGCCCCTGTTCCCCGCGGCGGGAGAGCTGAGGATACCCTGGCGCTGGCGGCTGGCCGGAGCTGAGAACCTTGGGCAGTGGCTGCTCGCCATACGGCAACAACTTCAAGCTGGCCAGCCGGTGGACCTGCGCACGGCTCCGGCAGAAGTGCGCTGGGTGCAGCTCAACGCCGGGACCGAAGTCCAGCAGCGGCTGGTGGCCGCGAGAACCGAGTCACCCAACGCTCGGGGCAGCGTCCTCATCATCGGGGACTCCATCAACGTGCAAGGTCGCCATCAGCTCACGAGCCAGACACCCGGCGCCATGGCCGTCGAAGCCGTCGACCTAAGGGACCTCGTCAACTTCGCCAGGAACTTTAACCTGCAGGGTGCCAATGCTCTGGCACAACTTGCGGAATTTGCTTCAAGCGTGATGACGGGGGTAGGTGCAGCAAACCTGCGAACGCGTGTGGAGTCTCTGCGCACAGGACGTGCCCGAACGCCACCGACCCCGGCCGAGGCCGAGGCCGTCGCATTCGTCGGGGAGCCAACACCGCAGCGAGCACTCCTTGTGCTCAACGCCCTCGCCGAACAGCCGGGGGCACGGGTGTACCGACCGGAAGTTCTGCACTGCTGCCGGTCCGCTATGCAAGCTGTGGCGGGAGGTGCTGCCGACTTTCTGAGTGCAGCCATTCAAGCGCGAGAGCGCAATAGACACCTTGCCCGACCGATCGCAAGACGCTCTGTAGGCAGCACATTACTTCTCAAGGGGCTGGAGGCGGATGTCTCGGTTGTCCTGCATCCTGAGCTTATGACCGCTCAGAATCTGTATGTCGCCCTGACGAGGGGCGCAAGGCATGTCGTGGTGTGTTCACCAACCCCCATCCTTACGCCCGTGGTAAACGGCTGATCCTTTTGTAGCGCTTACGGGCTTGACCTTGCCATCGTGTCAAGGTCGATGCTGTCCGTGCGGTAACTTGAGCCGCGGACGAAATGAGGTGAAAGACATGTTTAGTCTGAGTGTTGCGGGGATGGGCTGTGGCAGTTGCGTGAGCAAAATCACGAAGGCCATTCAAGCTCTGGATCAGGATGCACGAGTAGAAGTGGATCGAGCGGCCGGCAAGGTCACCGTTGAGAGCACAGAAAGTGCCGAATCGATCCGCGAACTCATCCAGGAGCTTGGTTATGCGGCCCAGGTCAGCGCTTGAGCGCTGACCTGCTATCCCACTAAATCTCCAGTTCTGAGAGCTCTTTTAGCCCTGGGATACTGGTGACCTCGTTGGTCATACCTTCTGAACCATCTCGGCCGCGAAGCCAGTTTGAGTGATCGCCTGGCTCGCGCATTTCCAGCGTGTCATAGGAGTACCGCTTGCGCTTGAACAGGCTTTTCAATGCAGCGAACTCGTGGCTTTTTTCGTCTTCTATGCCGACGACTTTTCCTACAAGCGCCTCCCAATGACCTACGCCGTCGGCCAGCATCGCCTGGTAAGTCTCTGGGTCCAGCAAGGCTTGCTGTTTGAAATGAATGATGCGGTGTGTCATAGACGCGCTCGGGAGTGGCCAAAGAGAAGTTGCTAGCCTATAGGTTCCGGGTCATTCGTGAATAGTTGCCCTGAGCTTTAGCAAACCTTCGTTGACCCACAATTTCAACCAAGTTGCGGCCTGCAGGGGGGCTTGCTCTCCATGTGTTGCGCTCAATGACTCGCAGAGTTCGGCGAACGATCCACCCTCGACGAAAAACCGCAATGCTGACGCCTCTTCTGGCTCCAGGCTTCGGTACTGGCATACGAGGTTATGACGCCAGACCAGACAGTCTCGATTCCCGGCTGGTTGGGTGGCAACGGGAAGCAGATCCCCAGACTTGGCAGCCTTCCACAGCGCCAGGGTGTTGTACTGCAATCGCAGCCATCTGGCAGATGGAGTCAGGGAAACCCTGAATGAAACCCAGTCTTCAGCCGAAAACTCACTGATGGCCTGCAGTGAAAGCGCTTCGACGTCCTGCGCATCGAAAGCCAGTGTAAAAGCCCACTCAAGCTCCGCGAGTTCGCGAATCGGTGAAAGTTGAGGTTCCGCAATGTAGCTGTCAATAAACTCGGGCAGCTTCTCACCAAGCCAGCGAATGCTGAAATGCCGTGGTGGCCAGGCGGTGAAATAGGCCAGTGCGAGTTGCTCGAACGACTCTTCTCCCAGCCATTGCTGCAGCGCCGGGAAATCCTCGCGCAGCACCGCCAGCAGGCGCGAGCGATAGGCGTTATGGTAGATCCGCAGGCCTTCGAGGGCACTCAGCGCAGTGCAACCCCGGACTTGCTCCAAAAGCTCGTTGGAGGGCAGGGCACCATCTGTCAGGTAAGTTTCAAATGCAGTCTGTAAGGCGCTCAGGCTCAAAGGGTTGCCCTCGATATCACGCCATTGGCGATAGCTCGGGCATGCTCCAACTCGGATAACAGATCCTCGAACGGTGGAAAATGATCATCCCGCTCGATCAACGTCGACGTTGGACCCAAGTAGCTCAAAGTCTTGCTGTAGAGCGCCCAAACCGGGTCAGCGATGGGCTGGTCGTGGGTGTCGATGAGGTATTGCCCGTAATCGCTATGCCCGGCCAGATGAATTTGACGAATCCGCTCGTGCGGCAATTCCAAGATGAACTGCCATGGGTCGAAATCCTGATTTCGTGCGCTGACGTAGACGTTGTTCACGTCAAGGAGCAATTCGCAACCGGTCAGGAAACTCAGTTCCGAGAGAAACTGCGATTCGCTCATGCTGGACGTCTTCCACTGCACGTAAGAGGAAACGTTCTCCAGCACAATGGGACGTTCCAGAACATCCTGCACTAGACGCACCCGCGCGGCGACATGCAGCAGGCTTTCTTGGGTAAATGGCAGCGGCAGCAGGTCGTGGAGTTGATGGGCGTTGCCGCGACTCCAGCACAAGTGGTCGGAAACCCACTGGGGCTGTATCCGGTCCGCCAGTTGCTTGAGCTGTCGTAGGTAGCCCATGTCCAGGTTATGTGAACCGCCGATCGACAGCGATACTCCGTGCATCACCAACGGGTATTGCTCGCCAATCGCATCGAGAAAGTAGAGGGCCTTGCCACCGCCCACCAGGTAATTCTCGGAAATGATCTCAAACCAGTCGACCGCAGGTCGCTGTTCAAGAATCTGCTGGTAATACTCACTGCGAAGGCCAAGACCGAACCCCAGTGTTTTGTGCTTACTCATTCAAGACTCCAGCAGGGGAGTGGCAGGCACTCCCCGCAACGGCATTATTCGCTGGTCTTACCACCGGCCTCATCGCACTTGGCCTGAGTCATCAGCTTGAAACCCTGGCCTTTACATTCTCCCTGGCCTTTGCAGGCATTTTTGGCGGTCATGCAGTCGTTCTGGCCCTTGCAACCGTTGACGCCGAAGCACTTCACTTCAGCTGCTTTGGTGTCCTGGGCGGCCTGGACAGGCAGGGTAGCAAACAGGCTGGCGGCCACGAGAGCCAGAGCGGCACCGGTAGCGACGTTGGATTTATTCGACATAGTGACAATCTCTCTTAATTGTTGGTGGTCTTATCCGCGGGTGCGAATGACCCTGATTAGCTTAGGCATCGCTGCCGTGCATGCCCTCCCAAGAAATTCGCAAGGCTTTATGAGGGCATGAAAGACAGTACCGAGCCTTCTGGATGGGCTACAAGAAAGAAATAGCAACCTGACAGAACCGTAATGTTCGGCTCAGGTTGCTGACAGGCCCTCTTAGTTAACGTGACATCGAGCCTAAAGCTCGGCCTCTGCAGCTGCAGGGACCACTTAACTTACGAGGAATACCCAAAATGAAATCGATCAAAGCTCTGTTTGTAGTTACTGCTCTGAGCATCTCCAGCTTGGCAATGGCTGAAGGTGGTGCTGACCGAACCTTCGCGCGCATGGAGCAGGCACGCCAGACGTCTCTGGAGGCCTACCGGGTGGCCCAGCAGCAGAAAGTTGAGGCTCCTGTAGCCAGCAGTCCAACCGAGCAAGCAGAGCACACCAACTGCTGAAGTCATCTACCTTACAGAAATGTAATCACCCGGATGGTTGAAATATGGTAGTTTCATACTGCTCATCGTCGGTAAGGCATTGTGCAATGCACCGACGTGGAAAGTTGAGGGGTAAATCCCCGACATTGAAGCAGCCATGAACCCGAGACCGGGCACACCATCACCGGCTCATTTGACGGATTGGACAAAACGGCATGCAAAGCAAAACCACAAGACGCACCTTCGTCAAAGGCCTGGCAGCCACCGGTATTATCGGCGGACTTGGCCTGTGGCGCACACCGGTCTGGGCGGTGAACAGCCCCGGCCAGCCCAACGTACTGACTGGTAACGAATTCGACCTATTCATCGGTGAAACCCCGGTGAACATCACCGGCGCAGCGCGCACGGCCATGACCATCAACGGCTCGCTCCCTGGGCCGATTCTTCGTTGGCGCGAAGGCGATACCGTCACATTGCGCGTGCGCAACCGCCTCAAGGAGGACACCTCCATCCATTGGCACGGCATCATCCTGCCGGCGAACATGGATGGTGTTCCTGGCCTGAGCTTCCATGGCATCGCCCCTGATGGCATGTATGAGTACAAGTTCAAGGTCAACCAGAACGGCACCTACTGGTATCACAGCCATTCTGGGCTCCAGGAGCAGCTCGGCGTATACGGTGCGCTGGTCATCGATGCCAAGGAGCCCGAGCCCTTCAGTTACGACCGTGATTACGTCGTGTTGCTGAGCGACTGGACGGATGAAAATCCAACGCGGGTACTGGCCAAGCTCAAGAAACAGTCGGACTACTACAACCAGCACAAACGCACCGTTGGTGACTTCATCGATGACGTAAGCGAGATGGGTTGGTCCGCCGCCGTAGCCGATCGCAAGATGTGGGCCGAGATGAAGATGAGCCCGACGGATCTCGCTGACGTCAGTGGCTACACCTACACCTACCTGATGAATGGCCAGGCACCTGATGGCAACTGGACCGGCATATTCAAACCAGGCGAAAAGATCCGCCTGCGGTTCATTAATGCCTCGGCTATGACCTATTTCGATGTGCGCATCCCAGGCCTGAAGATGACTGTGGTTGCGGCCGATGGTCTGCACGTCAAACCGGTCAGCGTCGACGAGTTCCGTATCGCCGTGGCCGAGACCTACGACGTGATCATCGAACCAGACAGCGAACAGGCCTATACCGTGTTTGCCCAATCCATGGACCGCACTGGCTATGCGCGCGGCACCCTTGCGGTACAGGAAGGGTTGAGTGCACCGGTACCAAGCCCTGACCCGCGCCCACTGATTGCCATGGGTGACATGGGCATGGACCACGGCAGCATGGGCGGCATGGATCATGGGAGCATGGCCGGCATGGATCATGGGAGCATGGCCGGGATGGATCACGGCAGTATGTCGGGCATGGATCATGGGGGCATGCAGGGTGGCATGGCCGGCATGGATCACAGCCAGATGGCTGGAATGGATCATTCGGGCATGGCTGGCATGGCTGGCATGGCTGGCAACATGCAGGCACACCCGGCCTCAGAGACCAACAACCCGCTGGTCGATATGCAAACCATGACACCAACGCATAAGTTGGACGACCCAGGTATTGGTTTGCGAGACAACGGCCGACGCGTCCTCACGTACTCTGACCTGCGCAGCACCTTCCTCGACCCGGATGGTCGCGAACCAAGTCGCACCATCGAGCTGCACCTTACCGGGCACATGGAGAAATTCTCCTGGTCCTTCGATGGCATCAAGTCCTCTGACGCCGAGCCTCTGCGCCTCAAGTACGGCGAGCGTGTTCGCATCACGCTGGTCAACGACACCATGATGGCTCACCCGATCCATCTTCATGGCATGTGGAGTGATCTGGAGGATGCGAACGGCAATTTCCTGGTGCGTAAACACACCATCGACATGCCGCCAGGTTCCAAGCGCAGCTATCGGGTGACTGCCGATGCGTTGGGTCGTTGGGCCTATCACTGCCACCTGTTGCTCCACATGGAAATGGGCATGTTCCGTGAAGTCCGTGTGGATGAGTAAAGGAGATTTCTGATGAGTACTTTTATGAAGCGTAATGCCCTGTTTGGCAGCGCAGCGATGTTCAGTCTTTTGGCTGTTCTGCACGCGCCGACGTCATTGGCAGGTGAGGGGCACAGCGAGCACGAACAACATGCTGCCGAGTCGGCTGCGCCCGACGCCAGTGACAAGCCTGCAGATCAATCGAAAGGCAAGGCCGCTGGCCAGCAGATGGATCATGGCGCCATGGATCATGAGGGTATGAACCATGACGATATGGGGCACGAGAAGATGATGGATAAGCATGGCGGCACCGAAGCCGAAGCAGGTTCGAACCATGACCACTAGGTTTTCACGCCCGTCCCTCATAGCGCTGGCCGTGTCGCTGAGTGCACTCAGCGGCGGCGTTACCCAGGCTGCGGAAGAAATGGATCATTCGGCAATGGGGCACGGCTCCATGTCGATGGACCACAGCCAGATGGGCCACGGTTCCGCCAAAGCGCCGATGGAGGGCATGGATCACAGCAAGATGGACCATGGTGCCATGCAGGGTGCTTCGGGCAGCATGGATCATAGCCAGATGGGCCACGGCCAGAGCCAAGAGAAGGCCCAGGCTATGGATCACAGCAAGATGGGGCATGGCGCCATGCAAGGACAGATGGAGGGCATGGATCATTCAAAGATGAACCATGGCTCCGCTGAAGCCCCGAGAACCACCAGCCGTACGCCGATTCCCGTTCTGACGGATGCTGATCGCCAAGCGGCTTTCCCGCCATTACCTGGCCACAAGGTTCACGACAGCGCCATCAACAGTTTTTTCCTGCTCGATCAGCTCGAATACCAGGACGCAGATGAGGGCAGCACCCTGGCCTGGGATGCGTCGGGCTGGGTAGGCGGTGATATCAACCGGGTCTGGTTCCGCTCCGAAGGCGAGCGTACCAACGGCGTGACCGAGGATGCTGAATTACAGCTGCTGTACGGCCGCTCGATCGGCCCTTGGTGGGATGTCGTCGCGGGCGTTCGCCAGGACTTCAAACCGGAGTCGCCGCAGACTTGGGCCGCCTTCGGTATCCAGGGCATGGCGCTTTACGCCTTTGAGGCCGGAGCCACGGCCTTCGTCGGCGAGAATGGCCAAACTGCTGCCCGACTGGAGGGCGAGTACGACATTCTGCTGACCAACCGGCTGATTCTCCAGCCAACTGCCGAAATGAACTTCTACGGCAAGAACGATCCTGAGCGAGGTGTGGGGTCTGGGTTGGCAAATACCGAGCTCGGCTTGCGTCTGCGTTACGAGATTGTCAGGCAGTTTGCCCCCTATATCGGGGTTTCCTGGAGCCGCTCCTATGGCAACACGGCAGACATGGTGCGCGACGAGGGCGGTGATGTAGACGAGGCGCGTTTTGTCGCCGGTATCCGGATGTGGTTTTGAGAACCTGACATGAAAAGAACAATTAAAACTTTGGTGGCGGCCGGCGTGGTCGGTAGCACAGCTGTCCTGGCCGGCGCCTACTTTGGCGTGGTCAACGTGGGGGCCGATGATCCCCATTTTCCTGCAGTGTATGCGTTTCTCACGATGGCCCGTGACCGCTCTATCGAAGTCCGTTCGCGGGACATCGAGGTTCCCAACCTGGATGATCAAGCTCTTATTCGCGCCGGTGCGGGCAACTACAACTCCATGTGTATCGGCTGTCATTTGGCGCCAGGTGTGGCGGAGACCGAGCTAAGCCAATCGCTTTATCCTGCGCCCCCCAACCTCGCCAAGATCGGTGTCGATGGCAATCCGTCAGCAGCGTTCTGGGTGATCAAGCATGGCATCAAGGCAACGGGTATGCCTGCGTGGGGCAAGAGCATGGGAGACGAGTACATCTGGGGCATGGTTGCCTTCCTCAACCAACTGCCGACGATGGATGCCAAGCAATACCAAACACTCGTCGCATCCAGTGGCGGCCATCAGCACGGTGGTGGGGAAACGCAGATGCATAACCAAGAAGGACAGCACGGCGACAACAAGCCTGGCCATCATGACAATAGTGGCGGTGGCGATGACCATCATGGATCAGGTGATGCTGGAGAGCCTGGTCATCACGATGCCGCGGCTACGGATAGCGAGGGTGGCTCCGCACCTAAGGCAGGTCACCATTCGGATATGAGTGGCGATGACCACCATGCTGGGGATGAGGCGTCGTCCAACGGAGGTGATCATCACGCCGAGCAGGCTCCGAACGCCTCGCCCAAGACCCACACCCACGCCGATGGCAAAGAGCACGTACATGAAAGCTAAATATCTGGCCTTACTGGCCGCTCTCTCCGTCACGTCTGCGGTTCAAGCAGCTGATGCCCTGACGATTGATGCCCATCGTGATGCCAATTGCGGATGTTGCAAGAAGTGGATTTCACACCTCGAAGCGAATGGCTTCAAAGTCGTCGACCATGTTGAAAGCAACATGACAGCAGTGAAGCAAAGACTGGGCGTCGCGCCACGGTTAGCGTCTTGCCACACCGCGGTGATTGACGGCAAGTTCGTCGAAGGTCATGTGCCGGCGGCTCAGGTCATCGAACTCACCAAGCGCGATGATCTGCTGGGCATCGCTGTTCCCGGGATGCCGGCGGGCTCCCCCGGCATGGAAGTCGATGGCGTACAGCATGCCTACCAGGTCATTGGCTTGACCAAGACGGGTTCTGATCAGGTCGTTGCAGAATATCCCGCCCAGTAGTACTGCCTGCCAGCACGGCCGCTTGTGTGTAGTGGCCGACTCATTTTCATACGTCCTTTAACCTAAGTAAAAAAGGCGCCCGAGGGCGCCAAGGGCTGTCTCCAAACCAAAGGAGCACTACGAGGGGACAGCAGGACCAAGGCGCGAGCGGGCAATCAACCCGCCCGCTTGCCAGGGTTAGAGAACTTCCAGCGGGTACTCGACAATCAGGCGGACTTCATCCAGATCCGACTCGTAATCGGTCGCGCGAGTGGTCATTTGGCGAACACGGAAAGACATATCCTTCAGTGATCCAGTCTGCACAACGTACTTGGCCTCGATGTCCCGCTCCCAGCGCTTCTGGTTGGTCAACGGATCGCCGTTGTCATCACGGCGCATATAGACTTCGTTGGCGTTGCTGTAGTCGGCATCCCAGCCCTGGGCATATCGAGTCATGAAGCTCAATCCAGGCACACCGAAAGGCTCCATATCCAGGTCATAGCGCACTTGCCATGACTTCTCCTTCGGCGAGTTGAAGTCGCTGTACTGGATGGAGTTGTCGAGGTAGATGGAGTCCGATTGGCGCAAGTAGTCGAAGTCATCATCGCCATTGTTGCGCTGGAGACCCACCAGCACTGTGTGAGCGCCGAATTGGATGCCGACCTTGCCGCTCCAGATGTTGTTATCGAAGCTCCCGAGGAGCTGCTTCCCTTCATCGACCGCCTTGTAGTAGTTCAGCCCGCCGATCAAGGCGACATCGTCCGCAAGCGGGTAGCTCAGCGTGGTGCCCGCGTAATATTGATTCCAGGCATCCTTGAGGCGGCTGGTGTAGAGACTAAAGCCGACGTTGTCATTAAGCGTGTAATCACCACCGAAATAGGCGATCCATGGCGAGTCCACTTCGCCCGCGTAGAAGGTAGCGAAGCCGTCGCGCATGCTGCTGGTATTGGGTTGGCTCATCGAGTGGAGGCGACCGCCCTGAAGCGACAGTCCTTCCACGCTGCTGTTGACCACGGTGACACCTCGAAAACTCTCCGGTAAAAGCCGTGCATCACCGTATTGGACGACCGGGCTGACGGGAAAGACGTCGCCTGCCTTGATCTCGGTATCCATGAACCGAGCTTTCACCGCGCCACCCAGTTTGGAGTAGTTGTCCTCAGCCTGCCCAAGGCTGTTGTAAGGCAGCACATCGACAGTGCCCCCGGCTCCTGAACGGCCGTCGCCAGTGTCAAGCTTGATGCCTAGCATGGCAAAGGCATCGACACCGAAGCCTATGGTGCCCTCGGTGAAGCCAGACTCGAATCTGCCTATCACACCATGCGCCCACTCTTCCGAATAGCCATTACCCGAGCTGTTGGACTGGCCTTTACGGAAATCGCGGTTGAAGTAGAGGTTTCGATTGAGGATGGTCAGGCTGCTGCCTTCGATAAATCCCTCGCCTTTCTCGCCGGCGGCCATTGCAGCTTGCCCGGCACTGACGCTCAGAGCGAGCAGAGAAAGTCCTAACAGGGTCCTGTTATTCATAAATGCTCCTGATGTTATTGGCAGTTGTCATTGTGTGGTCGCATATATGTGCCAAGCGCGCCGGGCATAGCCAGGCGCGCCTCGGCCATATTACCACATGCCAAATAACGTCAGGGTGACTTGGAAATTACATTTCAGTCAGCGCGATGTCATTTATCTAGTTTTGATTAAGGCAACCTGTCCCGGCTGCCCGGTATTCAAGAATATTCAGATCGCCATTGGAGTCCTCGTAGGTCATCTGGGCCGGCATCACACCGCAGCTAGAGTCCGTCGGGGTAGTGGCCACGACCCTGGCGATATCGAGTTTCATGCCGTAGCGGTAATGAATAACTTCAGGCGGATTCTTTCCGTTAGCGGCAGCATACTCTTGCATGGCCTGCTCATTGGCCTGAATCATCCGACCATAAACACGATCAGCACCGCCTTCTGCCAGAGTGACAGAGGAAACAACCATAGCGGCAAGGGCTGCAATAACTTTGAGGCTTTTCATGTTTAATCACTCCTTCAAGGTGGTGATTAAAATATATCCGCTCAACCTGTCATAAAAATGAAGTCAAAGTTACATCGCCGTAATGCTTCCTGCCGCGTTACCCGGGCGAGTCAGCTTGGCGCGTGGCTTGCCCGGGTTTGTAAAGCTATAGCTCCTGCGGTGCGCGAACCTTCTGTGTACGCTGCCTTCGCATCAGCCAGTACGCGGCCGGCAAAACCAACATGGACATCAGCGGCGCGGTAATCATGCCGCCGACCATGGGCGCGGCGATGCGCTTCATCACCTCAGATCCGGCACCTCCGCCCCAGAGGATTGGCAACAGGCCGGCGATGATCACGGCCACCGTCATCACCTTGGGCCGCACACGCAGCACCGCGCCTTCACGAATTGCCTCCAGTAGGGCCGGATCACCGCTGCGCCCGGTATCCACACGCGCATGCCAGGCGTTCTTCAGGTACAGCAGCATGATCACCCCAAATTCCGCCGAGACGCCGGCCAAGGCGATAAAGCCGACCCCAGTGGCCACCGACAAGTTGAAGCCGAACCAGTAGAGCAGCCAGATGCCGCCCGATAGGGCGAAGGGCAGGGTTGCCATGATCAGTAGGGCCTCACCGAAGCGGCTGAAGGTCAGGTAAAGCAGCACGAAGATGATCAACAAGGTCGCCGGTACCACCCAGGCCAGCCGTGCATTGGCGCGCTCGAGGAATTCGAACTGACCGGAGTAGGAGACGGTCATGCCAGCATCGAGTTGTACCTGCTCAGCTACGCGTTGCTGCAACTCGCGCACGGTCGATGCCAGGTCGCGCCCACGGACATCGACATAGACCCAACCGGACAGACGCCCGTTCTCGCTGCGCAGCATTGGCGGCCCTTCGGTCAGACTAACCTGGGCGACGGTGCCCAAGGTGATCTGCTGGCCGGCTTGCGTGAGGATCGGCATACGCCGTAGTGCCTGCGGACTGTCTCGCCACTCCTTGGGATAGCGCAGGTTGATCGGGAAGCGGGCCAGTCCTTCAACCGTCTCACCAATATTGCTGCCGCCGATGGCGCCCGATACCACCGCCTGCACATCGGCGATGCTCAGGCCATAGCGCGCCGCGGCCAGTCGATCGATCTGGATGTCCACGTAACGGCCGCCAGTAAGGCGTTCTGCCAAGGCCGAACTCACCCCAGGCACCTCTTTGGCCACGGCCTCGATATCGCGCGTTATGCGCTCGATGTCGACCAAGGAGGTTCCGGACACTTTCACCCCAATGGGGCTCTTGATCCCCGTCGCCAGCATGTCGATGCGGTTGCGGATGGGCGGCACCCAGATATTGGACAGCCCCGGAACTTTTACCGCGCGATCCAGTTCCTCGATCAGCTTTTCGGGTGTCATCCCCGCGCGCCATTGATCGCGTGGTTTGAACTGCACCGTGGTCTCGAACATTTCCAGCGGTGCTGGATCGGTGGCGGTCTCTGCTCGCCCGGCCTTGCCGAATACCCGTGCCACTTCGGGCACCGTGAGGATCATCCGGTTGGTTTGCTGCAGCAGCTGGGTGGCCTTGCTGGCCGGCAAGCCGGGCAGGGCTGATGGCATGTACAACAGGTCGCCCTCGTCCATCGGCGGTAGAAACTCTCCTCCGAGTCTGCTGAGGGGCCAGAGACTGGACAAAAACACTAGCAAGGCCAGCGCTAGGGTCACCTTAGGCCAAGCCAGCACCCACTCCAGCACCGGCCGGTATGCACCGATCAGCCAACGATTCAAGGGGTTCTGTTGTTCGCTGGGGATATGCCCGCGAATCCAGTAGCCCATCAGCACCGGTACCAAGGTGACCGAGAGTCCGGCGGCAGCCGCCATGGCATAGGTCTTGGTGAAGGCCAGCGGGCCGAACAGGCGGCCTTCCTGGGCCTCCAGGGTGAAGACCGGGAGGAAGGACAGGGTGATGATCAGCAGGCTGAAGAACAGCGCCGGCCCGACCTCGACCGCGGCTTCGCCGATCACCCGCCAGTGCGCCTCGCCCTGAAGCGGTTCACCAGGGTGTCGAGCCTTCCAGGTTTCGATGTGCTTGTGCGCGTTCTCGATCATCACCACGGCGGCGTCGACCATGGCGCCGATGGCGATGGCGATCCCGCCGAGCGACATAATGTTGGCATTGACGCCCTGGTAGCGCATGACGATGAAGGCCATGAGGATGCCCAGGGGCAGGGTGATGATCGCGACCAGCGACGAGCGCAAGTGCCAGAGGAAGAGCAGGCAAACCAAGGCCACCACCACGAACTCTTCCAGCAGCTTGTAGCTGAGGTTATCGATGGCGCGGTCGATCAGTTGCGAGCGGTCATAGGTGGTGACCACCTCGACGCCGGCCGGCAGGCTGCCCTTCAGGCTGTCCAGCTTGGTCTTCACCGCGGCGATGGCATCGCGGGCATTCTTTCCGGAGCGTAGGATGACCACGCCGCCTACCACTTCACCCTGGCCATCCAGCTCGGCAATGCCACGCCGCATCTCTGGCCCCAGCTGAATGGTGGCTACCTGACCCAGCAGCACCGGAACTCCGCTGGCCGAAGCCCGCAGCGGCACATTGCGGAAATCCTCCAGGCTCTCTAGATAGCCTGAAGCCCGCACCATGTACTCGCGCTCCGCCAGCTCCAGGATGGCGCCGCCGGTTTCCTGATTGGCGCTCTTCAGCGCCGCTTCGACCTCCTGCTGAGTTACCCCATAAGCCACCAGCTTCTGCGGATCGAGCAGCACTTGGTATTGCTTGACCATGCCGCCGAGGGTGGCCACTTCGGCTACGTTGGGCAGGCTCTTGAGTTCGTACTTGAGGAACCAGTCCTGCAGTGCCCGCAGCTGGGCAAGATCATGCTGGCCGCTGCGGTCGACCAAGGCGTACTGGTAGATCCAGCCCACGCCCGTGGCATCCGGCCCGAGGGTGGTGGTAACACCCTCGGGCAGGCGCTCCTGCGCCTGGTTGAGGTACTCCAATACGCGCGAGCGCGCCCAGTAGAGGTCGGTATCGTCCTCGAACAGCACATAAACGAATGAGTCACCAAAGAACGAGTAGCCGCGCACCGTCTTCGCCCCCGGTACCGAGAGCATGGTGGTCGCCAGTGGGTAGGTCACCTGGTTCTCGACGATCTGCGGCGCCTGTCCGGGAAAGCTGGTTCTGATGATGACCTGGGTATCGGACAGGTCCGGCAGTGCATCCAACGGCGTGTTGCGCAGCGACCAGACGCCCAGGGCGGTGATGAACAGGGTCGCCAGCAGCACCAGGAAGCGATTGCCGATAGACCAGTGGATCAGGCGCGCGATCATGGCCGCTCTCCTTGATTGACGAGCCGCTCGACCCGCAGGCCGGAATCCGTCTGGCGGACGCCGATACGCACGTGATCCCCGGGCTTAAGCCCAGCCGCTACTTCGGGGCTGGCCAGTGGAAATGCCATGGTCATACCGGGCATATTCAGGCTCTCGAATGGCCCGTGCTCCAGGGTGACTTCCTCAGCGTCCAGAGCGCGAATCACACCATGGGACTCATGTAGTTCCTTCTCATTGTCCTGCTCGGCATGGCTGGCCATGATGCCCTGCAGGCTGGCTTCCGAATCGATGAGGAACTGGCCGGAGGTGACGACCGCCTGACCTTCCTCTAGGCCGGACAGCACTTCGAGGCGCCCATCGGCCTCGCGGCCCAGACTGATTTCCTGGGGACGGTAGCGTCCGTCGCCTTCGACCAGCATCACCAATGCACGCTTGCCGGTGCGAATCACGGCTTCACTCGGCACAAGAAGCGCGGGTTGTTCGACGGTACTGTTCAGGCGTACGGCGGCGAACATGCCGGGGCGCAACTTACCGGCAGGGTTGGGTAGCTCGCTGCGTACCGTGAGCGTGCGCGTTTGCGGGTCGGCACTCGGCAACAAAGCGATGACGCGGCCCTGCAGCGGTTGCCCGGGGAAGGCGGTCAGGGTGGCGCGGATGTCAGCCCCAACCTGAACCATTCCAGCCATTGCTTCGGGTATCGCCGCATCGAGCCAGACCGTGGACAGCCCGTTGATCCTGGCCAGGTCCTGACCCGCCTCCACGGTCATCCCGGCGCGTACCTGCAAGGCTTGGAGCTCGCCGGCGATAGGTGTGGTGAGGGTTTGCACCGCCCGCGGTTTGCCGCTGCGGCGAACCTGCTCGATCAACGCTTGAGGCATGCCGAGCAGGCGCAGGCGCTCTTGGGTCGCACTTATCAAGCGAATGTCAGCGGTACGCAGTACCGCCAGGAACTCCAACTGCGCGGCGAACCACTCGGGAATCAGCAGGTCGACCAGGGGGGTACCGGTAGGCAGCACATCGCCCGGGGCACGCCCGTAAACCCGCTCGACGAATCCGCCAGCGCGAGCCTGGAGGTTCGCCACCTCTCGCTGGTTATAGGCCAGGGAACCGACCGCCTCGATACCCGAGGGCAGTACACCGCGGATCACCGGAGAAGTTCGCATTCCGAGGCTTTGCACGGCTTGAGCGGGGACGCTCAGGACAGACGGATCCTGCTCGGATCCCGCGTATTTAGGGACAAGCTCCATATCCATGAAAGGTGACTTGCCCGGTTTATCGAAGCGCTGCTCGGGCTGCATCGGGTCGTACCAATAGAGCACCTTGCGCTCGTCCGTCGGTGCAGAACTGGGCAGAACCTCATGTTTGGCCTGCCGCTGGGCCAGCCAGTAGCCGCCTGCCGCGCCAATGCCCACGGCCAGCAAGGCGACCGCAAAACCAAATGCCGATATCTTCATCTCAGTCCCTCCACATAGGCGTAATACAGGCTTGCGGAGAGCTGGCTCAACTTGCGCTGCTGTTCAATCTGCCGCAGCTGCGCCTCGATCAGGTCGCGCTGTGCGGTAATAACGGATGTGAGCTGGCTGTTACCGGCTTGGTAGGCGGCTAGTTCGAGATCGGCCCGTTTGCTTGCAAGCGGGATCAAGGTTTTTTCGGTGCGTGACAAGGTCCTGCGCAGTTGCTCAAGCTCGGCAATACCGCCTTCAAGCTCAGCCTGATGGGCGCGCAGTAACGCCTCCTGCTCGGCTTCCATCTGCGACACGCTGTGCTGCCTGGCATTGATCTTGGGCCCCTGACGTGTGCCTACGAACAACGGCAGGTCGAAGGTGAATTGCACCATCACCATATCGCCGAACTGGTTGTCGCGATTGTTGTAGGCAAACTCGACACCCCAGTCGGGAGTCTTTTCGGCGATGGCCTCGTTCAGCTCGGCGCTAGCCTCGCCGACTCGGGCCGAGGCAGCGCGCAACTCAGGGTGTGAGGCAATGCGTTGCGGCAGGTGCGGTGCCTCCAGGCTCAGATTGGGAACACCTCCTTGCAAAGGCTGATCGGCCTCGTTGCCTATCCAGCGGCGCAGCTTGGCACGAGCCACTGCTACATCGCGATTCAGCTCGTCTCGCCGATCCTGCAATGCCAAAGCTTCCTGGTCGGCCTGCAACAGCTCGCCAGGCTGAGCACTACCGCCGGCAATCAGCGATTGCACGGTCGAGCGGAGCATCTCGAGCTGACGATCCAGTTGATCGAAGAGGCCAACACTGCGTTCGGCGTAGTACACGTCCAGCCAGCTCACTGCCGTCAGGCGCTTGATTCCCAACTGCATGGCACGTTGCTCGGCTTCGGCCCGCGTCATGGAGGCTTCGGCCAGTTGGCGACGGGCCAGACGCTTGTCGCCGTTTGGTACCTCCTGCATGAGTCCAATGCGGCGCATGGTCATGGAGTCACGATTAAGTGTTTAACGGTCAGGGCCTTCGATCGGCAGGTTGTCGATGCCTATAATCAGCTTGGGATCGGGCAAGGCGTCTGCGGGCCCTACAGCCTGCTGTGCCGATGCCACCTGCGCCTGGCGCGCGAGGTTCTCAGGGGCACTCTGTTCGGCCAGAGCTTGGGCTCGTTCGAAGGTTAGGGGCTGTGCCTGCGCGGCAAGCCAGGGAGCTGCCCAGAATGCGGCAGCCAACACGCCGAGATAGCCACGGCGTGGAAAAAGGAAAGCGGACATGCTTTCGCCTCCAATGCGATTGATCGAGGTCGCCACCAAAAGCGTGGTCGCGACGATGCGCCTGGTTTAAAGGCGCGAAGATCACTGCATTAGACGAAACGAGGAGGGCGCCAGAGTCCTGCGGGCTCTCTCTTAATCACCGACTGGGTCAGCAATATCTCGGGGCGTGAGGGAAGAGGGGATATGCTCTTGATAACGGTGGTCTGGAGAAGTCCTCCGGTCTTGCATTCCTGGCCGGATTTGCAGGGGGACTTATTGGCCACCCCATCAGACGTGTCCATTTGCTCGCAGCACGGAGCATCGACCATTGCATGGCCCTGATGATCGGCGCTCTGCATCGGGCAAGGTTGTGCCGGCATGCTGAAAGCCACACCGCCGAAGGTCGGCAGCACGAGGCTAGCAATCATTAGCAGGATCAATCCAATCCGACGCACAGCAATTCACCAGTCGGGCGATAGGGCGACGATAGCAGATTGCCCCGAGGCATGAACGCTCCTTTTGGCAATAGTGTTGATTTGGATCAAATAGAGTGTCATGCAGGGTATCAATCGGGCTCAACTGGTAGCTCCGTTTAACCGGATTTCTCAAGCTCGTAGGGTATCCGTCCGGCCAACACACCTTCCGAACTCCAGCATTAACCCGCGAGTTCTTATCCCGAAGAAAAACGGCAAGACGAGACCTCTCGGAATACCCGCCATGAAATGCAGGGCCATGCAGGCACTCCATCTGCTGGCTTTGGAGCCCATTGCGGAAACCACCGCCGACCCAAACTCGTATGGGTTCAGGCCGGAACGCTCGACCGCGGATGCGGCAGCACAGTGCTTTGGTGTGCTGTCACGAAAAGCAAATGCGGAGTGGATTCTAGAGGGTGACATTCAAGGCTGTTTCGACAATATCAGCCATGATTGGTTGATCGCCAACATCCCCATGGATAAGGCGATCTTGCAGAAGTGGCTCAACGCCGGATACATCCACAACGGCCAGCTGTTCCCTAGTAACGCAGGAACGCCGCAGGGAGGCATCATCTCTCCGGTACTGTCCAACATGACGTTGGACGGGCTAGAAGCGATGCTGGCGAAGAGGTTTCCTACCGCCAAATGGACAGGCAAGAAACTGCAAGCAGTGCGGTATGCGGACGACTTCATCATCACCGGGTACTCGAAGGAGTGGCTGGAAAATGAAGTTCGTCCTGCCGTGGTCGAGTTCTTGGCAGAGCGTGGTCTCACGCTTTCCAAGGATAAGACCAAAATCACGCACATAGGGAACGGGTTCGACTTTCTCGGCTGGAACGTGCGCAAGTACAACGGCAAGCTCTTGATCAAGCCTTCCAAGGCGAATATCAGCGCTCACCTTGCCAAGCTACGAGAGTTGATCAAGGCCAACAAAACGATACGGCAGACCAATCTGATAGGTTTGCTCAACCCGGTTCTACGGGGCTGGGCGAACTATCACAGTCATGTCGTCGCCAAGAAGGTCTTCAACCAGGTGGATAGTGCAGTGTGGGAAATGCTCTGGCGATGGGCGGTACGTCGCCACCCTCGCAAGACACGCCGATGGGTGAAGGATCGGTATTTCAAAGTACAAGGGGGGCGTCGATGGGTGTTCTCATGTGCTGAAAAATCCGCCGATGGTCGGAAGCGTCAGTACACGTTATTGGACGCCTCGGACACGCCAATTGTGCGACATATCAAGATCAAGGCCGCTGCCAACCCACACGACCCCGCTTGGGATGAATACTTCGAGTCCCGCTGGGGCAAGAGGATGCTCACTTCCGCGAAAGGTCGAGCCAAGCTGTACCGGATTTGGGTGCAACAGGGCGGTCGGTGCTGCGTCTGCTTCAAGCCGGTGACCAAAGACACACCGTGGCATAGTCGCCATATTGTGAAGCTAGGTCATGGCGGAACGGACGCGGCGGCTAATCTTGAGATATACCACCTGCGCTGCCCGAGGGATGTGCTCATGCGCCTGCCGACGCAGAAGGCCAGCGCCCTGGCCGAGCTGCTGCCGCACAACTGGGTGCCCGCTGGCAAGTCAGCTTGACTACATCGAGCCCCGCTTAGTCGCTCAAGCGACGCAGGAGAAGTTGCAACAAGGAGCAGGGAGCTTTATGCGCTCTTTCTGGGAGCTTCTCCAGCAGGTTAGTGCAGGGATTCAAGATGAAAGACCAATGCTGTTCTTAACCGGAGGTATGTCTCGAGCCCCTTATGTCGTTGCCGCAGTGAAACAGGTATTCCCCCATTGCCAAGTCGCTCCCGCCGACGCTTCTCTGGGGGTCGTCGAGGGACTGGCAGTATATGCGTCGCTTACTGAAGAAACGCTTGCGACTGGCCCTGCCTGAATCGCGGCGTTATTGACTGCTTTGGGCGGGGAGTAGCTGTTGGGGCTTGCTTCCGGCCATGAGAGGCTCTTCCTGTGTAGTAACAGCAGCATTGCTGGCTGCCTTGGCTGATGTGTTCCTAGCCATCGCATCCAGTACGGTTTCGCCCTCTTTCAAGCCAAATAGCTCACGGGCGTTGGTGGTGGAAATAAACATGGGCATGTCTATAGCTTTGACCGCATGACGCTGCGCGGTGCCTACCTAGGCCCACCGATGCCAACATCCAAGGCGCCGTGAGATATGGCTGTCTTCTGAGGCTGTTATGCCCAGATGGGCAACTAGGCAACACAGGCCGATACAACGAGAACTACCAAACTAGCCGGCAGCACAGACAGATAACCGCGAGTGTCGCTCAAACTGACCAAAACAGTGCGAGCGGCACGGCCACCAGTTGTTCATCGAAAGGCACGACCTGATCGCCCGAGTAGAACACCACGCCACGCTTGAACTGCTGCGGCGTAATCTCGCGTAGATGACGAAGCCCGTTGAAGTCCTTGCCGCTGATAGTGGCCGCTGCCTTGACCTCGATGCCAACCAGATCGCCACGACGGTTCTCCAGCACGAAGTCCACCTCTACTCCGGTGGAGGTACGGTAATGCATCAGCCGCGTGCGCAAATCTGACCAGCTCTGATGCTTGACCAGCTCGGCATGCACGAAGTCCTCCACCAAGTCCCCCGGTAACCCCAGTCCAGCCGCCATGCCGGCTTCGCTCAAGCCCTGCAAGTGGGCCATCAAGCCGTAGTCGGTCACGAACAGCTTGGGCGATTTCTGTAGTCGTTTGTCGAGATTGGACGACCAGGCTGGAACCTGACGCACGAGAAAAAGGGTCTCCAGCAGAGTCAGATAGCGCTTGAGCGTGGTCTGCGGAATGCCCGTCGAACGCGACAGCTCGGCGGCATTGAGCAGTCCGCCACTGCGGGCGCCCAGCAGCTGCATCAGCCGCGGCATCTCCGTCAGCCCTTCGATCTGGGCCAGGTCGCGAACGTCACGCTGCAAGATCGTATGGAGATAACTCTCGAACCAGGCTTCCCGCCGCCGCTCGCCGGAACGACTCAGCGCCTCCGGATAGCCTCCACGACTCAGCCTCGCGATGAAGTCCTGCCGCTCGAAATGGCACTTATCCGGCATCTGGCCGCTGAACAGTCGATCAATCATGCTAAGGGGCTGACGCTCGATTTCGCTTTGCGCCAGAGGCCACAGGTTCAGCACCTCCATACGCCCAGCTAGAGAGTCGGCAATCTGCGGCAGCAACAGCACATTGGCCGAGCCGGTCAGCAGGAAACGCCCAGGGGTACGGTCGCGATCCACCGCCGTCTTGATCGCTAGGAACACCCCAGGAGCACGCTGCACCTCATCGAGACAGACCGCCCCCTTGAGTGCGTTGATGAAACCGAAGGGATCAACCTGCACGGCTGCCAGCACAGCCGGGTCGTCGAAGGTGTAGTAAGTCGCCTCGCGGCCGAGGTTTTGGATCAGCGTACTCTTGCCGGTCTGGCGGGCGCCGTTGACCAGCACGACCGGCGAATCATCCAGGGCTGCGAGTAGGTTTTGACGGATTATGCGCGCGTACATGGTGTAAATTCATCCATTAAGTGGTGGAAATTACACCACAAATATATAGCGCATCATAGCGCTCAGCCGCCCTTTGAGCCTCAGGTTAGTCATGAGTACCGGAATCTGTAGTCGTGAAGGCCTCCCGCCATACCGGAATCTGTAGTCGTAAGGGCCTCCTGCCATACCGGAATCTGTAGTCGTGAAGGCCAAACCCAGGAAATCAGTAATGGCCACGGCCTGGGCGGAGTTAACTGCACAGGGTGAGTCGAACACAGCCTCGTCCAAGTGGCTGCTCGAACACCTGCTGGAACAAGAGCACACAGATCGCGCCATGCGCTCGGTGAGCCACCAGATGAACATGGCCAAGCTGCCGATGCACCGCGATCTGGCCGGCTTCGACTTCAGCGCCTCCAGCGCCGACGCTCGCTTGATCAGCGAGCTGGCCAGCCTGGCCTTTACCGACACCGCGCAGAACGTGGTGCTGATCGGTGGGCCAGGCACCGGTAAAACCCACCCAGCCACCGCGCTGGCCGTGTCCGGCATCACCCGGCATGGCAAGCGCGTGCGCTTCTACTCCACGGTCGATCTGGTCAATCTGCTGGAGCGCGAAAAACACGACGGCAAAAGCTTCGCCGAATGGTCGAGCGTGTTCGGCGACGCCAAGATGACCACCGCCCTGCTGGATCGGCTGACCCACCACTGCCACATCGTCGAAACCGGTAACGAGTCCTATCGCCTGCAACACAGTAGCTTGGCGGCCCAGGCCAAGATCAAATCACGGGAGCGAAAGCGTAAGGGCCAGGAACCGGAGGACGATGAGTCGTTCTGATTTCATGGTGACGACGGCCTGCTGCATGGCTGCATGTGGCAGGTCTTCAACAGCTGAACTGGGACAGCGAGGGAGTGGGTTCAAAAGCAGCTGCGCTGGTAGACTTATCCACAGTTGCTGGTAACAAAATCAGCAATCCGCCCTGGGTCAAATTTCAATCGGCAGGGTGGGTCAATTTTCCATCAGCGCCAACACTCGGCCCACTCACGGCTTGTGGTTATCCGTGATGGCCAAATAGATGAGCCGCTGGGCTACGTCCACAAGAAAGAACTGTTCAAAGAGCTGCTGACCGGCAATCGACCGAACCCAGAAAACCTCGTGCGCGCCTCGCTCAACCTGCCAGAAGCCTGCTCGATTCTGAACGCGCTGGAGTTGATGCGCGGCGAGTCCACTCACATCGCCTTTGTGATCGACGAGTTCGGTGGGTTCATTGGCCTGGTTACGATGACCGACATCATGGAATCGATTGCGGGTGAACTACCCGCTGCCAGCGAAATCGAAGGCCCGGATGTAGTTGAGGAAGATGGTGGTTATCTGGTCAGTGCTGCCTTGAACCTGAATCTGCTGCATGAACGTATTGGCTTCCATGCCAAATCCACGGACGACTATCAGACCCTCGCTGGTTTCGTTATCAGCCTGCTAGACCGACTGCCGGTCAAGGGCGATCAGCTCGTATTCGAGGGCGGGCAGCTGACGGTAGCCGAGGTGCAGGAGCGCCGGGTTACCCGTGTGTTGATGCATCGGGCCTGATAAAGAGTTTCGAAGTCCTGACTCAATTTGTGTCGGCCACAATCCCAGGACTTCGTTTGCGCCCCGGCATGTCCGGGGCTTTTTATGTCCGGACACATACTTAAATTGGAAGTTGCTTAATGGCTGCTTTTGGCCCAGAGTGTGTAAAAACACTTCTCGCATGTTGGATGACTAAGCCCAGTGCTCTTGGGCGAGGCGATTTTCCGGACATTTGCCAAGATCAGTGTCGATAGCGCGTCAGAACGTGTATGGAGCTCTTCGGCATCTCCTGGAGCAGTAAAAGCTGAGGCTTTTACGCCGCCATCGCCTTCAGCAAGCCTTCTGTACCGATGAT